>Ga0209281_1000435_pt1 | contig 61761 bp, 72 predicted proteins | sample MedtruBG_FD_187514 | JGI IMG/M metagenome (GOLD analysis project Ga0209281, IMG submission 187514) | Root nodule microbial communities of legume samples collected from California, USA - Medicago truncatula BG (SPAdes) (version 2) | ecosystem: Host-associated > Plants > Roots > Nodule | place... | reverse complement strand
CTTCTGAACTGTTCTCCCTTTGGGCTGCCTTTGCCATCCACAAAAGTTACTTCCATCAAATTCAATTATTAATTTTATATTTCTCATTCTATCCTCTTAATTACATATTAATACAATCTAACAGCTAAGCACCATATAAGCAGTATTGCGAATATAGTAAATGCAATCGTATCTCTATATGAAAATTGAAGCATTTTCATTCTAGTTCGTCCAGCACCACCTCTATATCCTCTTGCTTCCATTGCCATAGCTAATTCATCAGCTCTTCTAAATGAGCTAATAAATAGAGGAACTAACAATGGTACTAGACTCTTAGCTTTTTTAATAATTCCACCAGATTCGAAATCTGCTCCCCTTGCCTTTTGTGCTTTCATTATTTTATCTGTTTCATCTATCAGTGTAGGAATAAATCTTAATGCTATTGTCATCATCATAGCAAGTTCATGAGCTATCTCCTTACCTATTGGTTTAAGTAATTTTTCTATCCCATCTGTTAATTCAATAGGAGACGTAGTTAATGTTAGTAAAGATGTTCCTATAATTAATAATATTAATCTAATTGCCATAAAAGCTGCAATACTTAAACCTTCTGGATATGCTTTTAAAAAGCCCATACTAAATACTTCAGTACCTTCCGTACCTCTAACCATAAATATATTCATAATAGCTGTTAATGCAACCAGTAAAAATATTGGCTTCAATCCATTAAAAATAAATTTGAATGGAACTTTTGCTATTAAAATCACAAATAATAAAAATCCTACTATTACTGTATATCCTATAAACTTATTTATTATAAATAAACATGCAATAAAAAGTACAGATAAAATGATTTTTGTTCTAGGGTCTAACTTATGAATAAAGGACTCACCCGGCAAGTATTGTCCAATTGTAATATTTTTCAACATAACTTTGCCTATTCTCCTTTCACCTTATTTGTATTTAGAATAGACAAGAGTTCTTTCTTGGCTTCTTCTATTGTAAATACATTATCTGAAATATCAAAACCTTTTTTCCTTAACTCTCTAACTAAATATGTTACTTGAGGTACACCAAGCCCTATTTTTTCTAATGTATCTACTTCTTTAAACACCTCTGCTGGAGTCCCTTGTAATTCAACTTTTCCATCATTCATTACAATAATTCTTTCTGCAAACTTTGCAACATCTTCCATACTATGACTAACAATAACAATTGTCATCTTATAGTCCTTATGTAATTTAATTATTTGTTCCAATATATCATCTCTGCCTTTAGGATCTAATCCCGCAGTAGGTTCATCTAATATAAGTGTTGTAGGCTGCATTGCAACAACCCCTGCAATTGCAACTCTTCTCTTTTGCCCTCCACTTAAGTCGAATGGTGATTTATCTTTATAGGTATCATAGTCTAATCCAACCATTTCCATGGACTTAACTACTCTGTCGTGAATCTCCTCATCAGAAAGTCCAAGATTTCTTGGTCCAAATTCAATATCTTTGGCTATAGTTTCTTCAAATAGTTGATATTCAGGATACTGGAATACCAATCCTACCTTTTTTCTTATATTAGTAAGTTTGGCCTTCTTATCTGTAATATCCAATCCGTCAACAATTATTTTTCCACTAGTAGCCTCTAATAATCCATTAAAATGCTGAATTAAAGTTGATTTACCTGATCCAGTATGTCCGATTAAAGCTATAAATTCTCCATCTTCTATATTTATTGACACATTATCTAAAGCAATCTTCTCAAATGGACTTTTTGGCATATATATATGTGTTAAATTTTCTATTTTAATTGACATAACGCATTCACCATCTCATCTACATTTAATATTTTTTCATTAATATATATTCCTGATTTCTTTAATTCATATGCTAATTCTGTAACTTGTGGAACATCCAACCCTATCTTTTTCATACGTTCTACTTGCGGAAAAATATCCCTTGGAGTACCTTCCATTTTTATTTTTCCGCCATCCATTACTATAATCCTGTCTGCTTGAGCCGCTTCATCCATGTAATGTGTTATTAATACTATTGTAATACCATGTTTTTTATTAAGATCTTTTATTGTCTTAAGAACTTCTCTTCTTCCTGATGGATCTAACATAGCAGTTGGCTCATCAAAAATGATACATTTGGGTTGTATTGCAAGTATTCCAGCTATAGCAATTCTTTGTTTCTGACCTCCAGATAAAAGATGTGGTGCATGTCTTTTATATTTACTCATCCCCACTTTTTCTAAACTCTCATCGACCCTTTTACGTATTTCTAATGGTTCAATTCCTAAATTCTCTGGTCCGAAAGCTACATCTTCTTCAACTATTGTTGCAACTAACTGATTATCTGGATTCTGAAATACCATTCCAGCCTTCGACCTAATGCTCCATACATTTTGCGGATCACTTGTGTCAAGATTATCTACTACAACAGTACCTTCTGTAGGTACCAAAAGAGCGTTCATATGTTTTGCCATTGTTGACTTCCCAGAACCATTATGCCCTAATACAACTAAGAATTCGCCTTTTCTTACTTCTAAATTAACACCATTAACTGCATATTTCTCTTCTTTGATTCCTTCTGAGTCCTTTATATATTTAAAAGATACATTTGTGCATTTTATCATTTCATCACTCATGATATAACCTCCATGATGTTTTATTATTAATATATTATACAAATGTTTTCTGCTCTATATAGAGCTATATATGTTCAATTATCAGTTCTATTATATCCTAAAATTCAATACAATCAATAAAAAGCATTGATTTTTGCTAAAAAGACAAAAAACTGCTCTATAATATATTAATTTTCTCATATTATAATTTTTTATGTTAAAATGGGGATTAAGTCTAAACTTAATCCCCAATTAGTATTATACTAATTCAAGTATTACTATCTCAGCTCCGTCCCCTCTTCTAGGACCTTTTTTTATGATTCTTGTATATCCGCCATTTCTTTCAGTATACTTTGGAGCTACATTATCAAATAAATTCTTAACAACTAATTCCTCTTGAACATAAGATAATACTTGTCTTCTAGCATGAAGATCTCCTCTTTTTCCAAGAGTAATCATTTTTTCAGCTATTGATCTAGTTTCTTTAGCTCTTGTTTCAGTTGTCTCGATTTTACCATGTTTTAATAGACTAGTAACAAGATTTCTTAGCATAGCTCTTCTTTGGTCTGTAGGAAGACCTAATTTACGATGACCTGCCATGGATTTACCTCCTTACTCCTCGGTTAGTTTTAAAGCTAAACCTAATTCTTTAAGCTTTCTTTCAACTTCTTCTAAAGATTTCTTTCCTAGATTTCTTACTTTCATCATATCATCCATTGATTTTGTTGCAAGTTCTTGCACTGTATTGATTCCGGCTCTCTTTAAGCAGTTATATGATCTAACTGATAAATCAAGTTCTTCTACAGTCATTTCTAGGACTTTTTCTTTTTTATCGTCTTCTTTTTCTATCATTATTTCAACATCATTAGTATTATCTGTTAATGACATAAATAATTTAAAATGCTCAATAAGTATCTTTGCTGATAAACTAATAGCTTCATCTATTTTTATAGTACCATTAGTCCAAATTTCTAAAGTTAATTTATCATAATCAGTAATTTGACCAACTCTTGTGTTATCAACAGTAAAATTAACTCTTTTTACTGGTGTATAAATAGAATCAACTGCTATAGCTGAGATTGGTAATTCATCACTCTTATTTTTATTCTGAGTAACATATCCTCTTCCCTTATTAACTGTTAATTCCATATAAAGTCTTCCATCGTTATCTAAAGTTGCAATATGTAAATTCTTATTAACAACTTCAACATCACCATCAGTCTTTATATCAGCTCCAGTAATTTCACCTGGTCCTTTAGCATCAATATAAATAACCTTTGGACCTTCACCATTCATTCTTAGAGCTAATGATTTAATATTAAGAATTAATTCAGTAACATCTTCTTTAACTCCTTGAACAGTAGAAAACTCATGAAGTACTCCATCAATTTTGACAGAGGTTGTTGCAACTCCTGGAAGTGATGATAATAATATTCTTCTTAGGGCATTTCCTAATGTGATACCATATCCTCTTTCAAGTGGCTCAACAACATACTTACCATAAGTACCATCTTCATTAGCTTCTATACATTCTATTATTGGCTTTTCGATTTCTAACATTGACAAACCCTCCTTATTTTAAAAATGGCAACCTTATTATGAGGGCAACTGATTCTATATTTGCATATATTGTGATAAATTTCTCTAACAAATATAAATATATTATTTACTGTATAACTCAACAATAAGTGTTTCGTTAACAGGCACATCTATATCTTCTCTTGATGGCTCTGCAACTACTTTTCCTTCATAGTTATCAACATTAGCTTCTAACCATTTTGGTAAAGTTTTTGGATTTTCAACAAAAGTTTTGAATTTTTCACTTGATCTGCTCTTTTCGCATACAGTAATTATATCATTAACTGAAACATTGTATGAACAAATGTCAACTTTTTTACCATTTATTAAGAAATGTCCATGAGTTACTAATTGTCTAGCTTCATTTCTTGATGAACCATAACCTAATCTATAAACTACGTTATCAAGTCTCATTTCTAGTAATTTAAGTAAGTTTTCACCTGTTATGCCTTTAATATGCTCAGCTCTTTCATAATATGTTCTAAATTGGCCTTCTAAAACGCCATAAATTCTTCTTGCTTTTTGCTTTTCTCTTAATTGAACACCATAATTTGATTGCTTCTTTTTGTTAGCTCCATGTTGTCCTGGTGCATAGCTTCTTCTAACAAAAGCACATTTATCTGTAAAACATCTATCACCTTTAAGGAAAAGTTTCATACCTTCTCTTCTACATAATCTACATGTAGCGCCAGTATATCTTGCCATTAAATTACACCTCCTATTACTACGGTTATATTAGACTCTTCTTCTCTTTGGTGGTCTACAACCATTATGTGGTATTGGAGTAACATCTTTAATTAAAGTTACTTCTAGTCCTGCTGCTTGTAAGGATCTTATAGCTGCTTCTCTTCCTGAACCAGGTCCTTTAACATAAACCTCTATACTTTTTAAGCCGTGTTCCATTGCTACTCTAGCTGCAGTTTCTGCTGCTGCTTGAGCTGCATATGGTGTGCTCTTTCTTGATCCTCTAAAGCCTAGTGCACCTGCACTTGACCATGATAAAGCATTTCCTACTGCGTCTGTTAAAGTAACTATTGAATTATTAAAAGTTGACTTAATGTGTGCAGCGCCATGCTCAACATTTTTTCTTTCTTTTTTTCTTCTAGTTTTCTTAACTGTTTTAGCTGCCATTATCTTCCCTCCTTACTATTTCTTCTTATTAGCTATTGTCTTTTTAGGACCTTTTCTAGTTCTTGCATTAGTCTTAGTTTTTTGTCCTCTAACTGGAAGACCTCTTCTATGTCTAATTCCTCTGTATGATCCTATTTCTACTAGTCTCTTGATATTTAAAGCGACATCTCTTCTTAAGTCACCTTCAACCATTAAATTCTTGTTGATATAAGTTCTGATTTCATTAACTTCTTCTTCTGATAAATCCTTAACTCTTGTATCTGGATTAATTCCTGTTACAGCTAAGATTTTTTGTGAAGTTGATAATCCTATCCCATATATATAAGTTAAACCTATTTCAACTCTCTTTTCTCTTGGTAGATCAATACCTGATATTCTTGCCATTAAAATTTACACCTCCTGATAATTGAAATGTATAAAAGTTGATTTTATATTTATAATAAAATTTTAGGTCAATAGATAATTACCATTGCCAGCCGCCCTAAAACTTATTTTTGATTAATTAAACGACTATATAATCATATTTGACTTTTGCTGAAATGTCAATATTATTTACATTTATTTTAATGTAAATAATATTGTAAACTTGATCATTAGCCTTGTTTTTGCTTGTGCTTAGGATTTTCACAGATTACCATTACTTTTCCTTTTCTTCTGATTACTTTGCACTTTTCACAAATAGGCTTAACTGATGGTCTTACTTTCATAGCTAACCCTCCTCATATTACTTTTGTGGTAGAACTTAAATGTAATTTATATCTACCTTATTTTGCTCTCCATGTAATTCTACCTCTTGTTAGATCGTAAGGAGAAAGTTCCACTGTAACTTTATCCCCTGGTAAAATTCTTATGAAGTTCATTCTTAATTTACCTGATATGTGTGCTAAAATCTTATGGCCACTTTCAAGTTCAACTTGAAACATAGCATTTGGTAAAGATTCTAGGACCGTACCTTGCATTTCTATAACGTCATCTTTTGACATAAGGTAATCAACCCTCCTTAACAATGCCTCTAAGCTTTAGGAATCTCTTAATCTTTAAATCAGTACTCTTATCGCATGATTGTATTGATGATAAAAGCTCATCATCTATATCCTCTAAAATACTTAAGTGTTTAATCTTTTTCTTCTTAGGCATATTAACTAATTTTGTATCCCCATTAGCTAGTAATACATAATTATCATCTATCTGCCTAACAATAACATATAAGTGATCTTTATCTCTTCCTGCTTTTGAAAGTACTACTTTTCCAATCAAGTCATTGTTTTGCAAATTTTTCACCTCAATGATTACCTTAGTATAAATTAACACTACCACAACGGTATTATGCAAATTTATAACTAAGCAACACTCTTTTTTCTACTTAATCAGTGTTAAAATTTTAGGTCCATCTGATAAAATTGCAACTGTATTTTCATAATGTGCTGATAAAGAAGAATCTGCTGTCACAACTGTCCATCCATCTTTCAATGTCTTCACCTTATTAGTACCTGCATTAACCATAGGTTCTATCGCTAATACCATACCCTCAAGCAATTTTGGACCCTTACCAGGTTTGCCGAAATTAGGTACATTCGGATCTTCATGAACTTTACGTCCAATCCCATGCCCTACAAAATCTCTTACAACTGAGAAACCTGCTGCTTCTACGTAGCTTTGTATTTCATGCGATATATCAGTTAATTTATTTCCTTCTTTAGCAAACTTTATACCTTGAAAGAAACTCTCTCTTGTTATATCTATTAATTTTAGAGCTTCTACTGAAACACTTCCAACAGGATAGGTTCTTGCAGCATCTCCGTGAAATCCATTAAAAAATGCACCACAATCTATGCTGACTATATCACCTTCCCTAAGAACATAATTCCCTGGAAATCCATGTATTACTTGCTCGTTTACTGAAATACATAGTGACGAAGGAAAACCATATAAGCCTTTAAATGAAGGTTTTGCTCCATGCTTAGTTATAAATTCTTCTGCTATTCTATCCAAATTTGCAGTTGTCACCCCGGGTTTTACCTCTTTTTCAAGCAATAGCAATGTTTCTCCTACTATTCTACCTGCTTTTCTCATTATGGCTATTTCATCATGATTCTTTATGATAATCATTATTTGTTGTTCCCCAACATTTCGCATATTCCTCTGAAAACTTCATTAATAGCTTTTGTTCCATCTACTTCTGATAGCAAGTGTTTATCGCTGTAGAATTCAATCAATGGTTGTGTTTCTCTTTGATATACATCAAGTCTTTCCTTTACAGTTTCAACTGTATCGTCTTTTCTTTGTATAACTTCACTTCCACACAAAGTACATTTTCCTTCATTAGTTGGAGGATTAAATTTAACGTGATAACTTGCTCCGCAAGATGGACATACTCTTCTACCAGTCATTCTTTCTAGAATAAACTCATTAGGTACTTTTATTAATAATGCAGTATCTAATTGTTCGTCTCTCTCTATAAGAAAACTGTTGAGAGCATCCGCTTGAGCCACAGTTCTAGGAAAACCATCTAATAAATATCCAGTATTACAATCATCCTGCTGTAGCCTATCTTTAACCATATTAATAGTTACTTCATCAGGAACTAGCTGACCGTTATCTATATAACCTTTTGCTTCTATTCCTAAAGGAGTGTTTTCAGAAATATTTTTTCTAAAAATGTCTCCTGTAGAAATGTGTGGTATTGAATATTTATTACTGATCGATTTAGCCTGTGTTCCCTTTCCAGCTCCAGGAGGACCTAGTAATACTATCTTCACTGGCTTCATCTCCATTTATTCTAATCTATTTAAGAAATCCTTTATAGTGTCTAACCACCATTTGAGATTCCACTTTTCTTGTAAAATCTAATGCAACATTTATAACAATTAATAATCCAGTTCCTGAAAAAGCTATATTTTGAAATTGCGTATAATTTTGTACTAGAACTGGAGTTACAGCTAAAACTGCTGCTAATATCCCTCCAATAAAAGATACTCTATTAAGCACCTTTTCAAAAAATATTGTAGTTTCTTCTCCTGGTCTCACACCTGGTACAAATCCTGCAGATTTATGCAAGTTCTCAGACATTTCATCTGGTTTAAATGTGATCTGAGTATAAAACCAATTAAAGAATAAAGTTAGTACTGCATATAATACTACATACATCCAACTTCTTTGATTGAATATAGATGTAGGATTTGTCAGTATCCACTTTGCCCACTCTTTTTGACCTTCTCCAGTTCCACCAAATAATGTTGCAATTGTTTTTGGAAATTCCATTACTGACATAGAAAATATAATCGCAAGAACTGCAGATCCAATTATACTTAACGGAATGTGCGTTGTTGATTGTGCTTTTACCATATTACTATTACCTGCAGCAAATTTACCTGCATATTGAACAGGAACTCTTCTTTCTGATAAAGAAAAATATAATATAGTCGCAAGTAACAGTACAGCAAATACACCAAACAATACAATTTCTATAATACTTGCACTTCCTGCTTCCTTAAGTGTAAGCATTGATCCGATAGTCGTTGGAACCCTTGAAATTATATTAATAAATATTAATATAGACGTTCCATTTCCAATACCTTTAACTGTGATTCGATCTCCCAGCCACATACAGAATGTTGTTCCAACTACTAAAGCAAAAACAATAATAACTTTTTGAATTGAATTTAATCCAGCTGTTGCTCCACTGCTCGAAATTGTTGCATAAATTCCATACGCTAATATGAAAGCAATTCCAAGCGATACATAACGTGTTGCATTTTGTATTTTCTTTCTACCAGTATCGCCTTCTTTTGAAAGCTGTTCTAGTTGCGGTATAGCAACAGTCAATAGTTGAATTATAATTGATGCATTAATATATGGCATAACTCCTAATGCTAAAATACTGGATCTACTAAATGCGCCCCCTGAAAGCATATCATAAAATCCTAATAATCCTCCAGATTGAGATAGGTTTTTTAAATAATCAGAGTTAATTCCAGGAAGAGGAACATGACTTCCCATCCTGAAAATTGCAACTAGTAATATCGTCCATAAAATCTTTTTTCTAAGTTCAGGAACCTTGAATGCATTACGTAGAGTTTGAAGCACTTTACATCACCTCAACTTTTCCCCCAGCTGCCTCAATCTTTTCTATAGCAGACTTAGAGAACTTACATCCTTTAACCGTTAAGCTTTTTTCTAATGTTCCGTTTCCAAGAATTTTTACTCCATCTAAAACCTTACTTACAACTCTTCTTTCAAGTAATAGTTCTGGAGTAATTTCTGTACCATTTTCAAAGATATTTAATCTGTCAAGATTTATGCTAACAATCTTCTTTGCAAAAATGTTTGTAAAACCTCTCTTAGGAAGTCTTCTATATAAAGGCATTTGACCGCCTTCAAAACCAGGTCTTACGCCACCACCTGATCTTGCATTTTGACCTTTTTCACCCTTACCAGCATTTCTTCCTAAGCCAGAACCAGTACCTCTACCAATTCTTTTAGGTGCTTTTTTGCTACCTGCTGCTGGTTTTAATTCGTGAAGTTTCATATTCAGTGCACCTCCTTATTTCTATACTTCTTCTACTTTTAATAGATATTCAATCTTTTTTATCATACCTTGTACTTGAGGTGTTGCCTCAGGTTCTACTGTTTTTCCTATTTTTTTAAGTCCAAGAGCGTTTGCAGTAGCGATATGGTCTTTCTTTCTACCTATTAAGCTCTTTACTAATGTAACTCTTAACTTAGCCATTGCAATACCTCCTAACCTAATATTTCTTCTACAGATTTGCCTCTTAATTTAGCGATATCTTCTGCTGTTCTTAAACTAGCTAATCCGTTTATTGTAGCATTTACCATGTTGTTTGGATTGTTTGAACCTAATGATTTAGCTCTAACATCCTTTAATCCTGCTAATTCAAGTACCGCTCTTGCTGGACCTCCAGCAATAACTCCTGTACCTTCTTTAGCTGGCATAATTAGAACATTTGAAGTTCCAAATTTACCATTAACTTGGTGAGGAATTGTTGTTCCTACCATTGCAACACTTACTAAGTTTTTCTTAGCATCTTCTATTCCTTTTTTTATTGCTTCTGGGATTTCAATAGATTTACCAGTTCCAACACCAACATGCCCGTTCTCGTCTCCGACAACAACTAGAGCGCTGAATCTGAAGTTTCTACCACCCTTAACAACCTTAGTAACTCTGTTTATGAAAACAACCTTTTCTTTAAGGTCTAGTGTACTAGGATCGATTCTCATTTATTTCCCTCCTTGTTTATTAGAATTTCAAGCCTGCTTCTCTAGCTGCTTGTGCTAATTCTTGAATTCTTCCGTGATATATGTATCCGCCTCTATCAAATACCACTGCATCAATTCCTTTTTCTATAGCTCTTTTAGCTATTACTTCTCCAACTAGTTTAGCACCTTCTTTATTTCCACCTTTTGCAGCGAAATCTTTATCTAAACTTGAAGCAGCTACTAATGTAACACCATTTATATCATCAATAACTTGTGCATAAATATTCTTTTCACTCTTAAAAACTGAAAGTCTTGGTCTTTCCGCAGTACCAAAAACTTTTTTACGAACTCTAAGGTGACGTTTTTCTCTGCTCGCCTTTTTGTCTACCTTTTTGAACATAAAACTCACTCCTTTCTATTATTTCTTACCAGTCTTACCTTCTTTACGTCTGATCACTTCATTTTCGTATTTAATACCTTTACCCTTGTATGGTTCTGGTACTCTCCATTTTCTTATATCTGCTGCTGCAAATCCAACTTTTTCTTTGTCGATTCCGCTTACTATTACTCTAGTTGCAGCTGGAGTCTCAAATGTGATTCCGTCAATAGGTTCAATTTCAACTGGATGTGAATATCCAAGGTTCATTACAAGTTTCTTTCCTTGTAATTGAGCTCTATAACCAACACCAACTAAATCTAATGTCTTTTGGTAACCTTGCTTAACTCCAGTTACCATATTATTAATTAACGCTCTTGTTAAACCATGAAGAGCTCTGTGATCTTTTTGTTCACTATGTCTAGTAACAATTACTTCATTGTTTTCAACAGCTATGCTAATATCTTTGTGCATAGTTTTAACTAGTTCGCCTTTTGGTCCCTTAACTGTAACAACGTTGTCTGGTGTTACAGTAACAGTTACATCAGAAGGGATAGCTATTGGTAATCTACCTACTCTTGACATAATTGCACCTCCTATATTATTTCAAAATTGCATTTCCTACAATTTTATTTAGTTTAATTTATCTGAAATCTTACCAAACGTAGCAGATTACTTCTCCACCTAAACCGTTCTTTCTTGCTTCTCTATCTACCATTATTCCATTTGAAGTTGAAACAACAGCAATACCTAATCCATTAAGAACCTTTGGTACTTCATCTTTCTTACAATAAACTCTTAATCCTGGCTTAGAAATTCTCTTAATACCAGTTATAACTCTTTCTTTATTAGCTCCATATTTAAGAGATAATCTTAACATAGGAACAACTCCATCGTTATATTCGTTTATTTCTTTTATATAACCCTCTTGTAATAATATATTTGCAATTTCCTTCTTTACGTTTGAAGAAGGTACCTCTACCACTTCATGTCTTACAGCATTAGCATTTCTTACACGAGTTAATAAATCTGCTATAGGATCTGTCATAACCATTTAATGTGCCTCCTTTCGTTACATTGTGTATACTACCAACTTGCTTTTCTACAACCTGGAATTTCGCCCTTATAAGCAAGTTCTCTAAAACAAATACGGCATACTCCATATTTCTTTAATACAGCATGTGGTCTTCCACATATTCTACATCTTGTATAAGCTTGAGTTTTAAATTTAGGAGTTTTGCTCCACTTTTCAATAATAGCCTTACGTGCCAATGTGTTTCCCTCCTTATTATTGAGCGAATGGCATTCCAAGGAATCTTAATAATTCCCTAGCTTCTTCGTCTGTGTTAGCTGAAGTAACGAAGATTATATCCATTCCTCTAACTTTATCTATCTTATCATATTCTATTTCTGGGAATATTAATTGTTCTTTTATTCCTAATGAATAATTACCTCTACCGTCGAAAGCCTTGCTTGAAACTCCTCTGAAGTCTCTAACTCTTGGTAATGCAATGCTCATTAGCTTATCTGCAAATTCAAACATTTGAGCTTTTCTTAGAGTAACTTTGCATCCTAATGCCATGTTTTCTCTAATTTTGAAGTTAGCTACAGATTTCTTAGCTCTTGTTAATACAGGTTTTTGACCTGCAATTAAAGTTAAGTCATTAACTGCTGATTCAAGAACTTTTTGGTTCTCTTTAGCTTCTCCAACTCCCATGTTTATTACAATTTTTTCCAACTTCGGAACTTCCATTATGTTTTTATATCCGAACTTCTCAATCATCGCTGGAATTACTTCTTTTTGATATTTTTCTTGAAGTCTTGTCATATTAGTTACCTCCTTTCAAATTCTAGAATGTTTCTCCACACTTCTTACATTTTCTAACTTTAGTGCCGTCAGCTAAAATCTCATTTTGGATTCTAGTTGCATTCTTACATTTGTTACAATATAACATAACTTTTGAGCTGTTGATTGCCGCTTCTTTTTCAATTATAGCGCTTTCAACTTGACCCTTATTAGCTTTTTGATGTTTCTTTACTATATTAACTCCTTGAACAAGAACCTTTCCTGTCTTTGGATATGCTTTTAACACTTCACCAGTTTTGCCTTTATCTTTTCCAGATATAACAATAACTGTATCATTCTTTCTTACATGTATCTTCAAGTTGGCCACCTCCTCTTATAGAACTTCTGGTGCTAATGATAGAATTTTAGTAAATTCCTTATCTCTTAGCTCCCTAGCAACAGGTCCAAAGATACGAGTTCCTCTTGGTTGTTTATCATCTTTAATTATAACCGCTGCGTTTTCATCAAATTTAATGTATGAACCATCGGCTCTTCTTACGCCTCTTACTGATCTAACTACAACTGCCTTTATAACATCACCTTTTTTAACAACTCCACCTGGTGTTGCACTTTTAACGCTAGCAACTATAACATCACCGATATTACCAAACTTTCTTTTAGATCCGCCTAAGACTCTGATACACATAATTTCTTTTGCACCTGAATTATCTGCAACCTTTAATAAGGTTTGTTGTTGTATCATTAAATTACCCTCCTTTCAGTTTTAAAGCCTATTTAGCTTTTTCAACTATTTCAACAAGTCTCCATCTCTTATCTTTAGATAAAGGTCTAGTTTCCATGATTGATACTCTATCATTAATTTTAGCTTCATTATTTTCATCATGTACTTTAAACTTTGTAGTCTTATTAACTGTCTTTCCGTATAACGGATGTCTAACCTTAGTTTCAACAGCTACTACAATAGTCTTTTCCATTTTATCAGAAACAACCCTACCAATTCTTTTCTTTCTTAATGATCTTTCCATTAGGGCTTACCTCCTTCCAATTTTATTGTTCCAATGCTTTTAATTCTTCTTCTCTTAAGATGGTTTTTATTTGGGCTATAGATTTCTTAACTTCTCTTATTCTCATTGGATTTTCTAATTGTCCTGTAGCTAATTGAAATCTTAAGTTAAATAATTCTGCTTTAAGATCGCCCAACTTTACTGTTAAATCTTGAGGATTGCTTGATTTCAATTCCTTTAATTCTCTAGCCTTCATTATTCTTCACCACCCATTTCCTCAAAATCTCTTTTTGAAACAAATTTTGTCTTTACAGGAAGTTTATGTGAAGCAAGTCTCATTGCTTCTCTTGCAGTTACTTCTGGTACTCCTGATAATTCAAACAGAACTCTACCTGGTTTAACTACTGCAACCCAATATTCTGGTGATCCTTTACCTGAACCCATTCTTGTTTCAGCTGGCTTTTCTGTAACTGGTTTATCTGGGAAAATCTTTATCCAAAGTTTTCCACCTCTTTTAATGTATCTATTGATAGCAATTCTGGCAGATTCAATTTGATTACTTGTAATCCAGCCACAAGTTAATGCTTGAATTCCGTAATCTCCATAAGCTAAGAAATTACCTCTTGTTGCCTTACCTTTCATTCTACCACGTTGCACCTTACGATGTTTTACCCTTTTAGGCATTAACATGATCTATTCCTCCTTTCCTATGCGTTAGCCTCTTCCTTTTCTACTTTCTTAGTTGGAAGAACTTCTCCATTATAAACCCAAACCTTAACTCCGATTTTTCCGTATGTTGTATCTGCTTCAGCAAATCCATAATTAATATCAGCTCTTAATGTTTGTAGTGGAATTGTTCCTTCATGATAATGTTCAGTTCTTGCAATTTCAGCTCCGCCTAATCTACCAGAACATGCAGTTTTTACACCTTTTATTCCGTGTTTCATAGCTCTTTGCATTGTTTGTTTCATTGCTCTTCTGAATGAAATTCTTTTTTCTAATTGTGCAGCAATGTTTTCAGCCATTAATTGCGCATCAGCTTCTGCGCTTTTAACTTCAACTATATTTATTAAGATATTTTTACCTTCAACAAATTGAGTTAATTTATTCTTTAAAGCTTCGATTCCTGCTCCACCTTTTCCTATAATAACACCAGGTTTTGCTGTGTGTATGTTTAATTTAACTCTCTTAGCAGCTCTTTCGATTTCTATTCTAGAAATACCTGCTGCAAAAAGTTCTTTTTTAACAAATTTTCTAATTTTGTTATCTTCTATAAGGTTATCAGCAAAATTTTTCTTATTAGCATACCATTTTGCATCCCATCCCTTGATAACACCTACTCTAAGGCCATGAGGATTTACTTTTTGACCCACTTACTTTTCCCTCCTTTTATAAACTAAGCTCTTTCTTTAACAACTACTGTTATATTGCTTGTTTTCTTTAAGATTTTGAATGCTCTACCTTGAGCATGAGGTTGGAATCTCTTTAATGTTGATCCTTGACCAACAAAACACTCTGAAACATATAAGTTATCAGCGTTTAATTCCATATTATTTTCTGCATTAGCAACTGCTGATTTTAAAACTTTATTTATTACTACTGCTGCTTCTCTTGGAGTATATTGTAAAATAGCAAAAGCTTCATTAACTTGTTTTCCTCTTATTAAATTAAGAACTACTCCTACCTTTGTTGGAGACATTCTAATATATTTTGCTATAGCTCTAGCTTCCATTTATGATCCTCCTTTCCAGGCTATCTTTTTGATGTTTTATCGTCATGACCTTTATAAGTTCTAGTTAATACAAATTCACCTAACTTATGGCCAACCATATCTTCTGATATATATACTGGTACGTGCTTTCTTCCATCATGAACTGCAATTGTGTGTCCTATGAATTGTGGAAAAATTGTTGAACTTCTTGACCAAGTCTTTACAACCTTTTTTTCTCCATTGCCATTCATTTCTTCTATCTTCTTAAAAAGTCCTTCATGAATAAAAGGTGCTTTCTTTGTTGATCTACTCACTAATATGCCTCCCTTCCTAAACACTGAGCTTTAAGCTTTGAAGAGAACTTACTATTCTCCTCAAACTATTTAGCTCTTCTATCTTTGATAATAAATTTATCTGAATATTTCTTAGTTTTTCTAGTTTTGTATCCAAGTGCTGGTTTACCCCATGGAGTAACTGGACTTGGTCTACCAACTGGAGATTTACCTTCACCACCACCGTGAGGGTGATCATTAGGGTTCATTACAGATCCTCTAACTGTTGGTCTCCATCCCATATGTCTCTTTCTACCAGCTTTACCGATATTAACGATATCGTTTGTTGCGTTAGAAAGTGTTCCTATTGTAGCTCTACATTCGATTCTTACATATCTCATTTCACCTGATGGTAATCTAAGAGTTGCATAATCTCCTTCTTTAGCCATTAATTGAGCTGATCCACCGGCCGCTCTAACTAATTGACCACCTTTACCTCTTTGCAATTCTATATTATGAATAACAGTACCTACTGGTATATTCTTTAATGGAAGAGCATTTCCTGGTTTAATATCTGCATTAACCCCTGATTCTACTACATCTCCAACCTTTAAACCTGCTGGTGCAAGAATATATCTCTTTTCTCCATCGCTATATACAACTAATGCTATATATGCTGATCTGTTTGGATCATATTCTATAGTTGCAACCTTTGCTGGAACTTCATCTTTGTTTCTCTTGAAATCTATTATTCTATATTTTCTTTTAACACCGCCGCCACGATGTCTAACAGTAATTTTACCTTGAGCATTTCTACCCGCTTTACTCTTTAATGCAACAAGAAGTGACTTTTCTGGCTCTTGCGAAGTTATTTCTTCAAAAGTTGGCATAGTCATTTGTCTTCTTGCTGGAGTAATAGGGTTAAACTTTTTAACTGCCATTTAAAATTCCCTCCTTCTTCAAGCTTCTCTGGTGTTTATCACCAATAATGGCTTTATTATACTACTATTGCATTCCTTCGAAGAATTCAATTCCATTGCTTTCTTCAGTTAATGTAACGATAGCTTTCTTGTAGTCTGATCTCTTACCTACATGTACGCCCACTCTCTTAGTCTTACCTAAGCCGTTTATAGTATTAACTGATTCAACTTTTACGTTGAAAACTTCTTCCACAGCTCTCTTTATTTGAGATTTATTTGCATCAGCATGAACTATGAAAGTGTACCTTTTTTCGGCCATAGACGCCATACTTTTTTCAGTTATGATTGGCTTTCTTATTATATCATGGCTTGTTAATTTCATTATGCGTACACCTCCTCAATTTTTGATACAGCATCTTTAGTTATGATTAATTTTTCATATTTTAATAAATCATATACATTGATGTTGTTTGCTGGAATAACACTTATTCCTTGAATATTTCTTGCTGATTTATAAACTACTTCATTTGATTCTGCAGTTATAATTAATGCTTTGTTTGCTTCTAAAGCTTTTAACATTTCTACTACATTCTTAGTTTTTGGTGCTTCAAAATTTAATGAATCAAGAACTATCATTTGATTATCTTGAACCTTGCTAGTTAAAGCAGATTTCATAGCAACCTTTCTCATACTCTTCGGAATTGAAACTCTATAGTCTCTTGGCTTTGGCGCGAATACAATACCACCTTTGATCCATTGTGGTGATCTGATAGAACCTTGTCTTGCTCTTCCAGTACCTTTTTGTCTCCAAGGCTTGATTCCGCCTCCTCTAACTTCAGATCTAGTTTTAGCTGATTGAGTTCCTTGTCTTTTGTTAGCTAATAATGCAACTACTACTTGATGTAACGCATTTTCATTAATTTCTGCTGCAAATACACTTTCATTTAACTCCATATCTGCAACTTTATTTCCTTCTTTATTAAATACTCCTACTGTAGGCATTTTATTTCCTCCTTTCTCTAAAGAAATTAAGCTCTAACTGTATTTTTAATTACTACTGTACCCTTGTTAGGTCCTGGGATTCCACCCTTAATTAGTATTAAATTCTTTTCAGCTATTACTTTAACAACTTCTAAATTAAGTACTGTTGTATTAACAGATCCCATATGTCCTGGCATTCTCTTGTTCTTGAATGTTCTTGATGGATCTGATGAAGCTCCCATTGAACCTGGCGCTCTATGGAACTTAGAACCGTGAGTCATAGGTCCTCTTTGTTGATTCCATCTCTTAATAGATCCTTGGAAGCCTTTTCCCTTAGATACTGCAGATACATCAACCTTTTCACCTGCTTCAAATACATCAGCTTTTATTTCATTACCAACTTCATATTGACTTATATCGTCAAGTCTAAATTCTTTAAGAGTTCTTCTTAAAGTAGCTCCAGCCTTAGCAAAGTGACCTTTTCTTGGCTTATTAGCTAATTTTTCTCTTATTTCATCGAAACCAACTTGTATTGCTTCATATCCATCATTTTCTAATGTTTTCTTTTGAACAACAACACATGGGCCAGCTTCTACTACAGTTACAGGAATCACCTTACCCTTTTCATCAAAAATTTGTGTCATTCCTATTTTCTTTCCAATTATAGCTTTTTTCATGTATTTACACCTCCCAAACTAATTAGCGGACTGTTAACAATCATAACTAGCCGTTTTTTATATTATTTCCAGTATTATAGTTTGATTTCTATATCAACACCTGCTGGAAGATTTAATCTCATTAATGCATCAACTGTTTTAGGTGATGGATTAACAATATCGATTAATCTCTTATGAGTTCTTATCTCAAATTGTTCTCTTGAATCTTTGTACTTATGAACCGCTCTTAATATTGTAACAACATCTTTTTCAGTTGGTAAAGGTACTGGACCTACAACCTTAGCTCCTGTTGTTTTTGCAGTTTCTACGATTTTTTCAGCAGATTGATCTAATATTGTATGATCAAATGCTTTTAATCTAATTCTTATTTTTTGCTTTGACATTTCATTTCCCTCCTTTTTATGTACGTTTTACTTCTAACGCACAACAGCGATTGTTCTGTAAACTGTTCCAGGTGTTTCGTAACACTCCAACATTCTACTTAATCCCTGCCGTCGGATTCTAGATCCAAACTTGCTCATCAAGAATTACCCGGAAGTCCGGCAACCTCTTGAATCTTCGCTGTATGCTATGCAACTTCTTAATTATACTATTGTTACTTTGTCATTTCAAGCTTTTTTTTACATTTTCTCAACTTTTTTTGTTTTATATTTTCTTCTCATTTTTCTTATGTTTTTTTAATTCCATTACAATATTTTTATGTATTTTTTTGTTTTTAGTTTTTATCTGAATATAATTATATCAAAACACATAATCAAATTATCCCATTTGAAAATAAAAGCAAGGAAACTTATTCCTTGCTTTTATTAATTGAAATCTAAATATAAGATTTCTTATTCTACTATACTAGTAACAACTCCAGAACCTACAGTTCTTCCACCTTCTCTGATAGCGAATCTTAATCCTTCATCCATTGCGATTGGAGTGATTAATTCAACATTCATGTCGATGTGATCTCCAGGCATTACCATTTCCATTCCGTCTGGTAATTTGATTGATCCTGTAACGTCTGTTGTTCTGAAATAGAATTGTGGTCTATATCCATCAAAGAATGGTGTATGTCTTCCACCTTCTTCTTTTTTAAGTACGTATACTTGACCTACAAATTTAGTGTGAGGGTGTACTGAGTTTGGTTTTGATAAAACTTGACCTCTTTCGATATCAGTTCTTTGAACACCTCTTAATAATGCTCCGATATTATCTCCAGCTTGCGCATCGTCTAATAACTTTCTGAACATTTCGATTCCAGTTACTACAACTTTCTTCTTTTCTTCACTTAATCCTACGATTTCAACTTCGTCTCCTACGTGAAGTACTCCAGCTTCAACTCTTCCTGTTGCAACTGTTCCTCTACCAGTGATTGTGAATACATCTTCTACTGGCATTAAGAATGGCTTATCTGTAGCTCTTTCTGGAGTTGGGATATAGCTATCTACTGCATCCATTAAGTCTAAGATACATTTACTTGCTTCTTCATCTGTTGGGTTTTCTAATGCTTTTAATGCTGATCCTGTTACTACTGGAATATCATCTCCTGGGAAGTCATATTCGCTTAATAATTCTCTAACTTCCATTTCAACTAATTCTAATAATTCTGGATCATCTACCATATCTGCTTTGTTTAAGAATACTACCATGTATTCTATACCAACTCTTGATCCTAATAGTATATGTTCTCTTGTTTGTGGCATTGGACCATCTGCTGCTGATACAACTAAGATAGCTCCATCCATTTGTGCTGCCCCTGTGATCATGTTCTTAACATAGTCAGCATGCCCTGGACAATCAACGTGAGCATAGTGTCTGCTTTCTGTTTGATATTCAACGTGAGCAGTGTTGATTGTAATTCCTCTTTCTTTTTCTTCTGGTGCTTTATCTATTGATGCATAGTCAAACGCTTCTGCAAATCCTTTTTTTGATAATACAGTTGTGATTGCTGCTGTCAATGTTGTCTTACCGTGGTCTACGTGACCTATTGTTCCGATATTAACGTGTGGCTTACTTCTTTCATACTTTGCTTTTGCCATTATATTTTTCCTCCCTTGATAGACAATAATTTAATGAATCTTTTCGTAAATATTATAACTTATAGATATTTTAATATCTATATCTATTATTTAAGTTTTTTACCATTTATATAAAAATTATTCAAAATAATTATATTTTATAAACACTCACTTAATATATAGGTATTAATCAAAGTTACATATTATTTATTACTTAGCTCTGCTGCCAGCAATTTGTTCTTGAATATTCTTTGGAACTTCTTCGTAGTGATCGAATACCATTGAGTAAACACCTCTACCTTGAGTTCTAGATCTTAATGAAGTAGCATATCCGAACATTTCTGATAATGGTACAAATGCTCTAATAACTTGAGCTCCATTAACAGCTTCCATTCCTTCCATTCTACCTCTTCTTGAGTTGATATCTCCAATAACATCTCCCATGTATTCTTCTGGAACTGTTACTTCAACCTTCATCATAGGCTCAAGAAGTACTGGACTTGCTTTAGCCATAGCATTTTTGAATGCCATAGATCCTGCAATCTTAAACGCCATTTCAGATGAGTCAACTTCATGGTATGAACCGTGTACTAACTTAACTTTGAAGTTAATAACATTATATCCAGCAATAATACCATTTAAAGCAGCTTCTTGAATACCGTTATCTATAGCAGGAATATATTCTTTAGGAATAGCTCCACCTACAACAGCATTTTCAAATACATATTCACCTTCAGTTGGTTCCATTTCAATTACAGCATGACCGTATTGTCCTTTACCACCTGATTGTTTAGCATATTTAGCTTCAGCTTTAACAGCATTTCTAATTGTTTCTTTATAAGCAACTTGAGGAGCACCAACGTTACATTCAACTTTAAACTCTCTTGTAAGTCTATCAACAATTATTTCTAGGTGAAGTTCTCCCATACCTGCAATAATTGTTTGACCTGTTTCTGTATCAGTCCAAGTTTTAAATGTAGGATCTTCTTCCGCTAACTTAGCTAATGCTAACCCCATTTTTTCTTGTGCAGCTTTTGTTTTTGGTTCAATCGCTACGTTTATAACTGGTTCTGGGAATTCCATTGATTCAAGAATTATTGGATTGTTTTCAGCACATAAAGTATCACCAGTTGTAGTATTCTTTAATCCGATTACTGCTCCAAGTTCACCTGCTTCTAAAGACTCAACTTCTTGTCTTGAGTTAGAGTGCATCTTAACAAGTCTTCCAATTCTCTCTTTTTTACCTTTTGTTGAATTAAGTACATATGTTCCACTTTCCATTACACCTGAATAGATTCTTGTGAAAGCTAATTTACCTACGAATGGGTCAGTAGCAATCTTAAATGCTAGTGCAGATAATGGTTCAGAGTCTGAAGCTTCTCTATGAGCTTCTTCACCTTCTAATGTTGTTCCTTTTACAGCTGGGATATCTAATGGTGATGGTAAATAATCAACAACCCCATCAATCATTTGTTGAACACCCTTATTCTTATATGAAGAACCACAAATACATGGATAAATTTCATTAGCTATTGTAGCTTTTCTTAAGGCACTTCTTAATTCTTCCTCAGTAAGCTCTTCACCTTCTAAATATTTTTCCATTAATTCTTCGTCAGTTTCAGCAATAGCTTCTATCATTGCTGCTCTGTATTCTTCAGCTTGCTCAGCATATTCTGATGGTATAGCTTCTTCTCTCATATCTTTTCCAAGATCATCATAGTACATGATAGCTATGTTTCTTATAAGGTCAATCATACCTTTGAAGTTTTCTTCTCCACCGATTGGAATTTGAATTGGAACTGCATTGGCTTTTAATCTATCTTTAACTGTTTGAATACATCTAAAGTAATCAGCACCTGTTGCATCCATCTTATTTACATAAATCATTCTTGGTACGCCATATTTATCTGCCTGTCTCCACACTGTTTCAGTTTGTGGTTCAACACCGCTTTTAGCGTCAAGAACTGTAACTGCTCCATCAAGTACTCTTAAAGATCTTTCAACCTCTACTGTGAAGTCTACGTGACCAGGAGTATCAATTATGTTAAGTTCATTATCTTTCCAGAAACATGTAGTTGCCGCTGAAGTAATTGTTATACCTCTTTCTTGTTCTTGAACCATCCAGTCCATTGTAGCTGCACCATCATGAACTTCTCCTATTTTATGACTCACTCCTGTATAGAATAATATACGTTCAGTAGTTGTAGTCTTACCTGCATCTATGTGAGCCATTATACCGAAATTACGGAATTTTTCTAAAGGATATTTTCTAGCCATTTATTTGTCCTCCTCTCAATGAGTAAATATAATTTAATTTGACAAAACTGCCTTAGCATAAGCCAAAACAGTTTTATATTTCTAGTATCTGTAGTGAGCGAATGCTTTATTAGCTTCAGCCATTTTATGAGTATCTTCTCTCTTCTTAACAGCTGCTCCTGTATTATTAGATGCATCTAATAATTCACCTGCAACTCTTTCACTCATTAGCTTTTCGCCTCTTTTTCTTGCTGCTATTAACATCCATCTTATTCCTAATGTCTGTCTTCTTTCTGGTCTAACTTCTATTGGAACTTGATAAGTAGCACCACCTATTCTTCTAGCTTTAACTTCTAGTAATGGCATTACGTTGTTCATAGCTTCTTCAAATACTTCTAAAGCTTCTTTTCCACTTCTTTTTGCTATTAATTCAAATGCATCATAGCATATTTTTTGGGCTACACCCTTTTTACCATCTTCCATTATACTATTTATAAATTTAGTAACAACTTTTGAATTGTACACTGGATCTGGTAATACATCTCTCTTTGCAATATGTCCTTTTCTTGGCACTTTTCTTCCCTCCTTAACATTAATTTAAGTTCATCGGTACTCGGTACTTTCATACCGCAAAGTGCTACATCTCTTACATCTATATAAACTCAAATTCAAATCTATAATTTATGTTGAAGATAAGCACTATTTTTTGTTAAAAGTCCTATTTCTTCTTAGGTCTCTTAGCACCGTACTTTGATCTTCCTTGTAATCTGTTAGCTACTCCAGCGCAGTCTAATGCACCTCTTACAATATGGTATCTAACACCAGGAAGGTCCTTAACTCTTCCACCTCTTATAAGAACAACACTATGTTCTTGTAAGTTGTGACCTACTCCACCAATATATGCAGTTACTTCATATCCATTTGTTAATCTAACTCTGGCAATTTTTCTTAACGCTGAGTTAGGTTTTTTAGGAGTTGTTGTTTTAACTACTGTACATACCCCTCTTTTTTGTGGACATTCTTTAAGTGCTGGTGCAGTTGATTTAACCGCTAATGTTTTTCTGCCTTTTCTTACTAATTGGCTAATAGTTGGCATCTTTTCACCTCCTGAAATTTATTTATCTATTTTTTAATTAAGATAAACGCTAATTTAAATAGATTATATAACATACTATACATTATATAATTTTAATAATTATGTCCAAATCTTATGTAATAAATTGATCTCTTTATCGTAAGATATCAATTTAATTCACAAATTGATTAGATTGACATTTATTTGTGTGATTTTGTATTTAAAATCACACAAATTGTATTTTATCATTTTACCTTATACATGTCAATATAATTAAAAGTTTATTCTTCAGTCATTTCTCCAACAGCTTCTTCAACTAACTCTTCATCTGTTTCTACTTTTAAGGATCTATACCTCATCATTCCAGTTCCAGCAGGAATTAGTTTACCTATTATTACATTTTCCTTTAACCCAACTAGTGGATCAATCTTTCCTTTAATTGCTGCTTCTGTTAAAACTCTTGTAGTTTCTTGGAATGAAGCCGCCGATAAGAAACTATCAGTCGCTAATGCTGCTTTAGTTATACCTAATAAAGTTTGTTCTCCTTTAGCTTCTTCTCCACCAAATTCTCTAACTCTAGCATTCTCTTCATAGAAATCAAACATATCAATCATTGTTCCTGGCAATAAATCTGTATCTCCTGATTCAAGAATCTTTATCTTTCTAGTCATTTGTCTAACGACTACTTCTAAGTGCTTATCATTAATATCAACACCTTGTAATCTATAAACTTTTTGAACTTCTGAAAGTAAGTATCTTCTTGCACCATCTATACCTTTTATGCTCATTATATCATGTGGATTTACTGAACCTTCTGTGATTTCATCTCCAGCTTCAATATAATCATTGTCAGCCACTCTTAATCTTGAACCAAATGGTATATCGTAGCTACGCTCTTCTCCATCAGAACTCATGACTACAACAGTTCTCTTTTTCTTAGTTTCTTCTATTCTAACAGTACCAGTTATTTCACTTACTATCGCAAGCCCTTTTGGCTTTCTTGCTTCAAATAACTCTTCAACTCTAGGTAAACCTTGAGTTATATCTGCTCCCGCAACTCCACCTGTATGGAATGTTCTCATTGTAAGTTGTGTTCCTGGTTCCCCTATTGATTGAGCTGCTATTATTCCAACAGCCTCTCCAATATCAATCTTTTTAGCTGTCGCCATATTCATTCCATAACATCTTGCACAAACACCAACTTTACAGTTACATGTAAATACCGATCTAATTTTTACTTTTTTAATCCCTGCTGAAACTACCCTATCAGCAACATCTGGATCCATATATTCGTTTCTTGCAACTACTACTTCACCAGTACCAGGATTAACGATATCTTCTGCAGTATATCTACCGATTAATCTTTCTCTTAATTCCTCGATAACTTCGCTGCCTTCTTTTATTTCACTTACATAGATTCCGTTATCTATACCGCAATCCTCTTCTCTTACAATAACATCTTGCGATACATCAACAAGTCTTCTAGTTAAATATCCTGAATCGGCAGTCTTTAAAGCTGTATCCGCATTACCTTTTCTTGCTCCATGCGTTGATAAGAAGTATTCTATAACATCTAGACCTTCCTTGAAGGACGCTCTAATAGGTAACTCAATAATCTTACCTGATGGACTCGCCATAAGTCCTCTCATACCTGCTAATTGCTTGATTTGTGATTTAGAACCTCTGGCTCCTGAATCAGCCATCATGTATATTGGATTAAACTTATCAAGACTATCCATTAATGCGTTAGCTACATCTTCAGTTGTTTGAGTCCATTTTTCTATAACTCTTTCATATCTTTCATCATCAGATATGAATCCTCTTTTATACATTTTCTCAATCTTTTCAACTGTTTCATCCGCTTCTTTAAGCAGTTCATATTTCACTTCTGGAACTATAATATCCGATGAAGCAACTGTTACAGCCCCAATTGATGAGTAATGATAACCTAATGCTTTAATATTATCAAGCATTATAGATGTTTTAACCGGACCATGCTTCATATAGCATTGATCAATTATCGTTCCTAATGACTTTTTGGTAGCTAAGAAATCAACTTCTAAATTAAACATCTCTTCTTCATTTTCTCTATTAATTAATCCCAAGTTTTGTGGAATTGATTCATTAAATATAATCTTTCCAACTGTAGTTTTAATTATTTTAGACTTAACTATACCATCAATTTCTCTAAGCATTCTAACATTTATTTGAGCATGTATATCAATTTCTTTAACTTCATATGCCATTATAGCTTCATCTTTGCTTGAGAATGTCATTCCATCCCCTTTTGCACCATTCTTATCCATCGTTAAATAGTATGATCCAAGAATCATATCTTGTGTTGGAACACAAACTGGTTTACCATCTGACGGCTTCAAAATGTTTGTTGCAGCTAACATTAAGAATCTAGCTTCTGCTTGAGCTTCTACTGATAATGGAAGATGCACAGCCATTTGGTCTCCATCAAAGTCAGCGTTATAAGCTGTACATGCTAATGGATGAAGTTTTATTGCTCTACCTTCTACTAATACAGGTTGGAATGCTTGAATACCAAGTCTGTGTAATGTAGGAGCACGGTTAAGTAATACCGGATGATCTGCAATTACTTCTTCTAATACATCCCATACTTGCGGCAATACTCTTTCTACCATTCTTTTAGCACTCTTTATGTTATGAGCGATTCCATCTTGCACTAGCTTCTTCATTACAAACGGCTTAAATAATTCTATAGCCATTTCTTTTGGAAGTCCACATTGATACATCTTTAATTCTGGTCCAACAACTATAACTGATCTACCAGAATAGTCAACTCTTTTTCCAAGTAAGTTTTGTCTAAATCTACCTTGCTTACCCTTTAACATATCCGAAAGAGATTTTAGAGGTCTATTTCCTGGTCCAGTTACTGGTCTTCCTCTTCTACCATTATCAATAAGTGCATCTACTGCTTCTTGAAGCATTCTTTTTTCATTTCTAACTATGATATCTGGCGCACCTAAATCTAATAATTTTTTTAATCTGTTATTTCTATTTATTACTCTTCTATATAGATCATTTAAATCAGATGTTGCAAATCTACCACCATCTAATTGAACCATCGGCCTTAAATCTGGTGGTATTACTGGTATTACATTAATAACCATCCAACCAGGGCGATTTCCTGACTTTCTAAAAGATTCAACAACTTCTAGTCTTCTTATAATTCTAACTTTCTTTTGGCCGGTACTTTGCTTAAGCTCTTCTTTAAGTTCCTTTGATCCATTTTCTAAATCAATTTCATCAAGTAATTCTTGAATAGCTTCTGCTCCCATGCCGGCTACAAAGCTTTCATCACCATACTTATCTACTGCTTCTCTATACTCTTTCTCATTAAGAAGCTGCTTCTTTAATAAAGGCGTCTCTTTTGGATCTATTACTATATAAGACGCAAAATATAAAACTTTTTCTAAAGCTCTTGGAGACATATCTAAAATTAATCCCATTCTTGATGGAATTCCTTTGAAATACCAAATATGAGATACTGGGGCAGCTAATTCTATATGCCCCATTCTTTCTCTTCTTACTTTAGCTTTTGTAACTTCAACTCCGCATCTGTCACAAACTATCCCTTTATATCTTACTCTTTTATATTTTCCACAATGACATTCCCAATCTTTCATTGGTCCAAAGATTCTTTCACAAAATAAACCATCTCTTTCTGGTTTTAATGTTCTGTAGTTTATTGTTTCAGGTTTTTTAACTTCTCCTCTTGACCATTGTCTTATTTGTTCTGGAGATGCTAAACCAATTTGTATTGCATCAAAATTATTTAATTCAAACAAGGGTAAATCCTCCCTTCAAAATTAGTGTTCATCATTAAAATCATCTAGTTCTAATTCAGTTTCTAGATCAGCTATATCAACGCCTTCGTCATAATCAATATCATCTATATCTTCATCTCTATTTTGATCATAACTATCATCCTCTAATACTTCTGGTTCTGGCACCATTATTTCTTCAGCACCTTCAATATTAACTTCTAGATTTGCCATATCTTCATCAACAAATTCTTTTAAAGTAACTTCTTCATGTTCATCATTTAAAACTTTAATATCTAAACATAATGCTTGAAGTTCTTTTATAAGAACCTTAAATGATTCTGGCACTCCTGGCTCAGGTATATTTTCACCCTTAACTATAGCCTCATATGTCTTAACTCTTCCAACAACATCATCTGATTTAACAGTTAATATTTCTTGAAGTGTATGTGCTGCTCCATATGCTTCTAGAGCCCAAACTTCCATTTCACCAAATCTTTGACCACCAAATTGAGCTTTACCTCCTAATGGCTGTTGCGTAACTAGTGAATATGGTCCCGTAGATCTAGCATGAATCTTATCATCTACTAAATGGTGAAGTTTTAAAATATACATTATACCGACAGTTACTGGATTATCAAACGGCTCTCCAGTTCTACCGTCATACAATATAGTTTTAGCGTCTTCCCTAAATCCTGCCTTTAACATACACTCTGTAATTTCTGGTTGTGTTGCCCCATCAAATACAGGTGTAGCTATATGCCATCCTAAGTGGCTAGCAGCCCAACCCAGATGTACTTCAAGCACTTGCCCTATATTCATACGAGAAGGTACCCCAAGCGGATTTAAGCATATTTGAAGAGGTCTACCATCCGGTAAGAATGGCATATCTTCTTCTGGTAATATTCTAGAGATAACCCCCTTATTACCATGACGTCCTGCCATCTTATCTCCAACTGAAATCTTTCTCTTTTGAGCAATATAACATCTTACAAGTTCATTTACACCTGGATTTAATTCATCTCCATTTTCTCGTGTAAAGACTTTTATATCAACTATTATTCCAGCTTCTCCATGAGGTACTCTTAATGAAGTATCTCTTACTTCCCTAGCCTTTTCTCCAAATATTGCTCTTAACAATCTTTCTTCTGCAGTAAGCTCCGTTTCACCCTTCGGTGTTACTTTTCCAACCAATATGTCGCCCGATCTTACTTCTGCACCTATTCTTATAACGCCTCTATCATCTACATCTTTTAATGCATCATCACTAACATTAGGTATATCTCTTGTTATTTCTTCTGGCCCTAGCTTAGTATCTCTCGCTTCACATTCATATTCTTCTATATGCATAGATGTAAAGACATCTTCTCTAACTAATTCCTCTGAAATCAACATAGCATCTTCATAGTTATAACCTTCCCAAGTTATAAAGCCCATTCTTATATTCTTACCTAATGCAATTTCTCCCAAATCTGTAGATGGTCCATCTGCTATTACTTGGTTCTTGTATACTACTTCACCTGTATCAACTAACGGTCTTTGGTTAATACAAGTTCCCGAGTTACTTCTCTTAAACTTTAATAATTTATATACATCTGTACCACCATCTGATTCTCTCTTAATACGAATTTCACTACCTGATACATAAGTAACAACTCCAGCATTCTTTGCCTTTGGTAATACTCCTGAGTCAACAGCAGCTTTAAATTCTATTCCTGTTCCAACTATTGGTGCTTGAGGACTTAATAATGGAACTGCTTGACGTTGCATGTTTGAACCCATAAGCGCTCTTGATGCATCATCATTTTCAAGGAACGGTATCATTGCAGTTGCAACAGATACAATTTGTCTTGCAGATACGTCTATCAAATCAACATCAGTCGTTGGAACAACTAATATATCTTCTAAATGTCTTACTCTGACCTTTTTATTTATAAAGTATCCATTTTCATCCATAGGTTCTTTCGCTTCAGCTATTAAACATTGATCTTCTTCATCAGCAGTGAAATATCTTATTTCATCTGTAGCTCTTCCATTTTCTTTATCAACAATTCTATATGGTGTTTCAATGAACCCATACTCATTAACTTTTGCAAAAGTTGCTAACGAATTTATAAGACCTATATTTGGACCTTCTGGTGTTTCAATTGGACACATTCTACCATAATGTGAATGGTGAACGTCTCTTACTTCAAAACCAGCTCTTTCTCTTGAAAGTCCTCCTGGTCCCAATGCTGATAATCTTCTCTTATGCGTAAGTTCTGATAATGGATTTGTTTGATCCATGAATTGAGATAATTGTGAACTTCCGAAGAATTCCTTTATAGCCGCTGCTACTGGCCTTATGTTAATTAACATTTGAGGAGTTATCGATTCTTGATCTTGAATAGTCATTCTTTCTTTAACTACTCTCTCCATTCTAGATAAACCAATTCTAAATTGATTTTGTAATAATTCTCCTACAGATCTTAATCTTCTATTTCCTAAATGGTCTATATCATCAACATAACCTATTCCATAAGCTAATCCTAATTCATAACTAATAGTTGCAAATATATCATCTCTTATAATGTGTTTTGGAATAAGTCTACTAATATTTTTCTTTATTTCTTCTTTAATACTTCCTTCATCCGAAAAATTATCTAATATTTCTCTTAACGTAGGATAGTGAACTAGTTCCTTTATTCCTAAATCAGAAACATCAAAAGAAACTTGCTTTTTTAGATCAACAAAATTATTACTAATTACTCTAATAACTTTATCTTCTACTAATACATCTACTGATTTAATTCCAGCATTTTGTATTTCTTCAGCCATCAGCCTATTTATTTTTTGCCCTTTTTCTATCATAATCTCACCAGTTTGTGGATTAACAATATCCATTGCTGATACTTGATTAGCAATTCTTAAATTCAAGGCAAGCTTTTTATTAAATTTATATCTACCAACTCTAGATAAATCATATCTTTTGGCATCAAAAAATAAAGTATCAATTAAAGATATAGCACTATCCACTGTTGGTGGCTCACCTGGTCTTAATCTCTTATATATCTCAAGTAATGCTTCTTCTTTAGTTTTAGTATTATCTTTTTCTATAGAAGCTCTAAATCTTTCTTCTTCACCAAAAAAATCTAACAATTCTTGGTCACTGCCCAATCCCATAGCTCTTGCTAAAATAGTAATTGATAACTTTCTAGTTTTATCAATTCTTACATAGATTACATCATTAGAATCTGTTTCATATTCTAACCACGCACCTCTATTAGGAATTACAGTTGACGAATACAGCTTTTTACCACTCTTATCTATAGAGTAGTTATAGTATACACCTGGCGATCTTACTAGCTGACTTACAATAACTCTTTCAGCACCATTAATAACGAACGTACCTTGTTCAGTCATTAGTGGAAAATCTCCCATAAATACTTCTTGTTCTTTAATTTCACCTGTTTCATTATTTTGTAATCTAATTGAAACTTTTAATGGTGCAGCATAAGTTGCATCTCTTTCCTTACATTCTTCGACAGAATACTTGATATTCTCCATATCAAGTTTGTAATCTACGAACTCAAGTACTAAATTTCCTGTGAAGTTTGTGATAGGATTAATATCATCAAATACTTCGTGCAACCCTTCTCTTAAAAACCATTCATATGAATCTAATTGTACTTCAATTAAATTCGGCATTTCAGTAACATCATTAACCTTACCAAAACTCATTCTTGTTCTTTTTCCAACTTGGACAGGATGTACCATGAATTTTCACCCCTTGTATAAAATAAACTAAAATAGCCAAAAGCATACTTTCCCTAGGGACTTTTGCTTTCGGACAGCGTCTTTTTATAGTATAACCATTATTCACCACATTATACTCTTTTTTTCTACTATAAATATATAGTATCCCATAGTGAATAATACATTATATTATAATATCATAGGAAATTTTTGTTGTCAACAAATATTACAAATGAATCATATCATTTATAAAGCTATATAAAATACCTACTTTTCATAAATAAGCATTTTATATAGCTTTATAAATGTAGTTTAAAAAAGGTGCTTATAAAGCACCTTTTAATGAACTACTTAATTTCTATAGTAGCTCCAACTTCAGCTAATTTAGCTTTCATATCTTCAGCTTCTTCTTTAGAAACTGCTTCTTTTAATGTCTTAGGAGCTCCATCAACTATTTCTTTAGCTTCTTTTAATCCTAATCCAGTTATTTCTCTAACTACTTTGATAACTTTAATTTTGTTATCTCCTGCACTTGCTAATACTACGTCGAATTCAGTTTTTTCTTCAGCAGCAGCAGCTCCACCAGCTACAGCTCCACCAGCTACAACAGCAGCAGCAGCGCTTACTCCAAATTCTTCTTCACAAGCCTTTACTAATTCATTTAAATCTAAAACGCTCATTTCTTTTATTGCTTGAATTATATCTTCTCTTGTCATTTTTAATAGCACCTCCGAAATTTTTTCTTAAAATTTTGTTTTTTGATTATTCTGCAGATTCAGTTCCCTTACTATCAGCAATAGCACTTAATACACGTGCAAAGCTTGATATTGGAGACTTGATACTTCCAAGAAGTTTTGCAATAAGAACTTCTTTTGATGGTATTGTTGCAAGTTGTTTAATCTTAGCTTCATCGTAGATTTCTCCTTCTACAATACCTGCTTTTAATTCTAACTTCTTGTGATCTTTAGCGAAATCATTTAAAAGTCTTGCACCTAGTGTTACATCTTCATAACTAAACGCAATAGATACAGGTCCTTCTAAATATTCTGCTATACCATCTAAGCCTAATTCTTTAGCTGCTAAAGTAACTAAAGTATTTTTGTATACTTTGTATTCAACTCCAGCTTCTCTTAAACTTTTTCTAAGAGCAGTATCTTCTTCAACATTTAGACCTTGATACTTACTAAGAACAACAGCTTTTGATTTTTCTAATTTTTCCTTAATCTCAGCAACCTTCGCTTCCTTAAGTTCTCTGTTTTTATTCATTACTGTAGTCCACCTCCTCACAGTTACAAACTGTTTCTTTTATTAAAAAAGACCTTCCCGTAGACAAGGAAGGCCTATAATATCATCTATTATACATAACCTAGGTGGGTAGTATATCTTTACGCTTTCGCACCCACTGTCTACGGAAAAACTATTTTCTTTTTACAACATTAGATATTGTATCACTTAATTTTAGTAAAGTCAATACTAATCTAAAGCTCTTGTAGGATTAACTTTTGCGCTTGGTCCCATTGTGCTTGAAACAGATACTGATTTCAAGTATTGACCTTTTGCCGCTGCTGGTTTAGCTTTTACTAAAGCATCCATTAATGCAGTAAAGTTTTCTTTTAATTTATCTACGCCAAATGATTTCTTTCCAATTGGGCAGTGAACTATAGCTGTTTTATCTACTCTATATTCAACTTTACCAGCTTTTATTTCTTCGATTGCTTTAGCAACATCAAATGTTACTGTTCCTGACTTTGGATTTGGCATTAATCCCTTAGGTCCTAACACTCTACCTATTCTACCTACAACTCCCATCATATCTGGTGTTGCAACAACTACATCGTAATCAAACCAATTTTCACTTTGGATCTTTTGAACTAATTCTTCAGCTCCTACAAAATCAGCTCCTGCTTTTTCAGCTTCTGCAGCCTTATCTCCTTTTGCGAACACAAGAACTCTAACTGTTTTACCTGTTCCATTTGGTAATACAACTGCTCCTCTAACTTGTTGATCCGCATGTCTTGGATCTACTCCAAGTCTTACATGTAATTCAATAGTTTCATCAAAGTTTGCCTTTGCTGTTTTTAATGTAAGATCTAACGCTTCTACTGGATTATATAATGCACTCTTATCTATAAGCTTTGCACTTTCAATGTATTTTTTTCCCATAATTTGCCTCCTCTGTGGTGTTAACGGTTTTTACCTCCCACTTATTTTTACGAATTACTCTTCAATAGTTACTCCCATACTTCTAGCTGTTCCTGCAATCATTCTCATAGCTGATTCAACATTTGCAGCATTTAAGTCTGGCATCTTAGTTTCAGCGATCTTTCTAAGTTGATCTTGAGTTAACTTACCAACTTTTGTTTTGTTAGGTACTCCAGAACCACTTTCTAATCCTATTTCTTTCTTAATTAGAACTGCAGCTGGAGGAGTCTTTAGTATAAAACTAAAAGATCTATCTTGATAAACTGTAATAACTACTGGGATTATATACCCAGCTTGATTTGCAGTTTTTGCATTGAACTCCTTACAGAATCCCATTATGTTTACACCGTGTTGACCTAAAGCTGGACCTACAGGTGGAGCTGGTGTTGCCTTACCTGCTTGAAGTTGAAGTTTAATCATTCCAGTTACTTTCTTAGCCATTTTGTTATTCCTCCTATTACTGTGGTATAACGAACTTTTTAGTTCTCCCACTTAATTAAAATTAGTTTATTTAAACTAATTTCTCAACTTGATTAAAGTCTAGTTCAGCAAGAGTTTCTCTGCCAAACATATCTACTAAAGCTTTCACTTTACGTTTATCTACAATTATCTCTTGTATTATAGCTACTGAATCCCTTAATGGTCCTGAGATAATTCTAATGCTCTCCCCTATCTCTAAGTCAATATCAATAGGCATTTCTAATACACCCATCGATTCAACTTCTTCATCAGAAAGAGGAACTGGTTTTGATCCTGGGCCTACAAACCCTGTTACGCCTCTTGTATTTCTTACAACGTACCAAGCTTCATCACCCATTAACATTTTTACAAGCACATATCCAGGAAATTTCTTCTTTAATGAGACTTTTTGTTTTCCATCTTTTTCTTCAATCACTTCTTCCATGGGTACCTGTATATCATGGATTAATGATTCAAGATTTCTATTTTCGATTGCTTTTTCCAAGTTTGCTTTAACTTTATTTTCATATCCTGAGTATGTATGAACTACATACCACCTTGCTCTATCACTCATACTTGTCAGGTGATCTTAAAATCACCCAAACCTCCTTTTTATTTCAAATTTAAAATCATTTTAAAGAGGCTGCTGAAAATAGAATCTAATCCACCAACTAATATAGTATACATTAGCGTGAATGCTAAAACTGCAACAAACGCTTTCTTTGTCTCACTTTTTGAAGGCCAAGTTATTTTCTTAACCTCTATCTTAACCTCTTTGAAAAAACTAAGCAAACCATTGCTTTTAACAGTTTTCTCAGTTTTCACATTGTTTTTTGCTGACATATCTTCACATCCTTATTTTTAATAACTATATGTCATAACTTCGGCTAATTACTTTGTTTCTCTATGAAGAGTGTGCTTTTTACAGAATTTACAATACTTTTTCATTTCTAATCTATCTGGATCATTTTTCTTGTTTTTCATTGAATCATAATTTCTTTGTTTACACTCTGTGCATGCTAAAGTTATTCTTGTTCTCATGACTGCACCTCCAGTTTTCATATATATTAAACAAGGAGTTTACTCTCTTGTTCATTTCTAATTTGCATTGCTTAAAATGTCACTTTTATACAATATCATAGAATAATTAAGTTGTCAATCTTCCTTTAAATAGGACTAAGTTCTACAACTTAGTCCTATTGATAGCAATGATTAATCTCTTATTCTACTATACTAGTAACAACTCCAGAACCTACAGTTCTTCCACCTTCTCTGATAGCGAATCTTAATCCTTCATCCATTGCGATTGGAGTGATTAATTCAACATTCATGTCGATGTGATCTCCAGGCATTACCATTTCCATTCCGTCTGGTAATTTGATTGATCCTGTAACGTCTGTTGTTCTGAAATAGAATTGTGGTCTATATCCATCAAAGAATGGTGTATGTCTTCCACCTTCTTCTTTTTTAAGTACGTATACTTGACCTACAAATTTAGTGTGAGGGTGTACTGAGTTTGGTTTTGATAAAACTTGACCTCTTTCGATATCAGTTCTTTGAACACCTCTTAATAATGCTCCGATATTATCTCCAGCTTGCGCATCGTCTAATAACTTTCTGAACATTTCGATTCCAGTTACTACAACTTTCTTCTTTTCTTCACTTAATCCTACGATTTCAACTTCGTCTCCTACGTGAAGTACTCCAGCTTCAACTCTTCCTGTTGCAACTGTTCCTCTACCAGTGATTGTGAATACATCTTCTACTGGCATTAAGAATGGCTTATCTGTAGCTCTTTCTGGAGTTGGGATATAGCTATCTACTGCATCCATTAAGTCTAAGATACATTTACTTGCTTCTTCATCTGTTGGGTTTTCTAATGCTTTTAATGCTGATCCTGTTACTACTGGAATATCATCTCCTGGGAAGTCATATTCGCTTAATAATTCTCTAACTTCCATTTCAACTAATTCTAATAATTCTGGATCATCTACCATATCTGCTTTGTTTAAGAATACTACCATGTATTCTATACCAACTCTTGATCCTAATAGTATATGTTCTCTTGTTTGTGGCATTGGACCATCTGCTGCTGATACAACTAAGATAGCTCCATCCATTTGTGCTGCCCCTGTGATCATGTTCTTAACATAGTCAGCATGCCCTGGACAATCAACGTGAGCATAGTGTCTGCTTTCTGTTTGATATTCAACGTGAGCAGTGTTGATTGTAATTCCTCTTTCTTTTTCTTCTGGTGCTTTATCTATTGATGCATAGTCAAACGCTTCTGCAAATCCTTTTTTTGATAATACAGTTGTGATTGCTGCTGTCAATGTTGTCTTACCGTGGTCTACGTGACCTATTGTTCCGATATTAACGTGTGGCTTACTTCTTTCATACTTTGCTTTTGCCATTATATTTTTCCTCCCTACATCTTGTAATAAACTTGGCCTAGTGTTTTTTATTTTACTATTTGGAGCTCACAATCGGGATTGAACCGACGACCTCCACCTTACCAAGGTGACGCTCTACCGACTGAGCTATGTGAGCGTTCAATAATTGTTATTTTCTTTGATATACCAATTATAAAGTTTACTATCATTCTTTTTATTTGTCAATACAAATTCTTACTTTAAATCTAAGCATTTTTCTAATTTTCTTTTTACCCTTTGTAGTGCATTATCAATAGACTTAGAATGTCTTTCTAAATCACTTGCAATCTCCTGGTATGATTTCCCATCTAGGTATGATGTCAGAACTTCCAACTCCAGCTCTGATAATACTTTGGAAATCTTTTCTTCAATGTAATCCATCTGTTCTTTACTTATCATTAACTCTTCTGGATCTGAAATTTTTAGTCCAGCTAGTACATCCAAAAGAGTTCTCTCAGATTCCTCTTCATATATTGGCTTATTTAAAGATATATAAGTATTTAATGGAATATGTTTTTGTCTAGTAGCTGTTTTTATTGCAGTTATAATTTGTCTTATTACACATATTTCTGCAAAGGCTTTAAATGATGATGATTTTTCTGAATTAAAGTCTCTGATAGCCTTATATAAACCTATCATCCCTTCTTGATAAATATCTTCCTTGTCTGCACCAATCAAAAAGTATGATTTAGCCTTTGATTTAACAAAGTTCTCATATTTTGAAATTAAATATTCCTGCGCTCTATTGTTCCCGCTTTTAGCTTGCGCAACAATTTCTTCGTCTGATTTATCTTTAAAATCTAAAAAACCCTTCAACTGCTTATTCTCAACTCTCTTCTGCGTTAAACTGACTACTCATTTAAACAATTATACCCAGTAAAATTATGTTAGTCAACCGAAATTACCGGCTTCTTCTTATTTCCTCTAAAATTTTAGCGATATCATCACCAATATTGTCGCCTATACTATTTTTATGTATACTTCTATTTTTATCAGCTTTAATTTTTATAGACTTTTCAACCTTAATCACTTCATTATAAAATTCTAATGATGACATTCTAACTGCGCCTCGTTGAAAAATGGTTTGTTGTTCTAAACTATCTGATGTAACAACAACTATTTCATGTTTTCTACCCAATGCATTTACTTTTTTCTCTATATAATTATCTGCTGTTTCACCATCCTTGGTAAATATTACAGAAATATGCTTATTTACTTCTTCTTTTTTTTCAATGCTTCCTGTAACTTTGTGAGCGTCGAATACTACGATTATTCTGCAAGCTTTAAAAACACCATAGTTATGTAATATATCTATCAGTGTTTGCCTTGCATCTTCAAAACTAAAATCTTTTTTTTGTTTTAAATTCGGCCAACTATTTATTACATTATATCCGTCTACAAAAATAGTTTTCACTATGTACCTCTTTCTATTTTAATCGTCCCTTTAAAACTTCATACATAATTATACCACCAGCAACCGAAGCATTTAAAGAGTTAATCTTTCCAACCATGGGTATCTTTATTAGTTTATCACACTTTTGCACCGTTAGTTTAGAAATCCCTCTACCTTCATTACCAATTATAATTGCACATGGTCCACTAAAATCTGTCTGATAACTGTATTCTTCTGCTCTTATATCAGTCCCATATACCCAAATTCCTTTCTGTTTTAACTCTTCTATTGTTGAATTTAAGTTTGTAACCTTTGCTATTTTTACATGCTCTATAGCACCTGCTGAAGACTTATATACCGTAGCACTTACTGATGCACTCCTTCTTCTTGGAATTATAATTCCATGAACCCCGAATAATTCAGCAGTTCTGGCTATTGACCCTAAATTATGTGGATCCTCGATTTCATCCAATATTACTATAAATGGATGCTCTCCCCTTTTCTCTGCTAAATCAAGTATGTCAGATACTTCCGAGTATTTATAAGGTGTCACTTTTGCTATTACACCTTGATGTGTTTCTCCACTGCACATGGAATCAAGTTTCCTTTTATCAACTTCCTTTATTAATACTCTTTTTTCTTTAGCTATACTTACAATTGTATTTATTGACCCCTCTAATTTGCTATTTGATATGTATAGAGTCTCAATTGTTCTGTCTCCTTTTAAGGCCTCGATTACTGCATTTCTTCCAATAACAATATCTTCTCGCTCCTGAACCTCTATATTCTCGTTTATATCCTTAGACTTGTATTGTTCATTATTTATATTAGACATCCCATTTTTAATTTCAGGTTTATTTCCTTTTCTTTTTGTTTTAAATTGCTTAGTTTTATCTTGCATCATAAGCTCTCCTTTGTGTATATACAAATTATTTTATTATCTCAATACTTTTATTAAGTATAAATTCTAGTTTTTCTTTATCGCCTATTAAATATAAATATCCAATTAATGCTTCAAATCCTGTTGCCATTCTATAATCTCTCACATCTGCATTTTTAGGAACAGTAGCAGATTTAGTATTTCTACCCCGTTTATAGATAGTCTGTTCTTCTTCAGTTAGATATTGCTCTATTTCATGCATTATATAGGACTGACTCTTGGCTTTTACATACCCTATCGCCTTAACGTGAATCTTATTTGCTGATAATGCCGCATTTTGAGTTAATATATAACTTCTAATAAAAACTTCAAATACTGCATCTCCTATTAACGCTAATTGAAGTGGATTTAACATTCTCGCTTCATCTTTTGAAAACTCTCTTGTTCTTAAGTCACCTAGCATTATAATTCTCCTTTAAATAAGGGTTGCAAAATTGCAACCCTTCCCTATAATTAATCAATCTTTTTCCATCTTACCCCTTGTGGTGTATCTTCTAGAATTATATTTCTACTCTTCAGGTCATCTCTTATCTTATCTGCTAAAGCAAAATCTTTATTTTTCCTTGCCTGTTGTCTCTGTTCAATAAGTTCTTGGATTTCGCTTTCCAAGTCCTTTCTCATATGGCTTTGAAGAATACCAAGTGACTTTCCAAGTTCTCTAATTAGCTCATTTGCTTTTTTACATAGTTCAGCTGATGAGTTTATATCAACATTATTGTTAATATCTCTTGTTAAGTCAAATAGTACAGAAATTGCATCGGCTGTATTAAAGTCATCATCCATTTTTTCAATAAATTTATTTCGATATTTATCTAAAGACTTTAAGTAATTTAACTCGTCTTCTTCTATTGTCTTTTTCTTGACTTCATCTGTTAGATTTTCGAGATTATTTATGCAGTTATACAATCTCTCTATTGATGATTTTGCTGAGTCTAATAGCTCTTTAGTAAAATTTATTTGAATTCTATAATGTCCTGATAACATTAAAAATCTTATTGCATCAGCATCGTATTCTTCAAGAATTTCCCTTGCTGTAAAGAAGTTATTTAATGATTTGGACATTTTTTTGTTATCTACATTAACAAATGCCGCATGTAGCCAATAATTTGCAAAAGGTTTACCTGTAACAGCCTCACTTTGCGCTATCTCATTTTCGTGATGCGGGAATCTCAAGTCCATACCACCAGCATGGATATCGATTGTATCACCTAGTAATTTTTTCGCCATGCATGAACATTCTATATGCCAACCAGGTCTTCCCAATCCCCAAGGACTATCCCATGCTGGTTCACCTGGCTTTTGAGCTTTCCATACCGCGAAATCCATAGGATCTTTTTTTCTTTCATCAACAGATATTCTTGCTCCTGTTTGTAAATCTTCTAGATTTTGACCAACTAGTTTACCATAACCATCAAATTTCTTTGTGCTATAGTATACATCTCCATCAACTTCATAAGCAAATCCCGATTCAATTAACTGTTCAACAAATTTTATTATATCTTCAATATATTCTGTCGCTCTAGGGTTAACAGTTGCTCTTTCTATCATAAGTGCATCAGCATCTTGATAGTACTCTTTTATATATTTATCTCCAAGTTCTTTTACCGTAATACCCTCGTCATTTGCTTTATTAATCATTTTATCATCTATGTCCGTAAAGTTCTGAATAAATCTAACTTTATACCCTCTGTATTCTAAATATCTTCTTATGGTATCAAAGACAATAAATGTTCGCCCATTACCAATATGGAAGAAATTATAAACAGTCGGTCCGCAAACATACATTTTAACTTCACCTGGGATAACAGGGATAAACTCTTCTTTTTGTCTTGTTAAAGTATTATATACCCTCATTAATCTACCTCCTAAAAGTTATTTAAGCTTCATATTATTTTTTTCAAATTCATTCTTTATTATATTACAAACCTCATCTATTTTGACTACTTCCATATCACTATCTCTAAGTTTAAATTCAACTTCCCCTTCACCTATCTTTTTACCCACAGTTATTCTCATTGGTATCCCCATTAATTCTGAATCCTTAAACTTTACTCCTGCTCTTTCATTTCTATCATCTAAAAGAACTTCTACCCCCATGCTTATCAAGTTATTATAAAGTTCATTTGCAACTCTAACTTGCTCTTCATCTTTGATATTTACCGGAATTACTGAAACATGATATGGCGCAACAGCTAATGGCCATATTATGCCGTTTTCATCGTGATGCTGCTCAATTATAGAAGCCATTGTTCTTGTAACTCCAATACCATAGCACCCCATTATAAATGGTTTCTCTTTTCCACCTTCATCTATAAAATTGGCATTCATAGCTTCTGAATATTTAGTTCCAAGTTTAAATATATGACCTACTTCTGTTCCTCTTGCAATAGTAACTTTACCACCACAGACTGGACACTTTTCTCCTTCAGTTACATTCCTATAATCACCGATTATACCTTCAAAATCTCTTCCATAGTTTATATTTTCAAAGTGATATCCTGTTTCATTCGCTCCTACAATAAAGTTATACATATTAGCTACCTCTTCATCAACTAATAGCATATCAACTTTTATACCTTTTGGTCCAGCAAACCCCACATCAGCTCCAGTTGCTATTCTAACTTCTTCGCTATTTGCAAGCTCTAAGCTAGTAATCTCACCAATCGCATTACTTATTTTAACCTCATTAATTTCCCTATCACCTCTTACCATAACTGCAACAATTTTTCCATCTGCATTAAATAAAATAGTTTTAGCGAACCTCTTCTCGTTAGTGTTAAAGAATTTAACTAGCTCATCGATAGTTTTTACATTTGGTGTTTCAACCTTATTTACTTCTTTAAATTCTTGCTTTTCTTCTTTCTCTGCTGGAGAATGAGCTTTTTCAATATTTGCTGCATAATCACATTTACTACAGAATACTACATCATCTTCCCCAACTTCTGATTTAACCATAAACTCTGCCGAATTAGAACCACCAATTGCACCTGAATCTGCAGCAACACACTTCGCATCTAATCCACATCTATTAAATATCTTAACATAAGCATCATGCATTTTATCATATGCTAAATCTAATCCTTCTTGATCCTTATCAAAACTATATGCATCTTTCATGATGAATTCTCTAGATCTCATTACTCCAAATCTTGGTCTACGCTCATCTCTATACTTAGTCTGAATTTGGTATAAATTAAGTGGTAATTGTTTATATGATTTTATCTCATTTCTTGCTATATCAGTAAATACCTCTTCATGAGTAGGGCCTAAGCAAAAATCTCTTTCTCCTCTATCTTTTAATCTAAACATCTCTGCCCCATATGCATCCCATCTACCTGATTCCTGCCATAGTTCAGCTGGTATCATTGCTGATGCTAAAAATTCTTGGGCTCCCGCATCATTCATTTCTTCTCTAATTATATTTTCTACATTTTTTAAAACCTTTAATCCAAGTGGCATATAATTATATATTCCTGCCGCCATTTTTTTTATCATCCCTGCTCTTAGCATCAACTTATGGCTATCAATTTCCGCCTCTGCTGGCACTTCTCTTAATGTTGATATTAACATGTTAGACATCTTCATTTTGTATTTCCTCCTAAAAATCTTGTTTATATTATATCCAAACTATCTAAATAAAACAGAACAAACTTTTTAATATTAGAATTATTATCTAAATGCCAAGTACTTTTTTAAATAAATATGTACTAAAACTACATAATTCAAATGAATCATATTTGCCCACATTTAAAACTATAAATTTCATAAAATAATCTTATAACTAAAAAGCTCGCCCTAATGCATGCATTAGGGCGAACTTTTCTCGCGGTACCACCTAAATTTGTTCTCTAATAATGATAACGGTATTATACCGATAGTTTTTACCTATACTCTAAAGCTGGTTCAAAGTCTATTTAAAAGTCTTTCAGCCTATGGACTTTTTCTCTTAATAGCCGACTTCTACTATTCTTCGTCATCGCTTTATACTTTTCATTTTATTTTAGTATATTATAACTTCTTGAATTTCGCCTGTCAATATACTATGTTGATACTATTTTTTCACTAAGTATTCAGCCAAAGCTAAATCTTCAGGGGTTGTTATCTTTATATTCGTATAATTCCCTTCGTAAATATAAACTTTATTACCCAAAGCTTCTACCACACTGGTATCATCAGTAACCATAATATTCTTTTCTTTAACTTCCTTATGACATTTGTATATCAAATCGAAATCAAAAGCTTGAGGAGTTTGGATTGCTATAAGATTATTTCTCTCTAATGTTTCTCTTGAAAAGCTATCTTTATCCCGAATTTTTATGGTATCCTTAGGAACCACCCCGGGCGCTGCTGCCTTATAAAGGGTTGCGTACTTTATTCCATCATTTATTATTTCATCTGATACAAAGGGTCGCGCTCCATCATGTATTAATACTATATCTGTCTTTTCCATTTCAATTAAAGCATTATACACCGATTCCTGTCTTTCATTACCGCCAAATACTATCTTATCAACTACTAATCCATACTTATCCAATACTTCATTTTTACAGTAATCCTTATCTTTTTCCGGAATAACTAAGACAATGTTATCTATTAATCTATTTTTGATAAACTGCTTTAATGTGTAGTAAATAATGGGCTTTCCATCTAAATTAATATACTGCTTGCTCTGAGAGCTCCCCATCCTTTTTCCTTTTCCTCCAGCTAACACTATCGCACTAACCATATAGAAAAATCTCCTTAATTTTAATTATCCTTTGGTTTCGCAAAAATCATTCTTCCTGCTGCAGTTTGCAATACTGACGTAACTATAACATCAGTTGTTTGTCCTATATATTTTCTTCCACTTTCTACAACAATCATAGTTCCATCTTCTAAATAAGCTACACCTTGACTTGATTCTTTTCCGTCTTTAACTATATCAATTTTCATCTCTTCTCCTGGTAATACAACAGGCTTTATAGCATTTGACAGTTCGTTTATATTTAGTACCGGAACCCCTTGAAACTCAGCCACTTTATTTAAATTATAATCATTAGTTATAACTTTTCCTTCCATCTTTTGAGCAAGTTTTAATAGTTTTGCATCAACTTCAGCAATTTTAGGAAAATCATCATCTACAATCTGAGTCTCTATTGACAATTCTTTTTGTATTTTATTTAATATATCTAATCCTCTTCTTCCTCTATTTCTTTTTAAAGAATCCGAAGAATCCGAGATATGTCTCAATTCATCTAACACAAAATTAGGTATAACTAGTGGACCTTCAATAAATCCAGTTTCACAAATATCAAATATTCTCCCATCAATTATAACTGAAGTGTCCAACACCTTAGGAATTCCTATAGTAGAGTCCTTTATTGTGTCCTTAGATTTCTTTTCTCTTATTACAGGTTTCTTAATATTAACCAAAAGCGCTGTTATATCTTCTTTTTTCTTAATCATTATCTCTGCACCTATTATAGCTGCTAAAATATTTAATAGAATTAATAATATTGGTCCTATTATACTAATATCATTAATTGGCTTTGCAATAAATGTCATAAGAACTAAAGCAATAATAGCTCCTATAGTTCCATAAATTATTTCTGTTATACTCATTTTTTGCATGCTTTTTTCTATATATTCAATCAGATTAGAAATACCTTTATATATAATGGGAGAAATAATATATAATATAAGTCCAAAAATAAAAGATATAATAATAACGAATGCAACTCTAGCCATAGTTGTTGAAAGATAGGCTAAATTAGAAATTTGAGGGATTGTAAGCAATATTTCAGATATAAAATATCCTACTATCAACCCAATTACCGAGAAAATTCCCCTTAATATTTTTTTTAACACATACTTCACCTCCTTCTAATTATTTACATAGTTGTGTTATTTTAATCATATTTTTAATATTTTCTCTGTATTATTAATTATAGCATACAATAACTTTATCTAAAATGAATAATTTATTAAGTTTACCTAATAATTTAACGCATACGCAAAAAGACTGACTCAAAATTTAGTTTTCCTTAATAATTAAATCAGAAAGATGCCCTTCCGTTTTTAATAAACTTTTATTTTAAGACAGTTTTTTTATTTTTATATTTCTTTTTTTAGTGAAACTTGCTCCTTGATTCGTTTTAATCCATCCTTAATAGCCGTAGCCCTAGCTTCTCCAATTCCTTCAACGTTATCTAAGTCACTCATATCTGCATCTATTATATTACTCAATTCTTTAAATTCCTTTATAAGATTATCAATAACATTTGATGGTATCCTAGGCACTTTACTCAAAACCCTATACCCTTTTGGAGATATTAGAGTATCCATAAGGGAAATTCCTCCGTGTCCTAACGTTCGAGAAATCGCATCTAAGTCTAATAGCTCTGATGAATTTAACTTTTGAATATGTTCATATACATCACCATACTGTAATCCCTCTTTGCAATAATCCCTTATTAATAATATTCCATCGCGCTCTATGTGTTTAACTAATTCGTTAAGCTGCATGGATATTAATCTTCCTTCATTACCAAGTTCTAAAATATACATATTGATTTCCTCTACTATTCTCATTACCATTTCTGTTCTTTGAATAGCAGTTACAACATCAAAAAGCGTTGTTAAATCTTGAAATTCCAGTAAATTTAGATTATTAATAACACGTTCGAGCACTGAAACATATTTTTCTAATGTTTGAAGCGCCTGATTAGCCTTACCTAAAATTACACTGCTTTCTCTTAATACATATTTTATATCACCTTTATACATAGTTATTATATTTCTTCTTTGTGAGATTGCAATTACAATATTATTTGTTTGCTTTGCTACTCTATGTGCTGTTCTATGCCTAGTTCCTGTCTCATAGGTTGGAATAGACGAATCTGGAATTAGCTGAGCATTAGCACAAACTATCCTTTTCAAATCACCTGTTATTACTATAGCTCCATCCATCTTAGCTAGTTCGTACGCATAGGATGGAGTATATTCTGCATTTATATAAAATCCACCATCAACGAGTTTCATGACTTCCTCGTCATCGCCTATAACTAGCAGCCCTCCTGTTTTAGCTCTTAATATATTTTCAAGACCTTCCCTTAGTTGAGTGCCTGGGCACATTATCTTCAAGACATTTTTTATTCCTATTCCCTTTTCTATTCTCATACACTCACCCATTTCCCTAAAAATCTTATTTATTATTTGTCGTTAATTATATTCTCTACTTAAATATATAAATTAAAATTCTATAACTTTATGTTTAATATTATTTTACCTAATAATTAATTCCTTAAAATCCAAAATTTAAAATATAAGCTCTAAAAACTATAATACTATAATAACTATAATCTCTCAATAATATTTATGAAATATAAGTTATAATATATGTTTTTGTAGAAAAGTGTTTATAAATAAGATCTCAGAATTATTTCAATATATACTATTTTAATTAGTATATACATGTTTTATTACATCAATTAAAGTTTTTAATTCAATTATTTCTATTTTTTTTAGTTTGTTTTCTTTTATAAAAGACCCGTTCGGCACATATACTTTTTTGAATCCCATTCTCTCAAGTTCCTTAACTCTACTTTCTAATGATGGCACTTTCTTTAATTCTCCAGTCAACCCTACATCACCTATAAATGCAATATTAGACTGAATACCTTGTTGCTTTACAGACGACACAATACTCATTATTACAGCTAAGTTAATACCTTGTTCCCTTATTTTCATTCCTCCTGTAGTTTTAATAATTACATTTTTATCGTAAAGGCTAATTCCTCCACGTTGCTCTAATATAGATATTAATGTATTTAATTTATCTTTTCCCAATGTTTCACCTATACGTGTTGGATATGGTGTAAAACTTTTTGATACTAAACTCTCTATCTCCGTAATGATTGACCTCGTTCCTTCTTTGATTACAGTCAATGCACTTCCAGATACAATTTCACCTTCTTCACGTTTTGTCATAAAAAACTCTGATGGATTATCTATTGAAATTATACCTCTCTCACACATTTGAAAAAAACCATTTTCAATACCACCAAATCTATTTTTAGAGCTTACAAGCACGCGTAGTTCTTCATCATTATCATCTTCTATTATAAGTACTGTATCTACTAAATGTTCTAGTGCTCTTAGTCCTGCTAGTTCATCATTTTTCGTCATCTGTCCAACTATAATAACAACTCTTGGCCTTTTTTCGTTTTTAGCAATTTGAAGTAACGCATTAGCGCATTCCATGGTTTGCGTCGGAGATCCAGCTCTAGCTGGCAATGATGATTCCATTGTAAATGTCTGAATACTATCAATGATTACTATATCCGGATCTATGTCTTCAACTGCATCCAAAACATTATCAAGACTTGTCTCCTGCAATACCCATATACTTTCATGAATTTTTTTAAGAATCCTATCAGCTCTATTTTTAATTTGACTGTCACTTTCTTCTCCAGATGCATAAATTACTTTATACCCCTTTTGTGCTACTGCATCTGAAATTTGAAGAAGTAATGTTGATTTTCCTGCACCCGGTCTAGCTGTTATGATTGAAATGGAGTCTTTTACAATTCCTCCGCCCATTACTCTATCAAATTCATTTATACCTGTAATTATTCTGTCGCTTTTATTTGAAACTATTTCAAATAGTTTTTTTATTGGTTTTTTAGATGTTTGTCTTGCTCTAGTTTCAGCATTTTTTAATTCAATAGAAATTTCCTCAAGTGTATTCCACTGGCTACACGTTGGGCACTTTCCCAACCACTTAATGCTTTCAAAACCACAATTTGAACATCTGTATAATGTTTTCTTTTTCATAAATAGTCCTTTCTATTATAAAACAATATTATTTAAATATTTACGCTTTAATTTTTAGATAAGTGATCATATTATTTTTATAATATGATATCAAAAAAGCGTCTGTATATTACGAGAGATTAATTAGTCTTATATATTTCTTGTTTTTTAGCATATTTAATGAATTACTGCAAAAACTATTTCTAAAAATCAGTGCAAGTTGATAAATGTTGATTTAAATTATATTAGTAGAGCTCTGAAGCAAATTCAAATATACTTAGAAATTTAAATCAGTACAACTTATCCAAGTATACTAACTAACACTTATTGAACAAATTAATTCAATAATTTTGTATTAATTTCTAAGTTTAATAATTATACTATAATAAAGTAATATTATTTATCAAAACAATATTGCTGATATATTTAATTTATATTATAATATTATTAAACAATAATTATTATTAATTAAGGAGGCATATTTATGGTAAAAGTTTATACTACCAATAGTTGTCCTTGGTGTGTTAAAGTAAAAAATTATCTTAGATCAGAAAATATTGAGTTTGAAGAACTAAATGTTCAAGATGATATGAATGCTAGAGAAGAAATGATAAATAAATCTAAGCAAATGGGTGTTCCCGTACTTGATATTGATAGCAATATTATTATCGGATTCGATAAACCTGCTATTGTAAAGGCTCTAGGTAAGTAATTGAGAGGCGATATTTCGCCTCTTTATTTTTTTATAATATCTAAATATTTCTTTTAAATTATATACCTATTTATACTTGCATTATTAACTTTGTTATTTCTTATTTAATATATATTTCTCAGCATTTAATAATGCAATTGTGCCATCTGCAACAGCAGTTGTTATTTGCCTATATCTTTTCTGTCTAACATCTCCTGCAGCATATACCCCTTTAACATTCGTCTGCATATCTTCATCCGCTATTATATATCCTTGATCATTTAAGTTTAGATAATCTTTTATAAATTCAGTTCTTGGCTCAGTTCCAATACACCCGAAAACAGCATTCATCTCCAAATTACGAACCTCTTGTGTTTTCGTATTCTTAATTGTCACTGATTCTAAAAAACCATTTCCACTTGCTTCTATTAAATCTTCGTTTAATAGCACTTCTATTTTAGGATGATTAAATACTTCATCTATTAATGACTGTTCACCTTTAAAATAATCATATCTTCTTATTAAATATACTTTTTCAGCAAATCTAGTTAAGAATATCGATTCCTCTAAAGCTGAATTTCCACCTCCAACAACAGCTACCTTTTTTCCTTGATAAATTGCTCCATCACAAATTGCACAATAGTGTATTCCTCTTCCTGAAAATTCGCTTTCTTGTGGAATAGGTAGTTTTTTAGGGGATGCTCCTGTTGCAACTATCACCGCTTTTGGTTCATATATATATGATTCAGTCTCAATTGTCTTTTTATCCTCTGATATATCTATATTTTGAATTGAATCAAATTCATCAATTATGGCTCCGAGTTCTCTTGCCTGTTCTTGAAATATATCCGCCAAATCTCCACCATCTATACTTTTAAATCCTGGATAATTCTCTATTGTATAACTATTTCGAACTTGCCCACCTACAATCTCATTTTCTAATAATAGCACATTTAATTTAGCTCTTCCTGCATACATTGCCGCTGTAAGTCCTGCTGGACCTCCACCAATTATGATTAAGTCTAAGTTCTTATTTTCTTTACTCATTTTAATCTTTCTCCTATTCTCAATACATATCATAAATAAATTATAACATATAATTTATTTATGATAATATTTAATAAAATGAGCTGTTTCAATGTTTTTATTATCTTATACTCTGAAACAGCCCATTATCCTCGATTAATTTTTATTCATTTCTAAATTACTTTCAACTAACCTTTTAAATATAAGTGTGTTTTCTGATTCACTAACTTTTACTCTATCTCCAATTTTAATATTTCCCTGTAAAATTTCTTCGCTTAATCTATCTTCTACTTCTTTTATAATAAGTCTTCTTAATGGTCTTGCGCCGTAATCGAGATCAATGCCTTTACTCAATAAGAACTTTCTACTGTCATCTTGAAACTCTAAATAAATTTCTCTTGCTTCAAGCCTTTTTCTTATAGAATCAAGCATTAAATCAACAATTTGATTTAAATCTTCATCACTTAATTTGTGGAATACTATAGTATCATCTATTCTATTTAAAAACTCTGGCCTGAATTTTTGCTTTAACTCACCTAATATGTTTTCTTTCATTTTTTCATACTCAGTTTCATCACCAGCACTAGTTGTGTTAAATCCTATACTCTTCTGCTTTTTTATTTGATGCGCACCAACGTTTGAAGTCATTATTATTATTGTATTCTTGAAATTAACAATCTTACCTTTTCCGTCTGTAAGTCTTCCATCTTCCATAATTTGAAGTAATATATTGAACACTTCTGGATTTGCTTTCTCAATCTCATCTAAAAGCACTATTGAATACGGCTTTCTTCTAACAGCCTCTGTAAGCTGACCGCCCTCTTCATATCCTACATAACCTGGTGGAGATCCTATTAATCTAGATACTGAGTGACTTTCCATATACTCGGACATGTCAACCCTTATAATGTTGTTCTCATCACCAAACATTGCTTCTGCAAGCGCCTTAGAAAGCTCTGTTTTACCAACTCCAGTCGGTCCTAAGAATATAAAACTTCCGATTGGTCTACTAGGATCTTTTATTCCAACTCTTGCTCTTCTTACTGCTCTAGCAATAGACTTCACTGCCTCATTTTGCCCAACAACTCTTTTATGAAGTATATTCTCAAGATTTAACAATCTCTCACTCTCAGATTCAGTTAACTTTTGAATTGGAATCTTTGTCCATGAGGATACTACGTTAGCTATTTTTTCTGCATCTACAACTAATAATTTAATTGAGTTCTGAGTATCCCAATTATTTTTCATATTACTTAATTTGTCTTTTAAAGTTCTTTCCTTATCCCTTAAATTTGCTGCTCTCTCAAAATCCTGAACTCTTATAGCTTCCTCTTTTTCTTTACCTATATTCTCAATCTTCTCCTCTAAATCCTTTAAATCTGGCGGTGCTGTTAGATTTTGTATTCTTACCTTTGCTGCTCCCTCATCTATTAAGTCAATAGCTTTATCTGGCATAAATCTATCTGTTATATATCTATCCGATAAATTTACAGCCGCTTCTAGTGCTTCATCTGTAATCTCGACTCTATGATGAGCTTCATACTTATCCCTTAATCCTTTTAAAATTTCTAAAGTCTCTTCTTTACTAGGCTCTCCTACCGTTATTGGCTGAAACCTTCTTTCCAGAGCAGAATCCTTTTCTATATATTTTCTGTATTCATCAATTGTTGTAGCACCAATACATTGAATTTCTCCTCTTGCTAAAGCTGGCTTTAATATATTTGACGCATCAATAGCACCCTCTGCTCCTCCAGCACCTATTATAGTATGAATTTCATCAATAAAAATAATAATATTCTTATCTCTAACTATTTCTTCCATTGTTTTTTTAAGTCTTTCTTCAAATTCACCTCTATATTTTGCACCAGCTATCATCGATGTCAAATCTAGAGATACAACCCTTTTATTTTTAAGTATTTCAGGAATATTTCCTTCGACTATTCGCTGAGCTAATCCCTCAACTACAGCAGTCTTACCGACACCTGGCTCACCTATTAAACATGGATTATTTTTGATTCTTCGGCAAAGAATTTCTAGTAATCTTTGTGTCTCATTATCTCTTCCAATCACAGGATCTAATCCGCCTTCTCTAGATAAAGCGGTCAAATCTCTGCCATACTTATCAAGCATAGGTGTATTGGCTTTTTTATTATCCATAGTATTTTTATCACTTACTTTATCTTCATAATTACCAGATAAAAATACAACTAATTCCTCACTTATAACCGCAAAATTTATATTTAAACTCTTTAGGATTGTATAAGCCATCCCTTCTTCCTGATTAAGTAATGCTAATAGGATATGTTCAGGGCTTACATATTTGTGATTTAATTTCTTAGCTGCCGCAAAACTTTCATCTACTAATCTTTTTGTCCTTGGAGTTAATAAAATATTATCATCTGTTCTCTTAATATCTCCATACCCCAAGTATCTTTGTATCATCGTTCTAATTTTGTCACTATCAACACCATGCTTTTTTAGTAATTTGGCCGAATACCCATCTTCTTTTAAAATACCTAGAAGCATATGTTCAGTTCCAACATAACCGTGCTTGAACTTTTCAGATTCATTTTCAGCCTCTAGAATTACTGCTTGAGCCCTTTCTGTTAATTTATTGTATTCCATATCTTTCAAACCTCCTATCTTTTCGTCATGTCAATATTTCCTTTACGATTTTCGCTCTCTCATACTTACTTTCTTTTTCATCTAAGGATTTACCCAAATGATTTTGAAGTGACGAATTATTTATAAGTATAAATAATTTATCCAACTTATTTTTTTCAACATCTATAAGTGATAATTCTGATCCTAATCTAACACTAGATAATAAATCAATTGTTTCCTTCGAATCCAGAAGAACTGCAGATTTTAATATTCCATATGCTCTGTATATTCTATCTTCTAATTCATATCTGCATTTATTAAGTAGTATTTCCCTAAACTTATTTTCTTGGCCTATTATATCTAAAACTGCCTCGTTTAAATTATTTATAATATTTTCCTCAGATAAACCTAATGTTGTTTTATTGCTTATCCTATATAAATTGCCATAACCTTTTGTACCATCCAAATAGACGCTCTTTATTGTAATTCCGATCTTACCAATACTTTTTGAAATATTTTTAATTTCTTCACTCATTGCAAGCGCTGGTAAGTGCAGTACTACTGATGCTTTTAATCCTGTTCCAATGTTTTCTGGTGACGTTGTTAAATATCCTAAAGTCTCATCAAATGCATAATCAAAGTTCTTTTCTATTTTATCGTCAACATTTGTTGCACTTTTAAATGCTTCTTCTAAATTCAGCCCTTGACTTACATACTGAAGATTAATATGATCTCTAGCATTCACCATAATACTTAAAGTTTCTTCTTTATTTATAATAAATGACCCTTTATCTGAATTCTTAAGAAGCTCTTCACTTATCAAATCCTTTTCTAAATAGTGTTTACTAAAATCCTCTTTTGTATTCCAAATCTCATGCAATGTAATTTCTTCGTTTATTAGTTCATCTTTGAGGACGTTATATATATTCTTGCCATTATCTCTACCTTTTATATAGTTTAATTTATTTGGAAAGGGCAAATCACTAAAATTTCTAGCTAATAATATTTTGCTACTTAATACAATTCCATTTTGTTCATACTTATTATTAGTCCAGCTATTCATTTCAATTCTCCTCCTTTACACTTTGAAGGCCATTATCAGCATTTCGTTCTAATATATATAATTCTAACTTCTTAATCTCATCTCTTACAATCGCTGCTCTTTCATATTCTTCATCTACAATTAATTTCTGCATTTCTTCTTTTAAATCCTTTAATTTTCGTCTTTGAACCAATTCTCTTCCTTTTACCTTTGGAATCTTGCCTACATGCTTTATTCCCGCCTGCAGACTCTTTATTCTTGGTTCAAGTACAACTTTAAAATCTTTGTAACAATCAGAACAACCTAGCTTTCCAGATCTTTTAAATTCATTGTAGGTTAACCCACAACTTGAACAAACTATTTCCTTTATTTTATTATTATCAATATTAGTTTTATTACTATCTGTACTAGATAATATTTCTGTTAACATTCCTTGTAATGGTAAATTAATATTTTGAGCCATAGAATTTAAAAAAGGAATATTTGCTATGTCTTTTACACAATTTTCACATAACCAAACCTCATGCTTCTGCCCATTCATTACTGTAATCAAATTTACTTTCGCTTCATTTTTTCTACATTTTTCACACAACATGTATATCCCCACCTTTTAAGATAAAATTACCATAATCATTGCTTTTAAAATATCAGCTCTTAATTTATTTTTATTATCTGCTGAAGCCAAACTTCTATCATTTATTGCTATTTTCATTATTTCGCATTCTCGTTCTTCGATAACTCCTGATTCAAATAAATGATTTAATAACGCATGAGCATTATGATATGTTATTGTATCACCTATGCTTTGATTTATTAATTCCTCTCTTTTATTAGAGTTGTCATATTCTAATTGCTTAATAGCTATATGACCACCTCCACCTCTTTTACTTTCAATTAAATACCCTCTTTCATAGGTAAATCTAGTTGTTAACACATAATTGATTTGAGATGGTGCACATCTAAACTGATCTGCCAATTCATTTCTTTGTATAAAAACTACATTATCTGCATCTGCATTTTCATTAAACATTTGTTTTATAAATTCTTCTATTATATCTGAAAGTCTTGCCATAACATCACCTGCTTAAACCTTTATTTTTGTTTTTGACTTACTTTGACTTTATATTATTATACTATATCTTTTTTGCTTTTTAAAGTATCAATATAAGTTTATGATTATTTATAATTTTATCTGTTAATAATATATATTAATAGGTTTATGAACTTATTAATATATTAATTTATGGAGGTTTTTTATGCAAATAACTTGGTATGGGCATTCATGTTTCCTTATAAAAACATCCATAGGAAAGCGGATTTTGATTGATCCATTTGACAGCAGCCTAGGATATGATAATAACTTTCCCAAATGTGATTTAATAACTATTAGCAATGATCATTTTGATAGTTCATATATAAATGACTTAAATCTCAAAACTAAAGTTATTAATGAAACCGGAATCTTTGATATGAATTTTATTAAGGTTGAAGGTCTAAATTCATTTCATGATAAATATAATGGCTTAAAAAGAGGACCTAATATTATTTATATATTTAGTGACAGTAAATATTCTATATGTCATTTAGGCGATTTAGGACATATACCATCTATTTCGGTATTAGAAAAATTAAAAAATATTGATGTTTTGCTTGTACCTATCGGCGGCCACTTTACTTTAAACGGGTTTGAAGCTGCGAAACTTTGTAAATTGATTTCTCCTAAATACATAATTCCTATGCATTATAAAACAAATAAAACATCTCTCCATTTAGATGACCCTAAAAATTTTATCATATCAATGAAAAATATAAAAAAAGTGCATTCCAATATATTAGATACTACTAAATTAGGTTTAGATTTTGAAACTCGTTGTATATTATTAACTCTTCCATAGTTAATAATTATTTTATCGCCTCCAACTTTTATATAACAAAAGGAAGTTATGGATCAATCAATCAATCAAACCACGATTCCACCTACTGCTAAATTACTTGAATATGCTTATATAAACTTATACCATACTATTGCTTTATTATTTCTTAAATAATACTATTTTATAAATAAAAAAAAGACCGTCATAAGACGATCTCTCTTTTTTATTACTCTTGGTTTGGAGCTCCTACTGGACAAACATTAGCACAGTTTCCACAATCGATACAAGAATCTGCATCAATAACGAATAGAGTATCTCCTTGAGTTATAGCACTAACTGGACATTCTCCAGCACATGCTCCACAGCTAACACATGAATCATTAATAACAAATGCCATCTAGAACACCTCCTAATAAATTGTGGTAATTAACCTCTTACATTTTAACATGTATTCTAATGTTTTTAAAGTCTTTTGTTATATAGGCATTTTATTTTTTAAAACTCCCAATATATACTGGGATTAAACAACTATATAACCTAAGTCCTCTATATGGTTAATAGTTTTCTGAATATCAAAAAAATTACCATTATATATAACGGTTATTTCTTTCTTTACTAAAGAGATCTCTGTTGCTATTACCCCTGAATTACTGATAATCGCATCTTGAATTATTTTCGCATCATTTTGTGATTCCATATTGCAAATCCTAATAACAGATTTCATAGAAGTTCCTCCTATTCCTCATTAATAAGATTCTTTAATAATTTCTTATCTTCTTCAGAGTCAACAATTAATTTAATATTGTTTTCATCAATTGTATCTTCATATTTTCCTGAAACAAGTTCTACATCTGTTATCTTAAATTCTTCGACTACCTCTTCGTCTCCTCTCCTAACTTTAACCTTGACGATTTCTTTCACTATTGAATTTCCAATAACTTCTCCATTGCCAGTATCCGTCTTGACTATAGAGCCAACCTTAGGCAACCTTTTCCTAATTCCCTCATATGTAGTTTGTTCATAATTTAGACAACACATTAGTCTTCCACATATTCCTGATATCTTAGTTGGATTTAACGAAAGATTCTGTTCCTTTGCCATTTTTATTGATACCGATGCAAAGTCACCTAGAAAAGTTGAACAACACATTGGTCTCCCACAAGGTCCAAGGCCCCCAACCATTTTAGCTTCATCCCTAACTCCTATTTGCCTTAGTTCAATTCTAGTCTTAAATATAGTAGCCAGATCTTTAACTAGCTCTCTGAAGTCAACTCTGCCATCCGCTGTAAAATAAAAAATAACTTTATGGTTATCAAATGTATATTCTACATCTATTAGTTTCATATCCAGTTTATGTTCTTGTATTTTTTCTAAACATATATTTAATGCTTCTTTTTCTTTCTCTTTATTCTCTTTATGTTTATTAATATCATTTTCATCAGCTATTCTAATAACATTTTTTAATGGTGAAACTATATCCTCTTCTCTAATTCCCTTAATTCCAATAACACATTCACCAAATTCTACACCTCTAGCTGTTTCAACAATTACATAATCTCCCTTTTTAATAGGCAATTGTGATGGACTGAAATAATAAATTTTTCCTGCCTTTTTAAATCTTACTCCTATAACATTTATCATTAATTATACCTCCGCAAATCCCATAAGTAAAACACTTACAGTCATTGAATAGTTTGTATTACTATTAAAATTTATTCTTGCTTCTTCTATGTATTCTAACATACTATTTAACTTTTTATAAGATATTCCTCTTGATATATCCTTTATTTTATACTCTTTATCAGAATTAACAATAAGCTCATTACTATTTAATTCTTTGAAAAGCATAATATCCCTTATATATGATAAAAGTATATTTAATAATTCTACTTTATCATCTTTTGAATTTTTAAATAACTCTTCATACTTTAAGACTATTCCCTGCTCTCTTTTTAAAATGTCTTCAAAAAGTCCAATACATATATCTCTTAAATTTTTTAGTTTCTCATCGTTAATAAACTTATCTGCTTTTCCCGGAATACCAGCACTATATGCCAATGCAGACTTTTTATCCTCTAAAGTTAAATCAGTATAATTATTATCAATATAAGTTGAAATTTCTTCTTTACTTAATGGGGTCAGTTTATATATTTGGCATCTTGACTTTATAGTATCTAAAATTATTTCTAAAGAATCACTCAACAGTATTAGGTATACCCCATGTGGAGGCTCCTCAATAGTTTTAAGTAGCGCATTTTGAGCTTGAGTAGTTAATTTATCACACTTATATAAAATTAGTACTTTTTTATCTCCTTCATATGGCTTTTTACTAACCTCATTTATTATATTTCTGACATCATCAACACCAAAGGAATTAGAAGAAGGATGGTATCTTACTATATCTACACTCTCTACTTCATTCTTATCCTTTATGATATGGTTTGATAAATACTTTGCTATTATACTCTTACCAATCCCATCATTTCCTACTATTAAATTTGCATGAGAAAATGAGTCATTTAAATCTCTATTATGTATACTATCAATAATGTTTTTATGCCCAATAATTTTTCTCAATGCTTATCTCTCCCTAATATCATATTTTTATAAACTTATCCACATCAATTACAAATATTGTAGCCCCCCCTACATCAATCTGTACTGGATATTGCTGCATATATCCACTTTCACTTCCACCAAAGTTAGTCGGTGTAATTAAAGTTTCTTTTCTTTTCTTACATATATTTTTTATAATATCGATAACAGCCTCAACCTTTTCCTCCTCAGCACCTACCAGTAATGTGGTATTACCAGATTTTAAGAATCCGCCTGTTGTCGCTAATTTTGTAACCCTATAATTCTCTTCTGTTAGTGACTCTATAACATCACTTGAATCCTCATCTTGAACAATTGCAATTATCAATTTCATTATAATTCCCACCCTTAAAATAATACTAATTTATTATATATTATTTTACCATAAATAAGATCTTTTTTATTAGTTAGTTTATATTTGTCCAAATTCTAGGTTTTAAAATATCTTTTATTTGATCGATTACACTTTCTTTTGATTTACTAGCATCTATCTTAACAATTCTATCTTTATTATTTTCATAAATAATATTATATCCCTCTTGAACTCTTTGATGAAAATCTAATTTTTCCAAATCTAATCTATTAATTTCTCTGCAATCATTGTTATTAATTCTTTCTAATCCAATTTGTGGATCAAGATCAAATAGTACTGATATATCAGGCATATATTCTCCAATAGCAAATTTATTTATGCTCATAATTTCTTCAATTCCTAAATTCCTTGCATGCCCCTGATACGCTAGAGAAGAGTCTACAAATCTATCACAAAGAACTATTGCACCCTCCTCTAGCGCTGGAATAACTTTCTCAACAAGATGCTGCCTTCTTGCCGCTGCGTAAAGTAAAGCTTCAGTCCTAGCATCCATGGACTTATTTTCTTTGTTTAATACAACTTGTCTTATTTGTTCAGATATTGTAATTCCGCCAGGTTCTCGAGTTTTTATACAATTAAAATTATTATCTATAATCCAATTATATATTGCATCAATTGCTGTTGTTTTTCCAGTACCCTCTCCACCTTCAAAAACTATAAATAAACCTTTTTTCATTATGAATCCCTACCTTAAATTATGTCTAGGTACAATGATTTAGCCTTTAGCATGCTCATCAAATAAAATAATCTTAACTTTATCCTTGCAAACATCATACTCTGGATCAGACATGCTTGTCTTCACAATTTTTTCTTCACATGCTCTACAAATCTTTTCCCCATTCAATATTATACCATCACTATCACTTGCACCACACATGAAACATAATTTATTTGAATTTTCCATATATTATTCCCCCTTAATTTTCTAATACTTCTAAAATTATTACCACATTGATTATTTTTAATACAATTGCCACTGATAAATAATTCATTTTATTAAATTTATATTTTTTCATTTACTGGTAACAATAATATATATCAAAATAAATTTATGTTATGTGAGCATATTAATAGGCTTTAACAGAAATTATGCTTTCAGATGAATGTTTAGCATAAATCTCATTTCATACTTATTTGTGTAATAACTAATACTTAATTCATTATCATAAATAAAATATTTTATTTATGTAGAAATTATACATTTTAAACTAACTATTAATATGTTAACAGTAAAAAGAAAAATAAGAAAGGAGAACTTACTGTAAAACAAAGCAAAACATGTACTATATATAAAATTTAGTAATTTGCTTTTGCATGTTTTGAGTAGGAAATTAAACTTATGAAACATAAAATCATTTCATTTTTGTCTACTTGCAATGATGATATCAAAAATTTATGTACTTACTTATATGAAAACCCTGAAGAAAGTTATAAAGAATTCAACGCTTCTAAGCATATCCGCGATTTATTGTATAAATATAATTTTGAAATTACGAGGAATTTCTTAAATATCGAGAACTCTTTTATGGCACAAAAGGGAGTGGGGCATCCAAAGATATGTTATCTTTGTGAGTATGATGCCATAACTGATGATGGACACATCACGGGGCATAATATGGTTACTTCTATGTCTGTTTCTGCTGCCCTTGCTTTAGGAAACATAATAGACGATATAGGCGGATCAGTAATAATAATTGGATGTCCTGGTGAGTACTTGGGTGGAACTAAAGCCACTATGGTTAATCAAGGTGTATTTGATGATATTGATGTAGTAATGTTAGCTCATCCTGATACCTCTACTTGTGAGAGTGGTTCGTCATCAGCAATCATTCCTTTAGGTATTAAATTTGAGAGTGAACGTAAACTATCATTCCTAAACAAAAATTCCTATACATCCTTAGATGCTGTTTTGTTAACGCTTAATATCTTAAATTCTATAAAGAAGGGGTTTCCTGATAGTTTAGAAATAAACTCAGTTATATCAAATGGAGGATATACTACACTATTATTACCATCTGACTCAGAAATAAAATTCTGTATTCGAGCCTCTGATACAGAAATAGCTAATTACGCATATGACAAAATAAAGCAAATTGCAAATTATGTAACAAAATTAATTGATATACCTAATAAGTTCTTTCTATATGAAGCTCCAAGTAAAGAGTTAATCACAAACCGCACCTTGAATAGACTTTTTAGTCATAACCTAAAAGAAAACGGAATAATTAACATTAATCCCGCAAAGGATATTTTTGCTGGATTAAGTATTGGAGATGTAAGTCACAGAGTTCCATGTATTCATCCATACATCTCGATTATAGATGATACTAATATTAAATATGGAAATCTGGATTTTGCCAAAGCAACCGTATCTTCATTTGCGTTAAAACAATGTAATATAGCTGCTGCTGCACTTGCATTTACTGCAGTAGACTTGATCAAAAACGAAGCTCTTCTTAATGAAGTTAAATCTGAATTTTTTAATACAAAAAAAGGTTAGTAAAATTAAAATAAATTCCCTTTAAAAATAATTTTTTAGAGGGAATTTATTTTGTGTTCCATTTTGCAGTGAACGTCTATCACCAAAGCAACTTTAAATATTCTGATAAGATCAAATCCAATTAATACATAAACACTTATATTTACAAACCATCATATAATAGTATAATATTAGTTGAACTGCTTAGGAGGTGCTGTAAATTGATTCAAATATATAGAAGTGAAAGTGAATTTAATCCCACTCTAAAATCAATAGATACAATAGAGAATGGCGCTTGGATAAATTTAGTTGCTCCATCTGATGAAGAATTGATATTAATATCTAAAAAGACAGGAGTCGCTCTCGAGTTTTTGAAGGCAGCTTTAGATGATGAAGAAACCTCGCGAATTGATATCGAGGATGATTCATTATTGATAATAGTCGATATTCCATTTACTGAAATGGAAGATAACTCATTAACTTATGATACATATCCCCTTGCAATAATACACACTGATAAACAATTAATTACTGTGTGCTTAAAAAACAGTAAAATATTAACTGATTTCGCTAATGATAAAATAAAATCTTTTTATACCTTTAAAAAATCAAGATTTACTTTACAAATATTAAACAGAATATCAACATATTATTTATTATATTTAAGACAAATTGATAAGAAAAGTTTAATGATTGAAAAAAGACTTCATAAATCCATGAAAAATAGGGAACTTATTCAATTGCATTCCTTAGAAAAATCTCTTGTATACTTCTCAACATCTTTAAAAGCTAATGAAATAACTTTAGAAAAAATGTTAAAATTAGAATTGATGCAAAAATATGAAGAAGATAAAGACGTTTTAGAAGATGTCATCATTGAAAACAAACAAGCAATTGAAATGACTGAAATCTATAGCAATATATTAGCTAGTACAATGGATTTCTTTGCATCTGTAATATCTAATAACTTAAATATTGTAATGAAAGTTCTTGCATCTGTTACAATACTTATGGCTATTCCTACTATTATTGGAGGAATATTTGGAATGAATTTAAAATTGCCTTTTTCAGAAGATGATCCAAGTGGATTTCCTATAGTTATGGGATTAACTTTTGGAATTTGCGGTCTAGTTGCATTTATATTATACAAAAAGGATATGTTTAAATAACATATCTTTTTTTATATCATATAAGCAATATAAAACAAAAAACCTTGAAATATAAATTTCAAGGTTTCTTTGGAGGCGCCACCCAGATTTGAACTGGGGAATAAAGGTTTTGCAGACCTCTGCCTTACCACTTGGCTATGGCGCCATTATGGTGGCTCGAACTGGAATCGAACCAGTGACACGAGGATTTTCAGTCCTCTGCTCTACCGACTGAGCTATCGAGCCATCTTACCTCGCAACTTCCTACTCTCCCACATAGTCTCCCATGCAGTACCATCAGCGTTATAGACCTTAACTTTCCTGTTCGGAATGGGAAGGAGTGTTACCTCTATGCCATTATCACGAGATATTATATTCATAGAAAGAATTATTTATTCTTTCAAAATTGCATATAAATTTTAATGTATTACAACTTGATTTTTATTGGTCAAGCCCTCGACCTATTAGTATCAGTCAGCTAAATATGTTACCATACTTACACCTCTGACCTATCAACCTTGTAGTCTTCAAGGGGTCTTACTAGCTTATGCTATGGGAAATCTCATCTT
>Ga0209281_1000433_pt1 | contig 62005 bp, 53 predicted proteins | sample MedtruBG_FD_187514 | JGI IMG/M metagenome (GOLD analysis project Ga0209281, IMG submission 187514) | Root nodule microbial communities of legume samples collected from California, USA - Medicago truncatula BG (SPAdes) (version 2) | ecosystem: Host-associated > Plants > Roots > Nodule | place... | reverse complement strand
CCTGATCGTCCGCGGGTCAAACGCCGCAAATGGTCTCGGCTTCTCACCGCATGGTGCGGGACGAAATCTCTCCCGTAGTGCACATATCCGGCAGTTGGCGGACAAGTACGGCGCAGACTCACGTGGATTGAGCCCGAACAACATCGCCGACATCATGGCGAAGGAAACGGTGGGGCTCGATGTCCGGTTTTTCTCCGGCAATGCGGATATTTCCGAATTGCCGGGGGCTTACAAATCGGCGGCCAGCGTTCGCGCCCAGATTCAGCACTACGGTCTTGCCGAGGTGGTCGACGAGGTCATCCCGTTCGGCAGCATCATGGCCGGCGACTGGCAGCGCGACGCGCCTTGGCGGAAAAAGCGTCGGTAGAAAGCAGAAAGGGCGGTATTGACCGCCCTTTCTCACGCATACTGAATGCACCGGTCATTAGAGATGGATAAAAGATATACCTAATCAGGTGCTTACAGGATTTTTCAAGGTAAGATAGGTTATGGAAATTGCATTGCTCGACATCCTAGTTGTCGAGAGTGCCCATCAAAGAGACGAAGTTAGAGCGTCGCAAACGAGATTCCATGACTTCTCGCTGGGGGCCGTCAGCAAATAACCTTCCGTCATCGTCGGCCGATACGCCTCGCCGGCTAGAGTCGCGGCGTAACCACCCGCTTCAGCGTGTATAAGAACCCCGGCAGCGTGATCCCATGGCTTCAGGCTTTCGTTGAGGCAGAAGCTCATCGCGCCCGTTGCCAGCATCCGGTATTCCCAAGCCGAACAACGCCAGGTCGTGATACGCAGAAATCGCAAAACGCGTGATGCGAGCTCGGAACGCATACCAGGCTCAAACATATGCAGCGGGATGAAACCGTGCATCTCGTTGATCGGGCTTGGCGCAGCAACCGAAAGGCGCGTCTGCGAACCATCTGCTGCCACATGCCACGCACCCTGCCCCGGCCGTGCCACCAAAAAATCGCCCAGAACCGGATAATGGATAATGCCGACAATGGTTTGTCCACCCGAAACGATGGCCAGAATACTGCCGAACATCGGCGTTCCATGCGCAAAATGCCAAGTGCCATCGACCGGGTCGATCACAGCCGCCAGATCCGCATCGGCTAGTTTTGCGAGGATGGAGGCATCGTCGGATACCGCCTCCTCGCCGATGATGGTGATGCCCGGCAGACGCGCCTTCAATCTCTCGCTGATTACCCGTTCGGAGGCGATATCGGCATCCGTCACGATATCGTCGGCCATCGTCTTGGCGCGGATGCTGTCCGATGTCACCGACCGGAAGCGCGGCAGGATTTCTCCTTCCGCTGCTTCACGCATGTAGTCCATCAGTTCATCGAGAAGTTCGTCGCTGACGGTTTTCATGCGCGGCGTGCCTCCAGATAGGCATTGAGTGCTTCCGGCTCATCGGTCTGGAAGACGCTGACACCGGCTTCCATCAACGTACCCCAGATGCGGCCGGGATCGATAAGTGCCGTCTTGTCCACCCATTCACCACTGGCTTCCATGTTGAGCGTATTCGTCCACAGCGCCATGTTGGCGTCGCGAAACATCTGGCGGTTTGCCTTGATGGTTTCGAGGCTGTCGAAACGCATTTCGCACATGAAAGGCTTGATTTCCGACAGCAGCGCCATCGTCTCATGGATGCTTTCTGCCGTGAATTTCGACATCGCCATGAAGGCCACGCCATCGATATTCTGGGCGCGGACCCAATCCAGTTCCTCGCGTGTCATGACGCGGGTCTTCAGGTCCACGTAGGATGCGGCGTTCATCTCGCGGGCGCAGGCGGCGACTTCGGAGAAGAGGCCGCGATCTTTCAAATCAAGATCCGCAAAAATGCGGCCGCGGATGATTTCCAGTGCCTGTTTCAGCGTCGGGATGCGCTGGTCCGTCGTCGCACGATGTTCACCACCATCGTCTTCACGCAGCGCAATGGCCTGCAGTTCGGCAATGGTGAAGGTTTCGGCATCACGATCGATACCGGCCATGCGCAGCAGCGTGTCGTCGTGCATGATGAAAAGCTCGCCATCGGCGCTCTTGCGGATATCGAGTTCGACAACGTCTGCACCAACGGCGATCGCCCGTTCAATGGCAGCGAGGCTGTTTTCCGGTGCGCCATGCCAGGCGCCGCGATGGGCAACGATGGCGGGATCGCGGTTCTGGTCAGCGATATAATCTACGTAATGCGTCATTTCATTCTTCCTTGGAGAGTATTCAGGTGCGGCGGGCCGCGAGATAGGATTTGAGGGCAGCGGCCTCATCGGTCTGGATGACCGAAATGCCGGCATCGATCAGCCGTCCCCAGACGGCATCGGGATCGGCAAGGGCCGCGGTATCGGTGAAACCGGCGCAGGCGACGCTATCGAGCGTGTTCACCCAGAGCGCCATGCCGATGGTGCGGGTAAGATCCTTCAGGGCGGCCAATTCTTCCAGCCTGTCGAAATAGATTTCGCAGACGGCGGGGGAGAGGTCATGCAACAGAGCCAGCTGGGTGGCAGCACCCGGCACGTTGAGCCGGGTCTTGGCCAGAAACAGCGCGTCATGCGGCAAAATGGTTTTGCGGATCCAATTCAGATCCTTTTCAGTTTTCAGCGCAGCCCAGAAATCGACCTCATGCTCAACACCCATGGCCTTGGCGACAGCGATCACATCCGGGATCACCTCGCGTTCCTTGACGTCGAGATGCAGAAAAATGCGGCCGCGCGTCAGCTCGAAAACCTCGGCAAGGCTCGGCAACCTTTCCAGCGTGAAGGCATTGCCTTCGCCGCCATCACGGTCGCGCAAACGCAGGACGGCAAGATCACTCGAAGCCAATGCCTCCGGCCTCTGATCGAGACCCGTCATACGCTCCAACGTGTCGTCATGCAGCAGGAAAAGGCCACCATCGGCGCTGCGGCGAATGTCGATCTCGACGACATCATAACCGGCATCGATGGCACGCTGAATGGCAGACAGACTGTTTTCCGGCGCATTGCGCCAGATGCCGCGATGCGCAACCACGGCGCAATCGCGGGTCTTGTCGGCAATAAATTCCCTGTAACTCACTGGTATTCCTTCACCGAAGCCGGTTGCGCGTCACCAAAAGCGTTGGCGATGGCGCGGCCGCTTTCACCCTCGAAAAGATGCAGGCGTGCCTGCGGGAAGGAGAGCGACAAGGTCTGCGTCGTATCGATCTCGACGCCGAAGGGCATGGCGATGCGCAGGTTCTTCTCGGCGATCTTCGTCTCCAGAATTTCGTGCGAGCCGAGGTCTTCGCGATAACGGATTTCCGTCTTGATCGACCCGCCTTCGTTGACGGCGATATCTTCCGGGCGGATGCCGAGCTGGAATTTGCCCTTGCCCGCGTAATTCGCAACCGCCTGACCATCGGCCAGCCGCAGAACCAAGCCATCGCCTTCGACCTGCAGGATGTTCATCGGCGGTGAACCGATGAATTTGGCGACGAAAACGGAAGCCGGATGGTGATAGATCGCCTTCGGCGTATCGAACTGCTCGATATGGCCCTTGTTGAGAATGAGGATACGGTCGGCCAGCGTCATCGCCTCGACCTGATCGTGGGTGACGAACACGCTGGTCGCGCCGATGCGGCGATGCAGCTCGGCAAGTTCGACACGCATGTCATGGCGCAGTTGCGCATCGAGATTCGACAGCGGCTCGTCGAACAGAAGCACGCCCGGCTCGCGGATGATGGCGCGGCCGATGGCGACACGCTGGCGCTGGCCGCCAGACAGCTGTCCCGGTTTGCGGCTGAGGTAATCGGCAAGGCCAAGCATTTTTGCGACCGTGCCGACACGCTCGGCGCGTTCGGCCTTGGAAACACCGGCGACCTTGAGGCTGTAGGCCATGTTTTCGGCGACGGTCATATGCGGATAAAGCGCATAATTCTGGAACACCATGGCGCAACCGCGATGTTTTGGCTCCAGATCCTGCACTTCACGACCGCCGATGACGATCTTGCCGCCGGAGACGCGCTCCAGACCGGCAATCATCTGCAACAGCGTGGACTTGCCGCAGCCCGAAGGGCCGAGCACGACGGTGAATTCACCGGGGCGCAAGGTCACGTCGATTGGCGGGATGATGGTGTTCTTGGCGTCATAGGATTTGGTGACGCCGATGAGATCGATCTCGGCCGCGGCGGCGCGAATGGCGGTGTCGATGGCGGTCATGGGATCATTTCTCCGAAAGAACGAGGCCCTGGACGAGAAAGCGCTGCAAAAGGGCGATCATCGTGAGGGGAACGAGTGAGACGAGCACGGCACCGGCCATGATCATCGGAAAGTCGGGCACTTGGCCGTCGGCATCCGGCACGAGGCGGGCAAGGCCGACAACGGCGGTCTGCATGTCGGGCGTGGACGCGCCGACCAGCGGCCACAGATATTGCGTCCAGCCGCTGAGGAAGGTGAGCACGAACAGCGAGGCAAAGCTGGTGCGGGCGAGCGGCAGAAGAATATCGATCAGGAAGCGGATCGGCCCTGCCCCATCCATGCGCGCCGCCTTGAACAGATCTTTTGGCAGGGTCAGGAAAAACTGGCGAAACAGGAAGGTGCCGGTGCCATGTGCCACCAACGGCGCGATCAGGCCGAAATGCGTGTCGAGCACACTGAGTTCGAGATGGACAGGCGAACCGAAAGCGATCTCGATCAGGCTGTTGAGGCCCGTAAAATCCAGCAGGGCATTCAGCGGCGAAAAGATGTTCGAGGCCACCTGATAGGTAGTGATGACGCGGATATCGAGCGGCAGCATGATGGTGGCGAGGATCAGCGCAAAGGCCACACCCGCCCAGCGAATACGGAAATAGACGATCGCATAGGCAGACAGGAAGGACAGGGCGCAGGTGGCGAGTGCATTGGAGAAGGCCACGATCATGCTGTTGAGCATCTGGATCGGGATGCGCGTATCGTGAATGACCTTGCCCATATTGGCAAAGAGTTCGGTGCCCGGCACCCAGGCAAGGCCGTTGCGCAGCATATATTCATAGGACTGCGACGCGGTGGACAGCGTCAGGTACAAAGGCCCGACGATATAGAGAATGCCGATGGCAAGCAGGATGCTGGCGGCGATATTGATGGAGCGTGCGTTTTCGACCATGGCTCAGCGCTCGTAATTGATGCGCCGGCCGAGGAAGTAGAACTGGCAGGCTGCGAGGATAAGAACGAAGACCATCAGGATGGCCGTCTGGGTGGAGGCGCCGGAAAGATCGAAACCGCGAAAGCCATCGACATAGATCTTGTAGACCAGCAGCGTGGTCGAGCCGCCCGGGCCACCGCCGGTAATGGTGTCGATCAGCGCGAAGACCGAAGTGATGCTTTCGGTGAATTCCAGAACGAAGGTCAGGAACAGCTGCGGCATGATCAGCGGCAACTGCACATCGAAGATGCGGCGCCAGGGACCTGCGCCATCCATGGCGGCCGCCTGATACATGGTGGGCGGGATCGAGCGCAGGCCGGCGAGCAGAATGACGAAATTGAACGGAATGCCGCTCCAAACATGCGCGGCCACCAGCGTTATGAACGCGTCGGTGCCATCGATGCCGGGGTTCCACAGGCCGGGGAACAGCGCATTGAGCGGCCCCATCAATCCTACGAACGGATTGAAGATGAAGGCGAAAACGACACCGATCGACGCACCGGCAATGCCCTTCGGCCAGACCAGAATGTTGCGGGCCGGATAGGACATGCCGATCTTGCGGTCGGCGGCAATCGCCAGCATCAGCGGCACGACGACCGCAAGCGAGGATGCCGTCAGCATGAAGATGACCGTGCGACCGGTCGCCGCCCAGAATTCCGCATCGGAAAGGACACGCTGGAAATTTTCAAGGCCGACGAATTCCGAACCGCCGCCAAACGGCTGCTCGAGGAAAAACGACCAGTAAAAGGCCTGGAAGACCGGCACATAAAAGAACAACGCGATCAGCAGCAGCATCGGCGCCAGCAAAAGAGCCGGCAGCCAGCGATGGCTGAACAGGGAGGATTCCGACGACATGGAGACAGTTCCGTCTAAGAGAAGGCATGGGGCGGAGACCGCCCCATGCTGCGAGGATCACGAGACGTGGATCAGGGAAGCTGCTTGCCCTTGTAGGTCTGCTCGAAACGGCGCAGCAGCTGGTCGCCGCGCTTCTTGGTGTTGTCGAGCGCGACCTGCATGGTCTGCTGGCCGGCAAAAGCCTTCTGGGTTTCTTCCATGAAGACTTCGCGGAACTGCACGTAGAAGCCGAGGCGGATGCCGCGTGTATCGGCGGTGGCCGGCTGGTTCATGGATTCGACGCCGACCTTGGCCGTGGCATACTTTGGCGAGTTCGCCTCGTCGCTCTTGGCGATGACATCGAGAACGTCGGTCGTGACCGGCACGTAACCAGTGTTGGCCGTGAAGAACATCTGCTGTTCCGGCTTGCGCAGGAAGTCGAGGAAAGCCTTGGCCGCTTCGATCTCCACCTTGTCGTGACCCTTCATCACGTAGATGGAGGCGCCGCCCACGAAGGTGTTGTGACGCTCGTAGCCCTTGTACATCGGGGCCAGGGTGACGGTTAGCTCGTATTTACCATCGAATGCCTTGGCGGCAGCGGCGTAAGAGCCGGAGGACTGTTCCATCATCGCGCATTCGCCGGCATTGAAGGCGGCGGTGTAATTGCCGGCCTTGGTATCGGCGGCAAGGCGAACGAGACCTTCCTTGCGCCATTCGACCAGATTGGCGAGATGTTTTGCAGCAAAGGTGGAGTTGATGACGTATTCGGCGTCGAGGCCGTCATAGCCGTTGTGCTTGGTGGCGATCGGCAGGCCGTGACGGGCGGAGAACTGCTCCAGCACGCGCCAAGTATCGCCATCGGTCACGAACGGGCAAGCATGGCCGGCAGCCTTCAGCTTGCGGGCGGCTTCTATAACACCTTCCCAGGTTGTCGGCGTTTCGGTGATGCCGGCTTTTTCGAGCTCTGTCTTGTTCGTGTAGAACAGCAGCGTCGAGGAATTGTAGGGCTGCGCGAACAACTTGCCCTTGGACGTTTCGTAATAGGCGCGGGCACCGGCAATATACTGCTCCCACTTGACGTCGGGCATCAGGTCCTGAACAGGCTCGACGGCATCCGACAGCATCAGGTCGAGCGTGCCGGCATCAAAGAACTGGATAAGAACCGGGTGGTTCTTGGCACGGTAAGCGGCAATCGCCTTCTGCATTGACACTTCGTAGGAGCCCTGACCGACGCAGTTGACGTGATGCTCCTTTTGAGACGCGTTGAAGGCATCGCACTGTGCCTTAATCGCGGTTTCCACCTGGCCGGTGTTGCCGTACCAGAATTCGATATTGGTGGCCTGTGCAGACCCTGTGCCCGCCATCACAGCGGCTACGGCCGCCAGAGTAAACTTGTTCATCATCGCCCTCGTTTTTGGGGTGGACCGAGCCTCGCTCAATCTTTGACGGCGGATTACTACGCTTTATGTGTAACAATTACATGACGGCGAAAACTGCTTGAATCGCGATACAATCGCAGGTTATCAGGCTTAGCTTGCACTGAGTTAAACGCAATTATTACACTTTTTGGGTAAGGTATTGGGCGTGCCAGATGTTTACATTCCGGAAGCACTGATCGCGCGGCATTTCCTTCGAGACAACGAGACGACGGTCGTCTCGTCCAACGAGCGCAAGCTGCTACAGCTGATCTGGCGTAATCCGAGCATTTCACGCTCGGAAATTACGGGCCATACCGATCTCACACAGCAATCTGTTCATCGCATCCTCGATCAACTGGCAGACCGCAACATCATCCTGCTAGGCGCAGCCAAGCCCGGATTGGGGCGCGGCCAGCCGAGCCCGATGTTGCGGTTGAACGGCAGTCACGCCTATGCCTGCGGTATCTCTGTCAACACCGACATCATCGGCATCTGCATTACAGATTTGGCCGGCGGAATTCTTGGCGAACGGGAAGTTGCGCTACGTGAATTGACGATGCATCAGGCACTTCAACTGGTGAAGCAGCAGGTTACCGAACTTCAAAGGCAGAACGATCTCGCCGAAGAGGACTTGTTCGGCATCGGCTTTGCAATTGCTGGCTATCACGTCGATGGAACGCGCCACAATGCGCCTCTGCCGCTTCACGAATGGTCGATGATCGAACTCGGACCGATTATCACCGATCTGTTTGATCGGCCGGCATGGGTGATCAATGGCGGCAAATCAGGTGCAATCGCAGAATCGATGTTCGGCGTCGGCCGTTTTATCCGACATTTTGCCTATCTCAGCTTCAACTACGGTTTTGGCGGCGGCGTGATCATCGACGGAGACCTGCTGCAAGGCGGCAACGGCAATGCCGGTGAATTTTCCGGACTTTACGATGAAGTCGAAACTGATCGACGCCCCGCGCTCCAACATCTGATCGACCGGGTAAGCAGCAATGGTGTCAACGTTCCCTCGATCCACTACATGCGCCGTCATTTCGATCGCAACTGGCCGGGCGTATCGGATTGGGTGGAAGACGTGACACCGGCCTATATCCGTCTCGTGAACGCCATTCGCGCCACGCTGGATCCGCAGGCGATCGTTTTCGGCGGCCAGATTCCGCCCTCCCTGGCATCTATGCTGATCGAGCGTACAAAGATTTTCGACCGCCCGCGTTACGGGGTGCATCGGGGCGGTCCGAAACTAATCGTGTCGGAGATTGCAAGCGATGCGGCCGCCATGGGCGCAGCGATTTTACCGTTTCGTCGAATGTTCTATTAGGTGTGAGAGCGAAATGAATTGTTGGCTTATCCAATCGACCTAACACGATCTGCATGGCGTCTTCATGCTTTCGGCAAGCACCAACCGTTCGATATGCCGATAGCACAGTTCGCACCTTCGAGAGTTGGCGATGCTCCACCGCCCCCAGATTCGGACAACTGGATCCTGTGCCGTGGTCATACGACCAAAATGCTATCCGCCCTGCGTCGTCGCTGCGGAAAGTTCGAGCGCCGCTGTTTCATCAATAAGTACCGTCACGGCGCGCTATCGAATATATGAGTTTCCGGCCTGTTGTGCCGGCCTTGTCGCTCAGCGTAGCGAACATGTTCACTCATCCTGAAGCTATGTAACGTTGGGATTAACCATCAACATCGGCTACATAATAAGTAGTTTTTTCTCCTTTCAGCACTGCTAACAAGCATTCCGGTGGCGGAGCATCGCAGACCACCAAGTCCATCTCCGAAATCGAACCCAGCCGAACCAGTGCACGCCGCTCGAACTTGCTGCTGTCGATGGCAAGGATGACACGTCCAGCCTGCTGCATGGCGGCGCGGACAGCTCCAACCTCAGCGTAATCGTCATCACCGATATCACCCTCTTCGTCGATACCGCTGACCGAGATGATGACATAATCGAACTTGAACGCGCGGATGAAGCTCTGTGCATTCTCGCTGAAGACCGCAGCATCCACGTTGCGGATAAACCCACCGGGAACGGCAACAGTGAAGTCTGTATTATCGCTGAGTATGGTTGCAACCTTGAGACTATAGGTGACCACACGTAACTTCTCGCGCGCTATCAGGGCTCGAGCGATAGCTTCGCAGGTCGTTCCGGTGTCGAGAAACACCGAGGCATTGTCCGGCACCAGTTCTGAAACCTTGCGAGCGATTGCGGCCTTGGCATCCGCGTTCGCTACGCGTCGCTGATGATAGATACCGGTCTCCAGCGGAAGGGAGATTACCGCCCCGCCATGGGTCCTTCTGAGTTTTCCTTGCTGTTCCAGGGCCATGATATCGCGGCGCGCCGTCTGGCGGGTAACCGAGCAGAGGGAAACGATATCGTCCAGCGTTATGTAATTGTGCTGTTCGATATAGCGGATGAGAAACGCCTGCCGACGTTCCTTTTTTCCTCCGTCCTCATCACTGCCTGCAAAACGCATCGCGCCGTTTGTCCTTTTAGAAACGCTTATAAACGAAAACCCGCACAACGCTTATCAAGCGGCGCGCGGGCTGGAAACAGCCTGTATAAAACAAGCTCTCCGGCCCGAACAATCGGACCGGAGATCAGATCACACCTGCAGCTATCAGAATTTTACGCCCAGATATCCGTTGATGCCATTCTGGCTGGCACCTGAGCCGAACCTGCCGGTATAGGACAAGGATACAGCCGCCTTTTCGCTGAGATTGAAGTTGACGCCGGCATTGAGGACAGCGACGTCTTCGGCGAGTGGCGCACCACGCACTTCAAAGGAACTGCCCCCGGCCAATGCCATCTTCGCATCAGGTGTGACATCGCCGTTAGCGTGACGCCAGCTCACCGAACCGTGTAGCGTTCCGGTTGCCTCCTGGAGCGTGAACTCCGTCACTGCGCGCAGGCCGATCTCAGTGAAAATCGCATTCTGACTGCCATCCTCGACAGAGAGCGCGCCTGCGCCCCCGCGTTCGGAGAAACCGTCATTCTGGAAATTCACGTAGGCGAGATTGGCGAAGGGCTCGAAGGTGGCCCCGCCGATCTGCTGCTGATAACTAATCTCGCCGAAGATTTGCGATTTAGAAGCATCATAACCGGCGGTCAGTCTCTCGGTTACACCGGGAATGAAGAGGGAACGTTCGCTGTCGATATTATTCCAGCTGTGCGATGCACCGAAACGTAGTCCAACAGGGCCGAGATAGGTGCCTGCATAAACCCCGAGATCAAACTGATCCGTCGTGCTTTTCGATGCCAGCCAGTCGGTGGATACGGATGTGTGACCATAACCGCCGAAAGCGCCGATCCGCCAGTCGTTGCCGACCATGCCATCAAGGCCGAAAAGCACGCCGCCCGCTGACTGATCAATGCCGTAGGCGTTGCCGTCGCCGTCCTTGTCCGCCCAGGTTCCATAACCCTTTGTCCAGAACCCGAATGCACCGGCATCTGCCGCGCCCGGCGCCAAACCGTTTTCGCTGATAGGAACCTCGGTCGTGCCGTGATCGTTACCGCCGAGCCGCGACCGCAGGCGGTCGAAAGCGCCATCGCGAACGATCTGGCTATTGTCGAGCAACGCACCGTAGGTCGATGCATGTATTTCGCCACCGATCTGCGCGAAGGCAGAGCGGGCCGTGCCGGCATCGAGCGCTAAAACTGCATCGTAGAGCGTATTTCCGAAGCCAAGACTTTCCAAGCCCTGCGCAGCCGAACGTTGATTGAAGGTCGAGGCGACACCATCAAACGCCGTATCATTCCGTTCCAGCCGCATCGTCAGCGATCCGGCCCCATAAGTCAGGCTCGGATCGAGAAAGGCGAAGTTCGATACGATAGCATCAAACTGCCCCTCTATGCCGCCGGCGGAACTGATAATGGAATAGTCGGTCAACGGCTTGTAATCGCTTCCAGCTGCAATATTCATCACGGTACCGCCGGATATGGTGGTTTTCCCGGCCACCGTGACGCGGTCCGTCTTACCCATCTCGTCGACTTCGACCTGATAGGTCGAACCCTTGGCAAACTCGAGGTTCCCGGCGACATTCAAGGTACCGATCGAATTGCCCGGCGCGAGCGTACCGCCGTCTGCAATGGCAAGGTTACCGACCGTGCCGTTGCCGCCGATCACCCCGCCGTCAAAGACCGTCGTCTTGCCAGAGCTGGCAATCGAACCATCGACAGCGAGACGGCCACCCTTGACGTTGGTATCACCGGTATAGGTATTGGTCGCGGTGAGGTTGAGCGTCCCGTTGCCCGCTTTCGTCAGGCTACCGGTGCCTGAAATTGAACGGTCGATGACAACGGAATTGCCTGCATCGGCAATATCGAGCGTGCCGCCGCCGGCTTCCAGAATGAGAGACCGATCGAGCTTCTGCATTTGACTGCCGACGATCCTCAAAGCGCCGTTGTCAAGCCGGAGGGCAGCGCTGCTGCTGCCGAGAGCCGCGTCCTCATCGACGATGACGGTGCCCCCGTCAGTTACCAGTGCCTCGCCGATAAAACTGTGGTCATCGATACAATATTCAACAATCGCCTGGGCGAAGCGTGGGTCTTTGCTCCTGCAATCAAGCAACGTCTTTTTCTCGGCATCCGTGAGACCGGACAGGATCGCCTTGCCATTTTCGTCGGAGATCTGCCCGAGATAGACATCCCTGCGCATGTTGTTGCGCGTCAGGTAAAACTCCTTGTCGTCGGCGAAGGTCGTGGCGTCTTTGCCCCAGACCAGACGCGTCTTGTCGACTTGAGCACCATTGACGATCTGCTTATAGGTCTCGAGGCTTGGACCTATCCATTTGAATTCATGTGCAACCGGCTCATGATCCGACAAGGGCGTCTTGCTGCCGTCTGGACGGGTAACGTAGACATCCTTGATGACGCCGAGATATGGGTCGTTCGGATCATCGGCGATCGTGTACCACTTCCCGAATGGTCGAGAGACAAGGAAATGGTCGATCTTGGTGCGATGCCAGCTTCCCCAGGTGTTCGTAGCGTCTTCGCCGGCGGAGGGCCAGGTCGTGCTGCCATCGTTGAGTTCATGCGGTTTGAACTGCTCTCGCTCGCCATCAGTCTGCAGCAGCATGAACTGCTTTTTGAGGACATTCATCGTCTGCGGCTCGTTGCCCGCGACGGGGTAAGTCTCATCCTCGAACAGGCCTGAGGGAATGGCCGCCTTATCGATATCGGCGCCGGGCTTGCCCTTCCATTCGGCGATGAACTTGTCTAGCGCAACCTGGTCCTTCGTATATTGCTTGAGCAGATCATAATAGAAGGAATTGGCGCTCTTGGTGTGTATGCGCAACAGCAGTTCCTGTTGGCTTTTTGAGTGCAGGCCACGTTCGGAAACGTCACCGGCATTGAAGTCGCCGGCCACGATGACGGGATTGGCCGCAGCCTTGGCCCAGGCGTTCAGAGCTTTGGCCTCTACGACGCGCTTGGTCGCTTCGTCGCTATAATCAAAATGGATCGTGCCGACCGTAGTCTTTGGCCTGCCTGCTTCACCATCAATGTCCTGGTAGGTGACGAAACGGCCTTGGGTGTTCATGCCCGGTGCCTCACGGGAGTCAATGGCGCCAGGAAGACGCGATATGATACCCACGTCGCCCGTCAGTTTGCCGTTGTAGGTGCCAAGACCCGCATCTTGGAGCATGGCCGGAATATCGCTGACATATCTACTTCCGTTGGCTTCCTGGAACATCAGGACATCCCAGTTACCGTTGACCATGAAGTCGCGGGTGACTGCAGGGTTCTGCTTGAATTTGTTCCAGATGTTAAGCGACATCAGGCGCAGCGTGCCGTCGTCCGCGTGGGACGAACCAGCAATAGCAAAGGATAACGCCACACCCGATAGAAGGCTGGCGACGAAACCGCGTTTAGTAGGTTTTAATTTTGAAATTCGACCGTCGATAAGCACGCAACACTCCATTGAAACGTAACTCCAAACAGGCGCGGCGATAGGCAAAAGACCATCTTCAAGGACGCGCCAGCAGACGGAATGTCACTTTGCATACTTAAATGTCACTTTTGCTACATTTTGAGTGGGGACGCTCGTTTTCTGCGTTTTGAGCTATCAGTTTGCTACTTTGAGGCGTAGCAACAGCTTGAGCTTTAAAAGAAGCATTGAAGTTTCCGTTTGAGCGTCGTGATTGGCGACGACAGCAAACTTGGGAGCGATTGAAAGCGCGCTAGAGAACGCGGAGGTAGAATTTATTCCGGAATAGGGGATGGTGTGGGGCGTGCGCTTCGCAAAAGCGGACGGACAGACAATCAACGACACTCAAGGCCAGTTCGACCGAAACCAAGTGCTGACTTGAGCCACCGACCTTCGGAATTCTCAACCCAACGAGGGTCAGCGTGCGCCAACTGAGGGCTTTTCATCGCATTCGAACGACGCTCAAGGTCTAGGTTATGCTCTTGATGGGACTAGAAACGCCGGCACCCTAAAACCACATGGACATTACAACAAAGCAGTTAGCAACACGGCGAGGTTTTCAATCGGCAAATCCATCCGACCGCTGGTCTGAACTGCATTCCCCAAATGGCGATAGAATGAGATGCGGTCTTCAGGTAGTGCGCGCATCGTTTCGTCGCCGCCCGACCGGATGAAGTAGTAGTCTTCCAGCATCTGAACTAGCTGAAACTCTCCAATGTCGGGCCAGTGCTTCAACTGACCGGCGAGGTAAGGAACAGCACCAATCAATTGCCTTACGGGCATGTCGAGGCTTTCCACGATACCCGGTGGCCAATCCTTCCGAAGGTGTCTCGAGGTTATGACACCTTTCTGATGAGCGTGCAGGAAGTCGCTATAGTCATCGGCGGCAAGCGCTTCATGAAAGGCTGGCCCCATGTCTGCCCGCCGGACTTGCGTCTTGTAGGCAGCAAATGCGGTGTCGAAACCGGGAACGGATTTCAACCGGACAAATTCGCACTCGAAGTTCTCATTGTCGCACGTCACGACCGCATAACCGCCCGGGTAAGCAACGGGCGATGGTACCGCTATGTTGACCAGCCCTTCGTGTTCGATCTGCCCCGCCACGTGCATATGTCCACTGAAATGCCAACGGATACCGGCCTCTGCCAACAGACGGCCGCTTTCAAGCGAAGGCATCCGTTTTGACCAATCCGGCGTGCAGGCCTCTTCGCGCGCGATGCCCTCGCCTGTCATCGCCAACGGCAAAACCGGATAATGGGAAAATGCCAGAAGTGTTTTGCCCAGCTTTTCCGCACGCTCATTCACACTGGCTATCCAGTCCAGCGTATAGGGACGCTGTGCCAAAACATGATCCCAGGCGGCATTTGACCTCACCTGCCAGGCACCGTTCTCGCGGTGAAAAACATTGGCATCCAGGATCAGCAGCCAGAGCCCGTCCTGAGGCTCGACAAGATAGGATAGATCAAGGCATGCGGGGTCACTGCCTGCCGGATATCTTTTTTCCAACTCATCTCGATTGCCGAACGGCGTTTCCCAATGAAGTGCGCCATCAGGCCGGTTGAGGCCGTAATTGGACATGGCTTTGACCGCATCCTCGGTCGACATGCCAAGCATGCCGATTTGGAAAACGGCCGGCGACGATGCATCCTCGTCGCTCGTGACCAGAAGAGGATCACGACCGTCGCTTTTTGTCAGCCATTTAGCCTGATGACGTATCGCAGGACCAAAACAATCATGGTTCCCGAAGGTCGCTAAAAATCGCAGGCCGTATCTTTCCTCGTAGGACGAAAGAATACGCTTCAAGGCCGCCACCGCGCCGGGTTGACCATCGTCGGAATAATCGCCGAGCAGCACGACATCACGGATGCCGCGACGAACAATATCCTCGAGCACCGCCAGAAATGCCGCATGGCTTTCGTTGAACACCCGCGTGGATGCCATCGTATCTTCGAAGGTACGAAGGGCAATGTCGCCACTGCCCTCCTCTATCCATCCATAGCCGCCGTAGAGATCATGGAGATGAACATCGGCGACGACTGCGATCTGCATCAGGCGGCAACCCCGCTCAGGTCACGGCGGGCAGCATCGAACAGGTCGGGGCGGTCGAGATTGATGTAATCGACGCCGGCGGAAGCAATCTCGCGGTGAACAGCCATGTCATCGCCCCCATAATAGACCATGATCTCCAGACCGGCCTTGCGGCTCGCCTCGATGATGCCCGGGCGGCGCATCTGCTCGGGCGTAATCTCGATGATCGACGCATGATGCACGGCACCGACCAGAGAAGGAGACTTGGCGATGTTGAGCGTCATCATCTTTTTGAATTCCGGTGCGATTATTTGCAGGTCGCGGCGCATTTCCTCGGAGAAGGAGAAATAGAACGTATCGCGCACCATGCCGAGATCGCGCACCAGTGCCACGACCTTTGCCGGGTCGCAATATTTCAGTTCGATATAAACGCCGGCGCGGCCGTGCAGATGCTCGAGATAGGCATCGAGACGCGGCACGACGGCGCCCTTGAATCTTTCATCGAACCAGAAGCCGGCATCGAGCCTGTCGATTTCGCGCGCCAGCATGTGACCGACCGGGCCGGTGGCGTTGGTGGTGCGATCCAGTGTCTCGTCATGGATGACGTAAAGGACGCCATCGGCGCTTTCACGCACGTCGAGTTCGATATAGTCCGCGCCCTGCGAAAGGGCGAGATCGGCGGCAGCAAAGGTGTTTTCCGGCGCAAAAGTGTTTGCGCCGCGATGCGATACGATTTTGGTCACTGAAAATTCCTGTCAGTTTGCCGGTTCGAGCACGCGGGCGCGAACTTCGGCATGATGTGAAAAATCGGCATGGAGATCGGCGATGCGATTGCCGGACGCATCGAACACGAGCGTCAGGTCGGAATTGGCTGTAATGCCGACCTTGACACCCGGCGCATGCCGGACCGCTTCACCATATTCCAGCGCGTGGATAAGGCCTGCCGGGGTGTCTATCGTGTAGAAGACTTCGCGGCCCATCGGCTCGACAGTCACGACTTCTCCCTGAAGCTGCGCGCCATCGGGAGAAACAAGGGCGATATCTTCGGGGCGAAGACCGAAGGTTACGGCACCGGCGCATTCCGCGTTGAGATAGAAACTGGCATCGGCGATCTGAAGGTGACGACCATCAGCCTTGCCCTTCAAGAGGTTCATCGGCGGCGTGCCGATAAAACCTGCCACGAACAGGTTGTTGGGACGGCGATAAAGATCATCCGGCGTGCCGATCTGGGCAATCTCGCCATTGTTCATGCAGATGATCCGGTCTGCCATGGTGATCGCCTCGATCTGGTCATGCGTGACGATCAGCGTGGTGAAACCGAGACGTTTCTGGATGCTTTTCAGCTCCGCCCGCATGGTGATGCGTAGCGTGGCATCGAGATTGGACAGCGGTTCATCGAGCAGGAGAATGTTCGGTTCCTTCACCAGAGCGCGGGCGAGTGCCACACGCTGCTGCTGGCCGCCGGAAAGCTGTGACGGACGACGGTCGAGCAGAGCACTGATCTGCACGAGGTTCGCCGCGTCTTCCACGCGGCGGGTAACCTCTTCCTTGCCCATGGTCTTGAAGCGCAAGGGGAAGGCGATGTTTTCGCGCACCGTCAGGTTCGGATAAAGCGCATAGGACTGGAAGACGATGCCGACATTGCGGTCACGCGCATCGATACGGTTGACGTTATGGCCATCGAAGGCGATTTCGCCGGCACTCGGCGCATAGAGGCCTGCGAGCAGGAAAAGCGTCGTCGATTTGCCGCAGCCGGACGGACCGAGAATGGCGACGAACTCGCCGTTTTCGATGGCAAGGTTCATCGGTTTGAGAACCTGGGTGTCGCCCCAGTTCTTGGTGACGTTGTCGAGGGTGATTTTTGCCATGATTGTTAGCCCTTGATCCCGCCAAAACTCATCTGGGTGATGTATTTCTGCGTGAAGGTGTAGAGGATCAGCACAGGCAGGAGATAAACGACGCCGACAGCGGCGATCATGCCGTAGTCCGCGCCCATGTTGTCCTGTGCGACGAAGAAGAGGTAGAGGCTCATCGTCATCTGGCTCTTGTCGATCAGGAGCGTCTGGACGAAGACATATTCCTCCCAACCTCTGAGGAAGGTGAAGGTGGCGACCGCGATCAGGCCACCACGCACCTGCGGCAGCACGACCATGCGGAAAGCCTGCGAGCGGGTGGCGCCATCGGTCACGGCACTCATCTCGATATCCCATGGGACGTTGTCGAAAAAGCCCTTGAGAACGAAGATCGCGAAAGGCAGTTCCAGAGCGCTCATCACAAGCACGACGCCTGTGAGACTGTTGAGCAGACCCATGTAATGAAGCTGTATGAAGATGGCGACGGTAAGCGCCAGCGCCGGAAAAGCGTGCAGGAGCAGCAGCCCGCGGAGAAAGTTTTCACGGCCGGCAAAAGCGAAACGCGACAGCGCATAGGCGGCAGGCGTCGCAACAAGCGTGACGATCAGCGTCTGGGCGATGGCAAAGGCGAGAGAACTGCCGAGTGCCGCCCAGATCGATGGCATCAGATCCATGCGCGTTGTGCCGGTGCCTTCGATATCGCGGTTCCAGAGGAAACGGTAATTGTCGAATGTCAGGTATGGTGCAAGGAAAATGGCCACCAGAATGACGACCACGATACCCAGTGCTGCCCATGACAGCGCCGGCTTGCGCAACCGGTCCGCCAGGAATGCCAGCGCGATGGCGCCGAGATAGGCAACGGCTGCGATTGCCGTGCTGCGCCACAGGACCAATCGGCTGACCTCACTGTCGGAAGAGGTCAGCGACTTCACCAGCAGCCACAGATAAGGCAAGAGCACCGGAACAGACACGATGGTCAGGAAGATGATGATCGCCGAGAGGAAACCGGCGCGATTGAGTGCGCCGCGCCGTTCGAGCCGTGCCCAATCATCGGACGCGACGGGTGCGGACAGGGGCATGGACGTGTTGGTGTTAGCAAGAGCCATCACAGCACCTCGATTTTTGGAGCGGCGAAGGTGGAGCGCATGTTGGTGATGCGCCATTGCAGGAGGGTGAAGGCGACGCCGATCACCATCAGACCGAGCGCGAGCGCCGCGCCATAGGCGTATGCGCCGTTTTCGAAAGCGCGGCGATAGATATAGAGCGCGTAAGGCGTGGAATCGTAGACCGGGCCACCGCCGGTAATCAGCAGGATATATTCATAGGTCGTCATCAGCGAGAGCGCCTGATAGATCGTGATGAAGCGGATCGGCTGCGACAGCGCCGGCGCCACGACATGGCGCAGGACGCCCCATTCGCTGGCGCCATCGACCCGCGCGGCATTGGTCAGATGCGAGGGGATGGAGCGAACCGACGAGGTGAGAATGACCATCGCGAAAGACGCGCCGACCACACCATTTGCCAGAATGACCAGGAACAGCGGAAAGTCGTTGCGCAGGTTGATCGGCGGCAGGCCGAGCGCACCGGTGACCTGGTTGAGCAGGCCCGACGGCGACGGATCGGCGATCCAGATCCACAATATGCCGTAGAGTACGGCCGGCGACATGCGCGGCAGAAGCCAGAGGCCACGGAAGAAGTTGCCGAGCCTTTCGGGGATCGCCGTGGAGGTCATCGCCAGAAGAGCACCGAGGCCGACATTGAAGATGAACAGCGTGGCGGTCACGTAGATCAGCGTCGTCAGCAGCACCATGGGCAGGCGCGCGTCACGCTGCACGATCCGCTCGAAATTCTTGAACGTGAATTCGCCGACACGAAGATTGGCGCCCATGTCGGTAAAGGCGATCACCGCGTTGACGACGATCGGTGCCAGGAAAAACACGGCGAGCAAAGCGATGGCCGGCGCGAGATAAAGCAGCGGCCGGGCGGGCCGGTGAGGTCTGATCTGGAAATTCGACATTTAAAGTACCGTTGGGAGAAGCGATGCCGCCCGACAGACGCCGGGCGGCACGGATTGCAATCAGGCTCAGTTGCTGGCGGCGTCGCGGATTTCGATATCGCCGCCAAACTGCAGTTCAAGTTCGTCCGCGATGAATTCAACCGCTTCCTCGGCCGTCATTTTACCGGTTTCGACGGCCTGCAGGCCGCTGAACAGGACCTTGTTGTAGCTGCCGAATTTTGTGTGGTTCGGCACGAACTGGGCATGTTCCATCATCGGAGAAGCGGCCGACAGGACCCAGTTGTCCTTGTATTTCGGCATCGCCGTCTGCGCGTTGCTGATGGCCGTGTGGTAGGAGGTCACGGCGTGTTCGTTGTTGAAGTATGGCAGGGTTGCCAGTGCCACGAGGTCGGCAGCGATCTCGGCATTCTTGCTTTTGGCGTTGACCGTGTAGAGCAGCGGATGCGAGAGGTTGGCAGGCTTGCCGCCCTTTTCCGCAGCCGGCGCCGGAATCCAGCCGATCTTGTTGAAGTAGCCGTCCTTGTCGGTCGGCCATGTCGCGCCGTTCTTCTCGCCGACCTGCCATGCAACGGCCCAGACGCCCTGATGGAAGACAAAGGCCTTTTCCTGCTTGAAGGCGCCCTGAATGGCGTCCCAGCTCATGGCGGTGTTGTCGACCGGGGTCACGCCCTGCTTGGCGTTGCGCTCGTACCAGCCAAGCGCCTTGGTCATTTCGGCCTTCGGGAAGACCAGCTTGCCGGTCTTTTCGTCCATGAATTTCACGCCATAGGACTGGAAGACCATCAGGTAGTCGATGCCGACGTTCGGGCGATGCAGCATGCCGTAATCTGCGGCCTTTCCGTCAACCACTTCCTTGGAAAGGGCGGTAAGGTCGTCGAGCGTGAATTCGCCCGCCTCGACCTTGGCCGGCAGGCCTTCGATAAAGGCTTCGTCCTTGCCGATCTTGCGCAGCATGTCCTTGTTGTAGAAGAACATGCGGATTTCGGCATCCTGCGGCACACCGTAGATCTTGCCGTCAGTCGCCTTGGCCGATTCCCACAGGACCGGCAGGATATCGCCATAGACCCACGGGGCAGCGGCGATCCTGTCATCCATCTGCAGGGCATAACCATCCTGCGCAAACTGGCCGATCCACTCATGCGGCAGAACGTAGATATCCGGCCCCTGCCCGACAGAAAGCGCCTTCAGCGTTTCCAGTGCCAGATCGTCCCAGCCCTTGACGGCGGCTGTTATTGGCTTCGATGACGATGCGCTTGTCGACGCCGGCGGCCTTGAACTGCCTGTTCATGATCTCGGCGGCACCTTCGATATTGGTGACGCGGCCTGGCGCGCTGCGCTCGGCCAGCGTGGAGATCTTGATCTTGATGTCTTCGGCATGCGCGAAACCCGCGGACAAAGCGGAGATCGCCACGGTGGCGAGGAAGGCGAGAGATTTGGTCATGGGAGGGTCGGTCCGGTTGATGATTTTTATTTAATTAAGTTGCTTAAGTAACAAAATCATGACATCGCCGATCCGTGATGTGGAGAACGGACCGTGGCAGCCAGCAGACGCACGCCTTTTGAGGGGATCGGGAATACGCAGGCAGCCGTGCTGCGTTACCTTCGCCGCAAGCAATCCGCGTCACGCGCCGAAATCGCCGAATTATGCGGCGTGACGCCGGCTGCCGTCAGCATGATGACACGTGACCTCATCGAACGCGGCATCGTGCTGGAGGGTGCGAAACGTCAAGTCGGTCGGGGCGCCCCGCAGATCGATCTGTCGCTGGATCCTTCGATCGGTTTTGCTCTGGGGGTTCACGCCAACCGCTTTTCGATAACACTCAGCCTGCTGGATTTTGGTGGCAAAATGGTGGGGGAACTTCACCTCCCCGGCCGCTATGACACATTTGCCGAGGTTCAGACTGAAATCCGCAACGGCAAGGACCGATTGCTGGCGCAGGGCGGAATAGATGGCAACCTGCTGATCGGCGCTGGCATTGCCATGCCGACACGTTTTCGACATGGCGCGGCCTTTCTCGATCTGGCGCAGGAGGTGATTTCCTGGGCCCGCCCCGACCTGACCATATCACTACAAGAGAGTCTCGGCTGCGCCGTGGTGATCGAAAACGACGCTAACGCCGCTGCCATGGGCGAACTGACGCTTGGCAATGCAGCTGCCTATGAAAATTTTGTCTACCTCTATCTGTCCGAAGGAATCGGCAGCGGCATCATCATCGGCAGGCAGCTTTATCGCGGCAATCTCGGCAATGCCGGCGAGATAGGCGCTTTGCGGGCACGCGGCCTTACCCGCCCTTCGTTCGAAGATCTGGCGGATTGGTGCGCAAGCCGGTCGGGCAATGTGCCGACAGACAGGTCACCGGATGCATGGAGAAACTATCTCGACACCAACAGGGATACTCTTGGTGACTGGCTGACACGGGCCGGACCGGAAATCGCCCGCCTAGCATTTCCCGTCAGCGCGGTTTTGGCCCCGCAGGCAATCTATATCGGCGGGACTTTACCGCTCATGGTACGCGAGCAGTTACTGCCTTGGCTGAACTTTTCGAGTTCTGATCCATTTGAAGGAGCACGCGTATTGCAACCGGAGATTTTGCTGCCGGAAGTATCGGCAACAGATACGGTTGCCTTCGGCGCTGCTGCGATGATCCTTCATGACGTGCCTGTGGCAGTCTAGTTTATCGGTAGGAAGCCGAGCGCGAATACAGACAGGTAGTTTCTCCCGGTCACCGCATATCAGAGTGCAAGACACGTGTGGGAGGTAATCATCGATCACCCGAACTTTACCGGCGTTAAATCCCTGACTGTCAAAAACGCGAAGGCGTAAATCTTGAAGGGATCTGAACCAGCAACCCGGGCCACAAGGTTAGGGTAACTTCTCGAAAAATTGAGAGTTTGGTCTGACTAGCCGAAGCTCGCCGCGAGCTAAGTTGTTTAAGCGTCACATAATTCCGAGTTATGTGACGCTTAAATTCTCTAAATAGCTGAAAAGAATGGCGTCACAATGCAACGAAAGAGAGTTGCAACACCGACATGCCGACGCGCTTTTCGGCTAGAAAAGATCTCTTGCAACAGGCAGTCTACCAGACGTTCGAATAGGCTTCGTGCCATGATCGGATTTTGCGCCTCATGCCTTGCTTGCCATGGCTGCAGGTTGAAATATCCCTAAAGGATATGGATCACCCGCCTTACGTCACACCTGTCTTTGCGTATGATTTCATCCTTGTCTATGACACGGAAAGGTAGCAATGTCTTCTCAGGCCGGGGACCAGAGTATGGGCAAGATTACGTCTGCGCATGCCTATGTAAACAACGAAGTTGCCTTCATTGCCTGGGACATCGACGAGAAGATTCCGGGCGGTCTCGGCTTCGAGGTAGTTCGTGTCTATCTTGATGTAGATGGAGCTGTTGCGAGAAAGGCTGACGGCACTGAAGATCGTGTGACCTGCGCGGCCTGGGTCGCGTTCAAGGGACAACGGAATCCTCACTGGCTTCCGCAAACCACATCGATATGGCCAGTCCAAAAGCTGTCCTGGCGGGATCTCACCCTTCGTAAGCGCCGGGATGCAATGGCGCGAAGGCCCGACGAGGTTCGGGTCCGCTACGAGATTCGTCCTCTTGGCGATCTGGTGCCCGGTCTGGATCCGGCGCCCGACCCTACCCCCAAGATGGTCACTGTGACCAAGCGCGATGCCAAGGGTAAACCTGTCAAAGACGCAACAGGCGCGGTCGAGAAGATTTCCGCCAAAGCTTACGAAGGCAAGCCGCGCCCTCTTGGCTACCTCGGTCCGGCGGTTGCAACCAACCCGGTGCATGTCACAAGAAAGCGCGGCAAGTTCGAGTCGACGTTCACAAACGGTATTCTCGCCGCGCAATGGCTTCGCAATATCCTGTTCGAAGACGGCGTCAAGAAGCCGAATGAGCTGATCGAAATGATTTCCGATCCGAACAACGGTATCCGGAAATATCTGGCGGGCGACGTACTGCCCATGCTGCGGGAATTTCTGGCTCAAGATGGCACGTTCCTGATCGGCCTCTACGAACTTGAGGATAGGGAGCTTGTCGATCTGCTCCTCGCCAACAAAGCGAAGATCCGCATCATTCTGGCAAACACAGCTCAGGCCGATGGCGTCTGGGACATCCGAAACAGCGCGGCGAGGAAAGAGCTTGTGGATGCCGGCGTAGATATCCAACACCGGATGTTCAACAACCAGACTCAGATCGGCCACAACAAATTCGTCGTGCATGTCCCGAGTGACGGATCCGAGCGCAGCGTCTTTACCGGGAGCACCAACTGGACCGCCACGGGTTTGGCAGGCCAGTCGAACAACGCCCTGATCGTCCACGACGACAGGGTTGCTGGTGTGTATGCCGACTATTGGCAGCGCATGTTCGACGACAAGATCGAAGTGCCGACTCCGTTCGGAAAGTCGATGTCGAAGAACCAGCAGAGCAAGAAGTTCCGCAGGGACAACGAGACGTCGCACTCTGTGCCGATGGGGCCAGGAGTAAATGTCGAGGTGTGGTTTTCCCCCAATATGCAAAGTCGCTCCAAGGGAAAAGCGACACCGCCGGATCTTCAGGCGGTGTATCGACGAATGCGGAAAGCTGAAGACGCGATCCTTTTCCTCGCATTCTACCCCGGACAATCAGCGCACGACTGCATCGTCGGCGAAGCAATCGACATCGGGATCAACAAGGACCGGAAACTGATTGTGACGGGGGCGGTCTCCAGCCCACAAGCCATGCCGAACTACGTGCCTGCGGACAAGAAAGGCACCAAGGACAAGAGCGACGATGACCCGGCGGTCTCTCCTCACACCTTTGAGGATGGAAATGTCACAATTGTGCGAGCGTCTCGTATAGATGATCGAAGCTTGCTCGCTGACTTCGGGGCGGAAGAACTGACAGCGAAGAAGATCGGGGCGATTATTGACAAGGTTCTCGTAATCGATCCACTCTCGGACGATTGCGTCGTCGTCCTTGGCAGCCACAACCTTGGCTTCAAAGCATCCTATGCCAACGATGAAAACATGCTGATCATAACAGGCGACAAGGCCTTGGCGCAGGCTTACGCCGTCCACATTCTCGATGTCTATGACCACTACCGATTTCGAGCGGTCGAGGCTGAGCTGAAACGTCAGGGTAAGAAGGGGTGGTCAGGTTTCCTGGCAACGGATGATCGGTGGCTTGATAGATATATCGACCAATCGAAGGGCGCCTTGATGAAGTATTTTGCTAAAGGCTCCTGACCGTCGGTTCATGCCACGCTTAAAAAAACGCGGAAATTCCAGACAGCGGCCTTTAATCGAGGTGATTTGAATTGAGAATGAGGTCCGCCCTGTTTGCCGCTGCTGCCTTTCTTTGCTCGATAACCGGTTCTTTGGCCGCTAACCTGAAGCTGGGCAACTGAAATAGCCAGACGCTGGTCTACGCGGGAGATCCTCACACGGTCTTCTCCGACGATTACGTACCAACGCCACCGACTTCGCCGATTTGAAGCGCTGGCGCGACCTCGCAAGCGCTGATGCCTCTTCGTGCAGGAGGTCACGAACGCGACGACCCTCAATGAAGTATTCCCGACCTCCTGCGGGTGGGAATATTGCATCAGCGGCCACTTCGCCAAGGATGAAGCTATCGGGGCAAGAGCGGTTTGCTTCTTCGGCATGGGTCTATTCGACGACGTTGCCGGGCAGGCACACCAGAACCTAGCAGCGTCCATCAAGAACGAACCCGACAAGCGCCAGCGCATTTACCCACGCATCTAATGCTTGTCCGATTTCACTTATCCGACCCTAAGCTATGGAAGAGATCTTCTGTTTCTGCAACGTCGCAGTCGTGCGAAGTCTAATCCGGCTCTCCGTCACATCGAGGCAAATTCACCACTTTGAACCGACAAGCGAGAGCATAATCGAATAGAGTGGATAGGGCGTCAAAGCTGTTCCGCGGATCGCTAAGGTTCGTATCCATTGAAGAGCGCAGGAGCGGTCACATTTCAGCATGCCGCTCAGTGGGTAGTCTGGCCGGTGTATCCTGTTTAGCGGATTGGCCGTCGTTCAGCGTTCCGGCTCACCTGAACTGCATCACCGTCTTCGGGACTGCAATCATCAGACTGCCCCATATGCACGGGCTCCGTTTTGGGGGACGAGTCCCAGGGCATCGGTCGACGCCTGGGGGCGCAATAGTTCAGAATCGTCAGTTTGCGGAGACTTCGATTGCGCCAGCAATGCCGCCTGCGTTCTGTTCTCGGCTCCCAGTTTTCGCATGATCTGGCGAACATGCACCTTCACCGTCGCTTCCTGCATGTTCAGTTCCCGGGCGATGTGTTTGTTGGAACGCCCGAAGCGCAATCTCTCAAGCACTTCCGCCTGACGCTGGGTCAACGATCCGCCATTGTCGGACACATGATACCGCTCCGTCGTGTGCGTGTGTATGGTAACGGTCGCCAATAGCGCTTCACGCGGGAAATAGGTGCCGCCGTTCATGATGAAGCTGAGCGCCTGCTTGACGATATCTAGCGGTAACATAGCCGGCAGAAATGCCTGGAGACCGAGCCCAGCTGCGGCCACGGCGTCATTCGCATCCAGTCGATCAGAGATAACGGCACAGGGCCCGGACGAAAGGGCCTTGGCTGCCTGCAGGATTTCCTGCTGCTCGGGCTCCGCCAGAGACGAACCGCCTGTATTCAGAAGAACGAGCCGGACATCCTTCTCTTCCTTCAAGTTAGCAACGTCCGTCGGCGCGCAGCAGACGAGACGCAAGTGCTGAAGCGTTGCCCAAGGCTCCAGGGCGGACACAATACATGCCCTGCGCATTGCCAATTCGTCGATGATAACGACGACCCCGGTCATTCCCTCTTGCATCCCATGCATTTTCAGCTCTCCCAGGCTGCAAAGCCTTTTTTTTCTGAAATGATAACAACGGATAGTGGTTCGCGATCCATGAGATCACGGCGATCATTGTCAGTCGGCGGAAGCGGACGCGCCAAAACGGTTCAGCGCCCTCAGCCCCGCGCAAGAAACCATGTATTCACCGGACGAAATCCCCACCGTCTGCGGCAGACTAAATCTACTGCATATCTGATTTATAGTCCATATTTGCTTGTATTTTACTTTTATAAAACTCAATAAATACCAATTATTATCTTCGTAACCCTATGAATTACCAGCTATTCTGCAGCTGATTTATGAGGACTTTCCAATCCCAGCGCCTGGTCTTCGATAACTGCCGCATTCAACGCGTATTCGCGTTCCCGGGTCCGTCTCTCCAGGCCATCAAGGAACGTATTCATCAAAACCGACATAGCCTGCACATCACTTTCAATGCTCTGCAGTCTGGATTGATGAGCCTGTCGTTCAAACCCACCAAACGCATGGAGAGCGGCGAGACCGCAAATCAACAATACGCCCTGATCCCCGAAATGAGACGACATGATCGCAGCCATGATTACTGCGAAAGCCGCTCCAATGATCGTGGGCCTGTGCCGGCTCACAATCGCGATCAATACGGCCAGCACCGATAACGCTACTTCAAGTTGCAGCATAGTCGGCGGAAGAGCGATACCCAGCAACGCCAAAGCGTTAGATGAAATGTCATTCATGACTAACACCTTTTCCTTGCTCTTTGTGAGCAGAGGCTACGCCCGCAACCCGGGTCAGTCCAGATGGACTAACGAAGTACTATACTGCAACAAAGTATTACATTTATCAAATGTTTGCCTAAAATTGGACTCTGCCAAAATAATGATATCTTTAGTTCGATGGCTCGATCTAAACAGTATACGCATCCTATTGAATTCCCATAATTCCCAGGGCGGTTGATATCATCGGTACGTGGCGCGAGTCGGCTGGAATCCGGCACAGGCTAGCGCCAGAAACGGCCACCGAGAGGATCTCAAAATTGGAAACGCTCCCAGAAGCGACGGCCGGCCTCGCCCTGGTGCTCGACGAGATGCCCCTGCGAAGAGAGGCATATCTGCGCCTGTTCACTCCATGGGCCGCAGAGCAGAACCTTTCCATTCAGGGAGGAGACCTGTGCCATGATACCGTTGAGATCGAACAAGCTAAAATCGTCATACTTTGTGCAGGCGCACGTTCGATCCGCGAGCTGTGGCTGGACGGCAAGCTTTGTGACATGGCAAATGACGGTCCGCCTACCGTGATCATTTCCGATATGAGAGATCCGGTTGAAATCGCCTCGGCGCTGAGTTGGGGGGTGCGCGGCTTCGTGCCGACCGAGCTTGCGCCGGAGCAGGCACTGAACACGCTGACATTCATCCTGTCGGGTGGAGATTTCTTCCCGAGCTCCGCATTGATCCGAAAGGAGCGGTATTGAAGCCGCTTCCCTCCTTTTCACGAATTGCTCTTGACGTCAGGAAAACATGACGCCTGCGTAGCAACTCTACCCAATCGTGACAGGAACGGTGTCCGCTCTCAGACTTCTCGCATGCCGCGGCGGAATGCTGTCAGGAAGGGCTCCAGCAGATACTCCATCACCGTGCGCTCGTCGGTCACGATTGTCACCTCGGCCGGCATTCCGGAGAGAAGGGTGACATGCTGGTCGAGTTTGTCGAGATCCTGTTTCGACACCTCCACCCGCGCCATGAAATGCGACTGGCCCGTCTTTTCATCGACGATCCTGTCGGCGGAAACACTTTTCACCACGCCGCTGATGCGCGGCATACCGCGGCTGGAATAGGCCGACAGATGAACAATCGCCTGCAGATCGGCATGTACGACGTCGATATCGTTGGGAGATATCTGCGCATCGATGAGAAGCCGCTCATCACTCGGCACGATGTCCAGAATAGGCTCTCCGGGCCGGATGACGCCTGCCGCCGTCTTGAAGCGGGAATTGACGATCTTGCCGGAGACAGGTGCTACGATAATCGTGCGGTCCAGAATATCGCGGCTGGCCTGCAGTTTCTCGGTGACCTCCGCATATTGCGAGCGTGTCTTCTCCAGCTCGGTGGAAATCTCTGTCGCCCGATCGGCTTCAAGCGACACTTTCTGCGTGGCCAGCTCATCGATCTTCTGCTGGGTTTCGAGGATGGAACCGGTAGCGCGGCCGCGCTCTCCGATAAGCGCGGCCTTGGTCCGTTCCAGACGCAATACGTCGGATTTGGTGGTGAGACCCTGGCCGAAAAGTGATTTTTTCCCCACAAGCTCTTCGTCGATCAGCTGGATCTGTGCGGCCGCGCTTTCGACCTGGGACTGAAAGGCCTTGATCTGCTCGTGATACTGGCCTTCACGATCTATGATGATTTCCAGCTGCGTGAGGAAGGATTTGCGCCGCTGCTGGAAAAGCGTCTCCTGACTGGTGATGATGACCCGCACCTCGGCATTTTCCGGATCCAGGATTTCGGATCTATAATCGACCTGCGCGCTGCCGGTTTGTTCGGCGATCAGACGTGCACGCATCGCCGTCAAGGTCTGGGCCTGCTCCATGAGCATGCCGTAGGTGGAGGCGACCTGCGTCGTCTGCAGCTCGACAAGAACCTGGCCTGCCTGCACGTCATCACCGTCGCGCGCCAGGATCCTTTCGATAATACCACCCTCGAGATGCTGTACGGTTCGCCGGCTGCCATCCGGGCTGATGACGCCGGGCGCGACTGCACCTGCGGCGATAGGGGCCGTCGTTGCCCATCCCAGCGAACCGGCGACGAAGATCATCACGATCGACAAACCCGCGACCGCCGGACGTCGAACCTGACTTGCCAGCGAAAGTACTTTCGTGTCGGCCACGCCTGAATTCAGCGAGTAAACTATGCTTTTGCCTGCCATGGTTCTTCCCTCTGACCTCTGCCCCAGCGAACGCCGAATGACCCTATTGCCCATTGGTAAGCGTCAGTTTCTCCGGTTGGTCGTCGATTTCGTCTTCCTCGTCCGCTTCTGGCGGTACGGCAAGCGCACGCGGCGTCTCGGGCGATGCCAGCCGCAAGCGTCCGATGACGTCCTCCCGCGTGCCATACAGTTCGACGCGACCGTCTTTCAGCAGCAGCAGCCTATCCGCTTGTGCCAGCGTGGACGGCCGGTGACCCACGATCAGCAAAGCCGCCCCGGCTTCCTTGAGATCGCGAACCGTCGCCGAAAGGGCATTTTCGCCAGCCTGGTCGAGATTGGCATTGGGTTCATCGAGAATGATCAGTTGCGGGCTGCCAAACACGGCACGTGCCAGACCGACTCGCTGGCGTTGTCCGCCCGACAGCCGGCTGCCCGAATCGCCGATCGGCGTTTCATATCCTTGCGGCAGGCGCTGTATGAGTTCGTGTGCATGGGCGAGCATGGCGGCCCGCACGATTTCGCCGTCTTCGGCTTCCTGCATACGGGCAACATTATCGCGAACACTGCCAGCAAATAGCTCCACGTCCTGCGGGAGATAGCCGATCGCCGCCCCCAGTTGTTCGTTGCGCCAGTGCTGCAGGTCGGTCCCGTCAAGCCGGATAACGCCTTCCGTCGGGGTTAGCACACCTGCCAGAAGCCGGCACAAGGTGCTCTTGCCTCCCGCCGAGGGCCCTATCACCGCAAGCGCCTCGCCGGGGATCAACTTGAAGCTGACATTTTGCAAGACCGGCTTTTTCGACCCCGGCGCAGTGTAGCTAAGCTTTTCGACACTCACATGGCCATAAGGACGGGGCAATCGCGTACGCTCCGCTTCCGGCGGCACATCCTGCAGGCGTGACTTGAGCCGGGCATAGGCAAGGCGTGTAGCGCCGATTGTGCGCCAACTGCCCATGATCTGCTCGACCGGCGCCAGCATGCGCCCGAGCAAGATGGACGAGGCGATCATCGAGCCGCCGGTCGTCGTGCCGGTGATGACAAGATAGGCGCCGATCCCCAGCATGGCGGATTGCACAAGATACCGGGCGAATTTTGCAAGGCCGAGCACCATCGCGCCCCGCTCGCTCGCCGTCAGCGAACTGAGCATGTAGCTGTCGTTGATCTGACCCCAGCGCTTCATCAAGCTTGGCATCATGCCCATGGCGCGCACCGCCTCCGCATTGCGGATCATCATCTCGGCATTTTGCATGGCGACGATCTGAGCGTTTCCGGCATCGCGGGTGGCGTTGCGGGTGACGATCTCGTTGAGAATACCGACGAGGACGATGAACAGGGCGCCTCCCGTTGCAAACAGTCCAAGCGTCGGATGCAGTAACCAGATCATGGCCAGATAGGCTACCGTCCAAGGCGCATCGAAGAGCGCGGAAAAGATCGGCGACGCCAGGAACGACTGACACTGGAAAAGATCTCGCAGCGGCTGCGCCCCGGCACCGTCGCCGACAAGCCTTGCCCGCACGCCGCCGGCAAGAAGCGGTGGGGAAAGCTCCGCCCCAAGCCAGATCGCCGTGCGGGCGCCGATGATGCCCCTCAATGCGTCGAGCAGGCCGAATACGATCAGCGCACCAGCCATCAATATCGTCAGCAGGACCAGGGTCTCGATGCGGCCCGTCGTGAGCACGCGGTCATAGACCTGGAGCATGTAGAGTGGTGAGGCCAAAAGCATGATGTTGATGGCGCAGCTGAACAGTCCGGTCAGAGTGAACACCGACTTCATCTGGGTTAGCGCGTGATCCAGTTCGCTTTTTCTCGCCCTGCGGGGGCTTCTTGCAGCAACAGACATGCAACTTCCCCTTCAGGCGATCAGGTTCACATCGACGAACAGATCGTTCTGCACGAACGTCGTCATGCTGGCGACCGCCTGCGCCGAGGTCAGAGCTGAAGTCGCACCGAAGATGACATAGGTCTGGTGCGTCGTGCCGGTGAGCGATGCCGCATAATAGCTCACACCGCTCAACCCGATTGCGACCAGGCTGGGGTTGGAGGTCAGACTGCTGTTGAGGATGACGTCCTCTCCCGTCTGGTAATCGCGGATGAAATTTGTACCGCCGAAAATGCGGAACTGATCGACGCCCGCGGTGCCGCCGTCGTTCACCCCGTCACCGAAGAGCTGCTTCTGGCCGGATGCGGCACTGGTGCCGGTGGCTGACAGAATGTCGTTGCCGCTGCCGCCAAGCAATGTGTCGTTGCCTGTGCCACTGATCAGCTTGTTGGCGCCGGTGCTCCCGACCAGGAGATCGTTGAAGGCTGATCCCGTCACGCTTTCGATGCCATTGAGCAGGTCACCTTCCGCATGGCCACCAACCGCTTGCGTGGTTGCGGTCGCGTGGAGCTGGACGTTGACCGCTGCAGTTGACGCCGTGTAATCCGCCATATCGACGCCACCGCCGCCGATCAGCGTGTCGGCGCCGGCAAAACCGATGAGCAGGTCATCTCCTAGTCCGCCGCTGAGACTATTGGCGAATTCCGTACCTTCGAGACGATCATTGAAGTTCGAACCGATGGCGTTCTCCATCTGCGCCAGCACATCGCCGTCGGCATGACCACCCTGGCTGAAGCCAACGCCTGTCGTGCTACTGAAGAGGCGCGCATACACCGCCCCCGTCGATGCCGAGTAGTCGATCGTATCGACCCCATCGCCACCGATGACGACTTCCTGGACGCTGCCGGCCACCGAGCCGCCGAGACCTGTACGGAACGTGTCGTTGCCTGCTCCCCCCTCCAGCCTGTTGGTTGCGGAATTGCCGATAAGAATGTCGTCGAATGTCGAACCTATCAGGTTCTCGATCGTGCTCAGAAGATCCCCCTGAGCATCGCCGCCGACCCCCGTGCCATTGCCGCTGTCGGCCAGTGTTACCGTCACGCCGGCAGTCGAGAGCGAATAGCTGGCCGTATCGATACCGGCACCGCCTATCAGCGTGTCGGCGCCGCCAAGTCCCTGCAGGTTATCGTTGCCGTCTAGGCCATTGAGAAGATTGGCGACCTCGCTGCCACGCAGTTGATCGCCGAACATGCTGCCGATGATGTTTTCGACGAGAAGAAGAATGTCGCCATCGGCCTCTCCACCCTGACTGACCGGAAGAGTGCCGGATTGAGCATTGAAAACGATCGCCGCCACCGCCGAAGTCGAGGTGGAATAATCGATCGTGTCCACACCATCGCCGCCGATGACGTATTCGTACACGCCGCTGGCTGCAATGCCACCCGTGCCGGTACGGAACGTATCGTTGCCGGTGCCGCCTTCCAGCCGGTTGACCAGCGAATTTCCGTAAAGAATGTCGGCTGAACCGGAGCCGATGAGGTTTTCGATCGACGCGAGCAGATCGCCTTCTGCATCACCGCCGGAGACGGTCGCTCCGCCAGCATCGTTCAGGACGATCGAAACACCCGTCGCCGACGAGGAATATTCCGCCGTATCGTTGCCGCCGCCCCCGGTAATCGTATCTGCGCCAACTCCACCCATGAATGTATCTGCCAGATCGCCGCCGGTCAGTGTATCGGCAAAGGCCGAGCCGATGATCCGTTCGATGAGGATCAGCTCGTCACCCTGCGCATCGCCGCCCAAACCTGTGCCGACGGCGGTTGGGTTGGCGGGTGACGATGTCTGGGTGATCGTTACCGCCGCCGCAGATCTGGAATAATCGGCCGTATCGAAGCCGCCCTGACCGACGAGCCGGTCTGCGCCACCGCCGCCGGTCAGGATGTTGGCAAGGGAATCGCCGACGATGATGTCGTTTTGCGATGAACCCGTCACGTTCTCGATATTGCTGAAGCTCGTCCCCGTGGCGGCGCCGCTGACCGTGTGATTGCCGAGATCGATACCGATGGCTGCGCCCGTCGAAAAATCGATCGTATCGATGCCGTCACCGCCATCGACGATGTTGGTGCCACTGCCAGGTTTGAGGATATCGGCGCCGGCGCCACCCAGAAGCGTATCGTTGCCGTCGCCGCCTTCGATCTCGTCATCACCGTCTCCGCCGTCGATATTGTCGTCGCCGGAACTTGCGAAAATGCGATCGTTGCCATCATCACCCCAGATTTCATCATTGCCGGCGCCGCCATGGATCTCGTCATCGCCCAAACCGCCATGAATGTCGTCATCACCGATCGAGGCATCGATAAAGTCGTTGCCGCCGCCGCCATAAACGATGTCATTGCCGAGGTTTGCTATCAGCGTGTCGTCCCCGTCGCCGCCGTCGAGAAAATCGTCGCCGTCGCCGCCGTTGAGCAGATCGCCGCCCATTCCGCCATAAAGGACATCATTGCCAAACCCGCCGATCAGCGTGTCGTTTCCGCCACCGCCGAAGAGACGGTCGTTACCGAAACCGCCATCGAGCGTGTCGTCCCCCCCCGCAGCCGTGGTGTTCACCCCATCGGGTATTCCATCTGCGTCTTCGTCGTCCGGCGTGCCGTCCATGTCCACATCCAGCATGTCGTCGCCGATCAGAACGTCGTCACCGTCCATGCCGCGCAGAATGTCCGAACCAAGACCGCCGACAAGGAGATTGGACAGGAGATTGCCGGTCAGGCGGTCGTCATGGGCCGAGCCGAAAACGTTCTCGATACCGCCTACCGTGTCTCCGTTGGCATGACCGCCGACACCGCGAGATGTTTTCGTCGGATCGACGGCAAGCGTCAGGGTGACACCCGCATCCGAATTACGGTAATCGGCGGCATCGATGCCTGCGCCGCCGTTCAACGTATCTGCACCGGCGCCGCCGCGCAGGATATCGTCACCGCCATTGCCGTTCAAAACGTCGTTTCCGGCACCACCATCCAGGAAGTCGCTGCTGTTTGCGGCATTGAGCGTGTCGATGCCATCACCACCGTCCAGATAATCGCCGCCGGTGCTGTTGGCCGCCACGGTAATCGTGTCATTTCCCGCCAGGCCCTGGATTTTATACCGCCCGTCGGCACTCTGGTTGCTATTATCGTTGCCGGTTGTCAGCAGAACCTGCGTATAGGTTGGAGCCACAAGCGCCGCGGCCTCAACGAGAGTGCTCGCCATTGCCTGCGAGGGTGCGCTTTCGATGGCATCAGGTGGACGCGACGGCCGCAATCTTTGCCGGATCCGATGAAGCGACGGATGATTTCACGGACGTCTTGACGATCTTGCTGGCCATTTTTTCCTCCCCCGGAGCGCCTGTTCTCTATGGCGCTAGGTTACGTGCAGCATCCGGCCGGTCCTACTACGCATCAGTGCCTGCAACTTTAGGTGTAGGCTGCACCAGAGGTGTGGCGACAAAAAAGGGTCCCGGAATTCCGGGACCCGACAACATGTATCCACCCTTGCGGGACGGATGAAACCGATATCAACCCGCAGCGGCGTATCCGGTTGCGGTAACACTCGACCATTCGCCTTCCATGACGACGGCAACGACGTTCAGGTCCACCGAGGTGTCATGACCAAAGGCCTGGACGTCGATGGCGAAGGAAGCCTCGTTACCGTCGATGTCGACGTTGACGCAGATGTCCTTGGTGACATCGAGGTTGAACGAAATGTCCGAATCCAGGCTGAAGTCGATATCGATGCACGAATCGAATTCGTAGGATGAATCCAGGTCGATGTTGTCGTTGTAATGCGGGAAGCCCATGTCTCTCTCCTCTGAGTTTTGGGTTTGAAGATCAGCCCCTGCTGACGGGTGAGAAGCTAGCCCCGCATATTCACAACCTCAAATGTCTATCGGGGTTATACGCCACCCGCGCGAGTTACAGCGAGAGACCCCAAAGAAGTATGTTTCTCTCGCCCGCGAGAGCATTCCCTTTGGTCGGCATGCGCAGGGAAATATTCATTCGATGCGTCAACTGCGCGAAGGAGTTTTCGGGGTAATACTTGCGCCGCAAGCTGCGAATTATCGTCATCCGCAAAGGGGCAAATAAGCTCACTCGCACGAAAACGAACGCAGCCGGCACAACCGCACGTTTATACGAGCGGTAATGCCGGCTGCGTTGTAAAAGCGGGGGCTATATCGTCTGGACCGGGCGGCTATCCCAGTTCGGACAACAAGTTGCCGAAGACAAAGACCTGCAGGCCGCTTATGTCGTCGAGGCCATCGGCGAAAATATGATCCAGCAACTGGTCGGACTGCTGCTTGCTCATGGGCCGCGACCCGGCAACCTTGAATTCCGGGTTGATGCGGAAAAAGTCGTCGAGAACGAGGCTCGAGCTGCCCGCGCCCTGACCGGAAAGGGTGATCTCCAGATCGTTTCGGTCACCGGAAGAGATACGGATGGAGATCGACCAGTGATCGACATCGTCGTCCATCACGATCCGGTCGCCCTGAGCGATGCTGAAATCGCTGATCACATCGTCGTCAATCTTGTCCATTATAAGATAGGTATCCCGGCCTGCGCCGCCGGTATAGGTGTCGTCGTCGTCGCCCCCGTCGGCGCCAAGTCGAAAAAGATCGTTTCCGGCATCACCGAACAGTTGATCCTTACCCTTGCCGCCATCGAGAAAATCGTCGCCGACGCCAGCGCGCAGCGTATCGGTCCCACCGCCTCCATGGAGCAGATCCTGTCCGATTCCGCCATCAAGCTCGTCGTTGTCAGCCCCGCCGAACAGCCAATCGTCGCCGTTGCCGCCCTGCAGCGTATCCTTGCCGTTGCCGCCGAACAGCGTATCGTTGCCCTCGCCGCCTTCAAGGCGATCGTTCCCCAGTTCACCGAATATCCAGTCATTGCCGTTCAGGCCACGCAGAACATCGTTGCCCTTGTCGCCCAGCATGAGATCGTGGCCGGATGTTCCATTCAACTGATCGTCACGTGTGGTTCCTCTGAAGATCATGTAGGTCACCGAAGCGGTCAGCGCCGTCGTTGCTGCGACCGTCGTCGAGGACATGGTATCCTCGATGGCGAGCGCGTCGGCGACCACATCGACATAGCTGTTGGGACCTTCGACGCTCGCTTCGACATCGAAGCTGGCGACATTGCCGGTGACGGTTACCTGCGGATTGGCGCTGCCTGACCGTTCGCTGAACTGCGTGCCACCACCACCGAGATTGTTGAGGTCGAACTTGAGGTCGATTGCCGCAAAGGTCGTTGTCGTGGACATGAACGACCCGTCATCTGAAGCGACTTGCCTCGTCTCAATCTGGCCGAGATCCGCGCCGATGACATCGGCCTGCGCATAGGTGGCGGCATAAGCTCCCTGTCCGTTGGCGGCGGCAGTCGATGTGGCGCTGCCGGCGGCAAATGAGGCCAAGCCTCGGTCGAACATCCTCATGTTTGCTTCTATGTGAGAGGAGGTGTTCTCGCCGAACGCATCCGCCCCGGCGATCACCGAGACTGCCATGCCGCTGGTAATGGTCACCTGCTGGGGTGTCGGCGCCTGATTTGGCGGAGCACAACATGATCCATTGCTCTGGTTGTTGCCAGATCCGCGACTTTGTGAGGATCCGTTACCCAAAGAACTGAATAGCGTCTTAAGAATAGGCATGGCGTACCTCCGACTTGCCCAAATGATAGACAGGCCCCGCCACGAAATCATCAACGCGAAACGTGATCAGCCAAAGGGACAGCGTGCCGCAATTGGGTGTACGCCTGTGGGTACTTGCTAAGCAAAACTGGCTAAGCGCAGTTTCAAAGGCGGGAAAGCGCCGATGATGTGCCATTATCCGCAGTATCGGGAGATCGGTGATTGTCCGAAACGTCGACGTTTGGTTGCGTTCGGGCTTGCCGAGCGAATGGGTCGTAACGGAGGTTCCGCCCATGCGCATCATCAGCGATGAACTCTGGGAACGCGTGAAGGAGCGGCAACTGGCGACGCTTGAGAACTTCTCGCGGACAACCACCCATCGGCTGAACGGGGCGGACCCGCCGCGCCACCTGTTGAGCGGCATGCTGGAATGCGCGCCCTACGCCATCATAGCCAGGGATCGCTACGGCTGCACCAACCATAAGAAGCATATGCCGATCGATGGCCTCAACGGCGCCTGCTGCTCCAACCAGAAGACCATCCCGTGCAAGAACCTCGAGGATTGGGTCCTGTCCTGCCTCCCCGCCGCCTTCTTTGGCAAGGGTCAATTCAGCGACATCGCCGAACAGGCGCCAGAACCTCGCAGTGTCCGTCAGGAACGAACTCGACGAGCACGAGCGCATTTCCGAAGAGTGGAAGGCTGCCGAACAGGAAAAGCGTCCAACGATCGCACGATCGAGGGCCGGGCTCGAGGCACGGCTGAATCAAGCGCCGACGGAGCGGAGGATCCGCCCGCTTTGCTACAGCTTGAGCCATACGGCAAACCCGTGCCGTATGGTATTCCGTCAACGGGCACATCCTGTAAGCAGGATTCAGGCCGGGAGCGCTCCGGATTTTTTCGCCACCCATGTCGCGACATAATCCATCAGGCCGGGCGAAAGGCAGTCGTAGGGTTCTAGTCCCAGCTCCTTGAGGCGGGCCCTGACACCGTCCATACGCTCCGGATTGACTCCGGATTCGATGATCGACGATACGAACGCAGCAAACCCCGGAGGCGCCCAACCGCTCTCCTGAAAACGCTCGGGGTGGATGAAATCCAGTCCCTTGAAGGCGTGATCTCGTTCCACTGGTCCATATAAATGCACACCGCATTGTTTGCAGGCATGCCTTTGGATGAGCGCGCTCGGATCGACCACGGCGAGCTTGTCGCCGTTTTCAAGCACCGTCACCTTATCGTGAGGGACAACGGCGACGATCGAAAAGTCGGCACCCTTCGGCTTCCAGCATTTGGTGCAACCGCAGGCGTGGTTATGTGCCACCTGCCCTTCGATTTTTACCTTCACCGGGCGGTCGACACATTCGCACACCAATGTGCCGCCGGAAAAGCCGGCGCCGGCGGGCTTTACGCCACCGTCCACCGCAGGGTGGATGCGAACTTGAACTGCACTGTCCATTGCAAGTCTCCTCCTCTGTTTCAACATTCCTATCGATTGCAAGCTTCTGCCCTATGGCCGGCCTGCCCCCTTCGACCGAAGGCCGCTAATAAATCACCACGCCGCGGATCGATTCACCCTTGTGCATCAACTCAAAGCCCTTGTTGATGTCTTCGAGCGGCATGGTGTGGGTGATCATCGGGTCGATCTGGATCTTGCCCTCCATGTACCAGTCGACGATCTTCGGCACGTCGGTGCGACCGCGGGCGCCGCCGAAGGCGGTGCCCATCCAGTTGCGGCCGGTGACCAGCTGGAACGGACGGGTCGAGATTTCCTGACCTGCTCCTGCAACGCCGATGATGACCGACTTGCCCCAGCCGCGATGCGAGCATTCGAGCGCCTGGCGCATGACCTTGGTATTGCCGGTGCAGTCGAACGTGTAGTCGGCACCGCCGATCAGGTCGCCATGACGCTTGGTCATGTTGACGAGATAAGGAACGATATCCTCACCGACTTCCTTCGGGTTGACGAAGTGGGTCATGCCGAACTTTTCGCCCCATTCCTTGCGGTCCGGGTTGATATCGACGCCGATGATCATGTCTGCACCGGCAAGGCGCAGGCCCTGCAGAACGTTGAGACCGATACCGCCGAGGCCGAAGACGATTGCGGTGGAACCGATCTCGACCTTGGCCGTGTTGATGACGGCACCGATGCCGGTCGTCACGCCGCAGCCGATATAGCAGACCTTGTCGAAGGGTGCGTCGGGATTGATCTTGGCAAGCGCGATTTCCGGCAGGACCGTGAAGTTCGCGAAGGTCGAGCAGCCCATGTAGTGATGGATCTTGTCCTTGCCGATCGAGAAGCGGCTCGTGCCGTCCGGCATCACGCCTTGTCCCTGCGTCGAGCGGATCGAGGTGCAGAGATTGGTCTTGCGCGAGGTGCAGGAATAGCATTCGCGGCATTCCGGCGTGTAGAGCGGAATGACGTGGTCACCCTTCTTCAGCGAGGTGACGCCGGGTCCGACATCGACGACGATGCCTGCGCCTTCATGGCCGAGAATGGCCGGAAACAGGCCTTCCGGATCGGCGCCCGAAAGAGTGAAATCGTCGGTATGGCAGATGCCGGTCGCCTTGATCTCAACCAGCACTTCGCCGGCCTTCGGGCCGTCGAGCTGCACGGTCATCACTTCCAGCGGTTTACCTGCCTGAACGGCAACAGCGGCGCGGACATCCATCTTTCCCTCACTCCCCTTTGACTACCCTTGGAACAGGCCGTCTTTTCCTAGCCTGAAGCCTGCCTTCACTGGCTAATCCTCTGATCCCGTTCGTCGAGCAGCGGCACCCCGTAGTCCAGCAGCAGCTTGTCGATTTTCACCTGATTTTCCTTGATGAACGTATTGAGTGTGCGCTTCCAGCTCTGGTCGGAGGGGCGAACGCCCATGGTGATCCGGTAGATCATGCGCTGGCCGCCCTTTTCATGAATGAGCGGAACGAGCGTCACCTCGGCACCGGATCGGGAGGCATAATAGCCGGCCATCGGTCCCCAAAGGACCGCAGCGTCGATTGCCCCCGATTGCATGTCACGCATGGCCAGTTCCGCCATGGATGGCATCGCCCGCGTATCGACCATCAGCGGATAGACCTTCGCCTTCCCCATCAGCTTTGCCTTGGCCATGTTGGCCGTCGGCGGCGTGCCTTCCACGACCCCGATGCGCTTATCCGTCAGCTTCGGGTCGGCGAGAGTTTCGACACCGGAAAGATCGCCACCTTTCGGATAGACCAGCACATAGGACGAGCGGTAATAGGCATTGGTGTTCTGAACCAGCTCATCACCCTGCGCATAGCCCATGATGATGTCGCAACGGTTGGCGCCGAGCGTGTTGCGTACGAAGCCGTTGATCGATGGGAACCAAGTATAGGCGACCGACTTGCGTCCCGTCGCTTCAGCAACGATTTGTGCCAGCTTGTCTTCGAAACCTTCGCCGCTTTGATCGGAGAACGGCATGTTGGATGGATCGGCACAGACACGCAGGACATCCGGATCGACCAGTTCTCCCGCCGCACCAAGACCAGCCCCCTGGGCATAGGCTTGATGCGCCATAAGACTCATCACGGCCGCCGCAAACGCCATGACCCAGCCGCCGCGACCGGATTTTCGCGCGATCGGAAAGATGTCGGGCAGGACATCACGCTTCATGTCAGCCTCCCATACAGGAGGTTTCGTAGTCTTTTGCCCCTTGCGGTTTGTCCACCTTTTTCGGCGGGCGACCGCGGGGAGCCGCACCAACCGCACGAGCCCGAAGATAAACGTAGATATCATCGAGATAACAGTAGACATTCTTGTTATCGCCAAAAGCCGGCATGACGTTTTCCTTGCCGCCACCGACATTCTTGCGCCCTTCCGCCACGATCGACAGGAAACTCGCATAATCCAGCCGCTTTAAGCTGTCTGCCAGGGCCGGAGCATAACTGGACCCGACGCCGTCTGGCCCATGACAGACATGACAGTCGGAATGATATCGGCGGTAGCCGCTGAACGTATACCAATCGACGGTACCGTCCGCCTGAATCTTGAAGGTCGGATTTCCGTCCTTGTCGAGAAACTTGCCATCTTCCTCAGTCACCGCCGCCGCCTTTTCCTTGTCATCATCGGCGAGGGCCATACCGGGTGTTAGAAACGATAATGTCACGATGCCAAATGCGAGAGCTGCATTGCGAAAAGCCATTGATGAACCTCACATGTCAAACATTTCGGGAGCGATGAAAAAGCCCCAACTCGAAGCTTCGACCCAAATGACGAAGCCTGCCCACACAGTCGTTTTGAATGGATCCACATTGATGCCTTGAGGGCCGCGCCACGCGAGCGCGACCCATTGACGGAGGATTCGTCGATGGTCAGTTGTTCGGGAGGCCGAATACTGTCAACTGTCCGCCAAGCGTGGTGTAGTCGGCAAGCGCCGCATAACCGCCGACAGCACCGAGACCTGCCGTTCCGACGACGGCAGCCTCATCCTGTCCGCCGCGCCCCTGATCCACTGCACCATGCCATGCCGCAGCGTTTTCAGGAGATAGAAGACCACCGGCAAGACCGATGCCAGCCCAGCCGCCAACACCCGAAAGCACGGCGATATATTGTTTTCCGCCATGTTCGAACGTGTTGATATTGCCGATGATGCCGGAAGGGGTCTTGAACCTGTAGAGCTCCTTACCCTTCAGGTCGACGGCCTTGATGTAGCCTTCCAATGTTCCGTAGAAGACCACGTCACCAGCCGTGGCAAGTGCTCCTGACCAGACGGAGAACTGTTCCGGTATCGACCAGACGATCTCCCCTTTGGCGGCATCCCAGGCAATGAAATTACCCATGCCACCATGGCTGTCCGGCGTCGGATACATGGAAACCGTTGCTCCGACATAAGGCTGACCGGCGGTGTAGCTCACCTTGTAGGGTTCGTAATCCATGCAGACGTGGTTGGTCGGCACGTAGAAAAGCCCGGTTTTCGGTGAATAGGCTGCCGGCTGCTGATCCTTCGAGCCAAGTGCGGCGGGGCAGATGCCGGCGGAGTTTACGTCCTCGCCATTCTGCTGCGTCGAATATTTCGCGACCACCTGCGGCCGACCATATTCCTTGCTCTTGGGATCCATCACCACTTCGGTTGCCCAGTTCACTTTCGGATCGTATTTTTTGGCAACCAGCAACTCGCCGCTTACCCGATCCAGCGTGTAACCGAAGCCGTTCCGGTCCATATGCACCAGAACGTCGTGTTTCTTGCCGTTGACCTCCATGCCGTCGACGAGAATGTTTTCGTTCACGCCGTCATAATCCCACTCGTCATGCGGGGTCATCTGGTATAGCCATTTGGCTTTGCCGGTATCGGCATCGCGCGCCATCAAGGTCATGGACCAGCGATTGTCGCCGGGCCGCTGAACTGGGTTCCAGGTCGAGGGATTGCCAGTGCCGTAATAGATAAGGTTGGACTTCGCATCGTAGGAGAACCAGCCCCAGGTCGTACCGCCGCCGGTCTTCCACTGCTCGCCTTCCCAGGTGTTGATGCCGGAATCCTTGCCGACCGGCTTGCCCAGATGGGTCGTCTTTTCCGGATCGATCAGTGTTTCGGCGTCGGGCCCGGTTGAATAGGCTTTCCAGGCGAGCGAACCGTCTTTCAGGTTATAGGCTGCAGTCCAGCCACGAACGCCGAACTCGGCGCCTGAAATGCCGATCAGCACCTTGTCCTTGACCACAAGCGGCGCAGCGGTGCCGGATTCGCCCTTGCCCCCATCGATCTGGTCGCCGTTCTTCACCGACCACACGACTTTGCCGGTCTTGGCATCGAGCGCCACCACCGTCGTGTCGGCCTGGTTCAGGATGATCTTGCCATCACCATAGGCGACCCCGCGGTTGACGGTGTCACAACACATGATGCCGATGACATTCGGATCCTGCTTGGGTTCGTATTTCCAGAGAATCTTGCCATCGTTCTTCAGGTCGAGCGCGTAGACGATGTTGGGGAACGGCGTATGGATATACATCACGTCGCCGATAACCAGCGGACCGCCCTCATGGCCTCTAAGGACGCCAGTGGAAAAAGTCCACTTCACCTGCAGGTTCTTGACGTTACTTGCGGTGATTTCCTTCAGTTCGGAATAACGATGGTTGGCGTAGTTGCCGGTCGGCATTGCCCAATTCTTCGGGTCTTTGGCAAGCTTGGTCAGGTCGTCGTTGGCGAACGTAACCCCGGCAAACCCCGAGGCCAGAAAGCCCACAGTAGCCAGAGGTAGAAATAGATTTCGTCGAATGATGGAATTGACAGGTATCCGCATGTGAAATCCTCCCGATGCTTATTATTCACGCAGGGTTCGTCATTGCGAACCTTCGCGTGCTCCAGCGCAGCCAAGTGATTTTCTCAATGTGCGGGAAATGTTTCCGTCAGCGTGTCACGACAAAAGGATGGGCCGAGGGCACCGTTAATGCCCACCCTATAGGCCTACGAATCTCGCCTCTCCCAAAAACAAGATCTTGAAGCCGGAAACTCGATCAACGATAGGGTATTACATTAATCGCGGCAAGTGTATTATTCACCGTGACTTGAGTGCAAATTGAAATTGCTGCCTTGCGTCATATTTTATTGCGACCGCTCACAATCAATACTTAGAATAATCAAGTAATAAAATGAGAGTGTTTGGACGATTGATTTCGCACCCGGAGAGTAGATCGCTATCAACAAGGAAGGTTTTTGATGTTTATCAGAATTTTTCAGCTGGCATTCTTCTTCGCTTCACTCGGATTCACTACGTTTGCGGCAGCGCGTGATGACTATCCGACGGTTGCAATCGTTGACTACGTTCACGGTTGCATGAAAGCGAATGGCGAAACACGAGACGCACTCCAGAGTTGTTCCTGCTCTATCGATGTTATTGCGTCGCTCGTGCCCTATGACCGGTACGAGGCAGCCGAGACGTTTATGAGCTTAGGGCTGCAGACGGGCGAACGGGGCGTGCTCTTTCGCCAGGGAGCCGTGGCAAAAACCGCTGTTTCGGAGCTGCGACGCGCTCAGGCCGAAGCGGATGTTCGTTGTTTCTGACACGGATATTCACTTACTTCCGGCCGAAAGTCAGACCTTGCGCCCTTTGTCGGGAAATGCGCATTTCCAGCGAACAATCTTTACGGCTGGGTGCTGTCCCGACCATTTTGCGATCTCCGTCGGCGCGAGAATCATGCATTGAAAAAGCGAACCTCGGCTTTCGAAAAGCAAATGTTCGTTGCGGCAATCGCTGGGATTGGCCAGCAGACATACCGTCAGGACGAGATCGACCATGTTCATCGGAAGCCCTCTCCTGCATCATGCGGGCGGTGATTTCGTCGGCCTGCAGGCATCGTCAGCGGGTTCCAGATTACGCGCAGCTGAAAAAACCGTCAATCAGACAGGCAAAACATGCGTAAAGACTAATGCAACTTTATTTTGCAAATGACGCGAATTCGGGATGTTGACTTAACAACGCCACGAACTACCCTTGCGTGTGCAGGCCCGATGCCGGATCGAATTGCTCCGCCATCGCTCATGCTTTTGGGAGGAACTCTATGCGTGCCATCTGTTATATTGGCGCCATCGGCCTTGTGTTGCCGATGGCGGGCTATGCCTTTGGCCAGGATGCGGCTGCGGGTGAAAAGGTATTTGCGAAATGCAAGGCCTGTCATGTCTCCGATACCGATCAGAACAAGATCGGCCCTTCACTGAAAGGACTGCTTGGACGAACGGCCGGATCCCATGAGGGCTTCAAATATTCAGCGGCCATGGCTGATGCCGGCAAGAGCGGCATGGTGTGGGACGAAACCACACTCGCCACCTATCTTCATGACCCGAAAGGCGTCGTGAAAGGCACCAAAATGGCGTTTGTCGGGCTGAAGGCAGACAAGGATGTGGCCGATGTCATCGCCTATCTGAAGCAGTTTTCACCGTAATAGCCAGCCGCAAGCGTCCGCCCCGCTTCACTGCGCGGGCGGTGCCTCGGCGAACGTCCTAACCAGCGCATACAGGCGCTGCTCGATCAATGTCGGCACCTCACAGACATAAGTGAGCGACTGGATGCGTTCCTGGAAAATGCGCGTCTGGAACATCAGTTGCTCGCTGCGCAACGTCACCTGGTTCTGGTCTGCATCCGGCCTTGTCCGCATGGCGTCGAGCGCAGAGCCTTCCCGGCGCAGGCTGGCTGCCAGATCGCGCTGGCGATGCGCATACCGGGCGATGCCGGAGATAACATGGCTGCGCTCGCCATTCATCTTGTCGAACAGGCCCTGTATCAGCATGGCGATATGTTGCGGCCGCTGGTCGTCTGGCAATGCGTCGCGATAAGCCTTAATCTTCTCTTGCGCCTCCGGCAGCGGAAGGCGTCGCGCCGCCAGATCGTCCACCAGTTCCGACAACACCTCGTCCTTCGACCAGTCTGCAGCCTGCGGCGGCAGTTCGGGGCCGGTCCAGATTTGGCCGATTGACAGTTCGGGCACCTTGCGCTGGATGCAAGGCCAGTCCGGATCGTCTCCCTGAGCGGAGAAGCCCGGCGATGACGCTGCGACAGCCCCCAGGGTCGCAGCCATCAGAACACGTATGATCGATCCCATCAGCCGTTTCCTCCTGTATCGCGTTTGCGGCTCAAAAGCCCTTTGGCAGGGTCGTAGGCAAGGATGGCGCCGCCGAGAAAAAGCACGGTGAAACCGCAGACAACCGCAAGCGACGTCCAGTCTATTCGTCCGTACAGGGCAAAACGGATCAGTTCGACCGCATAGGTGAAAGGGTTAGCCTGGCAGATATGAAAGAGAAGCGGACTGGATTCCTGAATTCGCCAGAGCGGATAGAGCGCCGAAGATGCAAAATACATCGGAAAGATCACGAAGTTCATGATGCCGGCAAAATTCTCCAACTGTCGGATCATCGAGGACAGAAGCATGCCGAGCGAGCACAACATCATGCCGGCCAGAACCAAGGCCGGCAGGACCAGCAGGTAACCGATCACCGGCGGCTTGACGCTCCAGAACCAGGCGATAGCAAGAAACACATAGACCTGCACCACCGAGACGGCGACACCGGCCAGAAGCTTCGAGACCAGTAGAAACCAGCGCGGAAACGGACTGACGAGCAGCGTGCGCATATTTCCCATTTCCCGGTCATAGACCATGGAAAGCGACGATTGCATGCCGGAAAACAACAGGATCATGCCAGCCAGGCCGGGCGTGATATAGACCTCGTAGAGAACATAGGTCTTGTAGGGCGGAATGATCGATACGCCGAGAACCTGGCGAAAACCGGCAGCGAAGACGAACAGCCACAGAAGCGGCCGCACCAGCGAAGAAATGAAACGTTCGCGCTGATTGAGGAACCGCAAGCCTTCGCGAAGCATGATACCGGTAAGGCACGCGCCGTATTGTGCGAGGCCGAAGCCGCGTGGTGGGTGGCTGGCAAAGGCATCTGTCTGGGCGGGAATGCTCATCGCGACGCTCCGACCAAAGGTGCAGTTGCATCAACATCGCAGCTCGCGGCAAGGCCACTCTTTTCTTCCATCATCGAAGCGGCAACCACACTCAATCCTGAACGCGAAGCTCCTGTCGTCAAACCGGCGAACGCCCCGCCGATATCCCGCGCTCCCGTCTGACCAACCACATCCGCCACCGCTCCCGCCACCAGCATCTGTCCCTTGTCGAGGATCACCACATCGTCGGTCTCATCCACCTCATCGATCAGATGTGTTGCCCAGAGCACGCTCAAACCGGTCTCAGCTACCAGCGCCCGGATCGTCGCCAGGATGTCGGATCGCGAGCGGATATCCAGCCCCACCGTCGCCTCGTCGAGCAAGAGCAATGACGGCCGATGTAACAGCGCCCGGACGATCTCCACACGCCGCATCTGCCCGCCGGAAAGATTACGCGCCTTGTCATGCAGCCGGTCAGCCATATCGACCTGCGCCAGAAGCTCCCTGATCCGAACCATTGCCTCCCGCCTGCCGATGCCATGCAAAGACGCGTGATAGGCGAGATTCTGACCGACGGAGAGATCGAGATCGAGCGTACGCGCCTGAAAGACGATGCCGAGCCGGCGCAAGGCTTCGCCCGGCGCACGCCTGATATCCTGACCGAACACGCGGATGGCACCTTGACGGGTGTCGTAGAGATGGCTGATCAGCGAAAACAGCGTCGTCTTGCCGGCGCCGTTCAAGCCCAGCAACACGGTAAAACGACCTGCGGGAATGGAGAAGGAGACGGCATCGAGCACTTTTTTCTGCCCATAGGAATGGCTGACCGCGGCGACCTCCAGCGCCATAGTTCTTGCGGAGCCATCCTCGTCACCGATACCGTTCATCCTGCCTCCTCCCATGCTCAACGCCGCGCCCGAGCCCGACGCCACCTGAACTCCATTGCTATTTGATGGTAATCGTCCCCTTCATTCCCTTGTCGGCAAGATCCGGCACCGACCATGTATAGCTGCCGGGTCGAACGGCGGTGAACTGCACCTGCATCGTGCCTTCGCTGTCGAATTCCAGCCAGGCCGGCGCGCCGTTCATATGGACTTCGAGATCGTTGATGACGATCTGGTTCATCCAGACATTACGGAACAGGTCGGTGACGAACTTATATTCCAGCCCGGCCGCCGAGGTGATCTTCCAGCGATAGCCCTGCCCAGCCACCAGCTCGAAATCCTTGCGGTTGACGGCAAAATTGTCCTTTGCCGAGCCGAGGATCAGTTCCGGCACATCCTTGCTCGCCCGCGTTACCTTCTCGGTCGAAACAGCCTTGGTGGCCGGCTTGTCATCGTCGTCATCGTCATCCTTGTCCTGGGCAAAGCCCATGCCCGCGGACAGAAACACCGCTGCCAATGCAACAAACCCCAATTTCCGATAGTCCAGCATCCTCTCCTCCTCCTCTTGTTATCTCAAATCCCGCTATTTCGGCGAAACAACCACACCCCAGGGCATCGCTCCCACCGTCACCGACTGCACCGGTTCGTCACTCGCGACGTCGATGAAGGTGATGTCGTTGGAAACGCCGTTGGTGCTGATGATCGTCTTCTGGTCCGGCGTGAAAGCGAGCTGCCACACACGCTGGCCGACCAGCACATATTTCTCGACCTTGTAAGTGGCCGTATCGACCACCGCGACGCGGTTGGCCGGTCCCAGTGCCACATAGGCCTTTTTGCCGTCGGCAGTGATGCGCACGCCAACCGGCTGGATCGCCTCGGAACGCAGCCCGGCGATCTCGAAGGTGATCTTGTGCTTCACCTCGCGGCTAGCATTGTCGATGACCGAGACTGTGCCGCCAATCTCGGCACTCACCCACACTTCCGATCCGTCCGGCTTGAATTCGGCAAAGCGCGGCCGCGAGTCGACCAGCACGTTATGGGTGATCTCGTGGCTGTCGGTATCGATGAAATGCGCCATATTCGTCGTCTCCGACGTATTGACCATGGTCTTGCCGTCGGGGCTGATACCCATGCCCTCCGGCTCGACGCCGACCGGAATTTCCGCCAGCACATCACGGCTTTCGATATCGATGACCGTAACCAGATTGTCGTCTTCGTTGGCGACATAAAGCGTCTTGCCATCCGGCGAGAGAACGAAGAGTTCAGGATCCGGCCCGGAAGGAAGTGTGTCGACGATCTGCAGCGTCTCCGTATCGATCACCTCGATCGTGTCGTCATCGCTGGCGCAGAGATAGATGAACTTGCCGTCATGCGAGATGGTGATGCCGCGCGGCCTCTGCCCGACGGGAAGCGTCTTCACCACAGTACCGGACGCCGTATCGACAACGGTGATCGTATTGTCCTTCTCGTTCGAGACATAGGCCATGAAGGCCTCGGCCGGCCGTGTGCCCAAAAGCCCGCCACAAAACACAGTGGCAAGCATGATGGCGACAGAAGTCGGTCTTTTCTGCATGTCGGCCCCTCCCAAGGCTCTTTCGTTCCTCACCCTATTTCAGCACGCACTTCGTCTCCGGCCTGTCGATGCCCAATGTGTCCAGTTCGGAAAACTGATGCAGAAACCCCTCCTGCGGCGATGTCGAAACCACCGATCGCCCGTCACCGATAAAGACCAGCTGCCTCAACTGCCAATTCCACTGCCGAAAGGTCAGCTTCTGCCCCTTGAAGGCCGCAATGGAAAAATCTTCGGAACGGATAAAACCGGCGATTTCCTTAGGATCGGCACTGCGCGTACGCGTCGCCGCCTCGCCGATAATGCGCGCCGCCGTCCATGCCGACATGTCCTTCGACAACATCCGCCGTCCTGTCGCCTTGAGGAACCGGTTCTGGATCTGGGTGCCGCCCCATTGTTCGCTGGCCGGATGCCAGGCGGAAGGCATCAGACCTGCCGTTCCGGCCACAGGTCGCGGTTGCCAGGTGCGAAACGGCACATAGGTGCCGAAAACCTCGCTTTCATCCGCCACCAGCAGAACGTCATGCTCGGCCAGGCCTTGCGTGAAGACCGGCATCTGCCGCTGGATCTGAACCACGCCGCTATCCGTTCGCCGCGCCGTACCGGTATCGGCAAATTCCTTCTCCGCGACGATCTCGCCGCCGAACCGCTCCGCAGCACGGCGCAGAGCGTCGGCGAACAACCGGTCGCGTTCGTGCGAGCCATAGATCAGAGCCCAGCGCCGCCACTGTTTCCAGATCAGATATTGCGCCAGCCCATCTGCCAGCATGCTGCGGGTGGGCGCGGTGTGAAAGACATTTGCCCGGCAATCCTCTTCCCGCAACCGGTCGTCCGTGGCGCCGACATTGAAGACGATGATCCCCTTTGCCTTGGCTGCATCCGCAAGCGCCAGAAGCTGCCCGGCAGAAAGGTCCGCAAGGATTGTCGAAATCCCCTTGCCCGCCATCGCATCCAACACGGCAAGCACATCCGAATCCGGCTTTACCTCGACTACGTCCAGCGAGAATTTCTGCCCCAGAAAACGCCCGGTCGTGTTGTTGTCGGATATGGCCACAGTGGCCCCCGCCACGCCTTCATCACGCGGCGGCACGTCGAGAACCGACAGCGCCAGTTGCGGCGCATAGGCGCGAATGTAGCCAAGCCTGACGTCGGATACTTCAGGCTTAGGTCTCTCCAGGCCAGGTGTTCCCGGTTCGGATGAAGCTTGTGCGTTGGCCTCCCCGAGAGGCAAAACCGCAAGAAAAACTGAAACAAATAAAAAGACGTAAACAGCCACCACACATCCCATATGCTCGCAAAAGAACACACATCTCCGACACTGCTCGGATCTGCCATGGATTATCGGTGCCTCAATCAGCTTAGCGCAGATGCATCGGATTACAACCTGTAAATGTGAAGGCACTTTCAAACTTTGCATTCATCTACAGTTGTACATCGCAGGATTGCGCGTATGATGATCCTGGTTGAAAAGGCCCTTTATGAGGAGGAGAAACTTATGAAGAAGACCTGGAAGAAACCGGCGATGTGCACCGTCGCCGTCGGAATGGAAATGTCACGTTACTTTCCCGCACAACTTCCGTCGAAAAAATAAGCAGTTAAAACAGCCTCATCCGGATCCCGGATGGGGCGTCTTTCAGATATGATATTGAGCCGTGACGAGATCTCGTCAGGGGATGGTTTTCATGTACCTGAAGGTTGTGGGGTCCGCCGCTGGAGGTGGCTTCCCTCAATGGAACTGTAATTTCCATTTAAGTCGCGATGCCCGAAAAGGTGCGGAATACATCCGCCCCAGAACTCAATCGAGTCTTGCCGCAAGCGCAGATGAAATACAGTGGGTGCTGTTTAATGCATCCCCGGATATCCGGCAGCAGATTGCCGCCACGCCGGAGTTACAGCCTTCCGAAACGGCTGCACCACGCTCCACCCCGATCTCGGCCGTGGTGCTGACCAATGCCGATGTCGATCACATCGCCGGCCTGCTCAGCCTGCGAGAGCGAGAACGGTTCGTCATCTATGCCACGGCCCGCGTTCTTGCGGTGCTGGAACAGAACGTGATCTTCAATGTCGTTGACCCGGCTTTTGTCGAACGCCGCGAACTACCGCTGCATCAGGTCTCACCCATTCTGAACTGGCAGAATGTGCCGACCGGCATTTCGGTGGAAGCATTCGCGGTGCCGGGCAAGATTGCACTTTTTCTGGAAGATCATGCCAAGGCCGAACAGGGTTTTGGCACCGAAGAGGGCGATACGATCGGGTTGAAGATCATGTCTGATGATGCCGCATCAGTCGTGTTTTACATTCCGGGCTGTGCGCGCATCGATGGCGACCTCAAAAAACGCCTGGATCGGGCCGCATGCCTGCTCTTCGATGGCACGGTCTATACCGATGACGAGATGCTGACCTCCGGCGTCGGCGCAAAGACGGGGAAGCGTATGGGCCACCTGCATATTTCCGGCGATGATGGCTCGATGCACGCTCTGTCGGATCTTGCGATCGGACGGCGGATCTATGTGCATATCAACAATACCAATCCCATCCTCGATGATCGTTCCCCCCAAGCGGCGACGGTACGGGAGAGTGGCTGGGAGATCGGTTATGACGGAATGGAGATCCGCCTGTGAACGAGTTTTCTACCGCCGCACACGATGGGCTGACACCGGACGCACTGGAAAGCGTCCTGCGCGAAATAGGCCTGTCTCGTTATCACAACCGCCACCCGCTGCATCACAAGATGACTTCGGGCCAACTCTCGAAGGGGCAGTTGCAGGCCTGGGCACTCAACCGCTATTGTTATCAGGCCGTTATCCCCCGCAAGGACGCGATGATTCTGTCGCATGCAGAAGATCCCGCCTTTCGTGCGGAATGGCGAAAACGGATTGAGGATCATGACGGCGATGACGGCTGGAATGGCGGCATTGCCCGCTGGCTGAAGCTTGCGACTGGCCTAGGGCTCGATCGGGATTTTGTCGCCGGCCAGCGCGGAGCGCTGCCGGCCACGCGCTTCGCCGTCGGCGCATATCTTTCCTTCTGTACCGACAGAAGCCTTCTGGAAGCAGTGGCCTCCTCACTCACCGAGCTGTTTTCGCCGGTCATCATCAGCGAGCGGGTGCCCGCCATGCTCGCGCGGTATGATTACGTCACCGAGGATATCCTGGAATATTTCAAACCGAGGCCCGTGCAGGCGTCGCGTGATGCCGATTATGCGCTGGCCTATGTCCGGCAGCATGCGGATACGCCGGAAAAACAGCAGGCAGTGATCGATGCCCTCGTTTTCAAATGCGACCTGCTCTGGGCCATGCTGGATGCATTGGAGCAGGCTTACGGCGATCACGGCCACATTCCGCCGGGCGCCTTTGATCCGAAACAGCCATGATGACACCGCAAAGGCAGCGCATCCTTCTTTCTCACCGATCGACGCCGGCACTGAAACCACACGTACGGCTGCAATATGATAAGGTCCGTCAGGCTTGGGCCTTGTTGTCACCGGAAAAGGTGTTCTGGCCGGACGACGTGAGCCTCGACATTCTCAGACTATGTGACGGCACGCATTCGGTGACCCGGATCCTGGAGGAACTGTCGATGCAATACGATGCCCCCATCGAAGAGATAACCGCAGACGTCGAAACCTTTCTGCAGGACTGGTCTGACCGGTCACTGGTGGCGCTATGAGCGAAACAGTCCTTCCACCGATCGGCATGCTGGCCGAGCTGACGCACCGATGTCCACTGCAATGCGCCTATTGTTCGAACCCGCTCGAACTTCTGAAGGCAAACCGTGAAATGGCAACGCAAGACTGGCTATCCCTGTTCGATCAGGCAGCCGACCTCGGCGTGCTGCAGATCCACCTGTCGGGAGGCGAACCGACCCTGCGGCCGGATCTCGAAACCCTGGTCGACCGGCTGAGCGAGCGCGGCGTCTATACGAACCTGATCACCGCCGGCGTCGGCATTCGCGAAGGACGGATCGACGACCTGGCGCAGGCAGGACTGGACCATGTCCAGATCAGTTTTCAGGGTGCATTGGCGAGCACCACCGAAAAGATCGGAAACTATCGCGATGCGCATATCAAGAAGATCGAGACGGCCAGAAAAGTGCGTGCAGCCGGCCTGCCTCTGACGATCAATGCCCCGATCCACCGCCATAATATCGATGAGATACCGGCCTTCATCGACCTCGCGCTTGAGCTTGATGCCGAGAGGCTGGAAATCGCCAATGTGCAATATGCCGGCTGGGCGCTTCTCAACCGCAATTCCCTGATGCCGGACCGCGCTTCCGTTGAACGGCAGGTGAATGTCGTGCGGGAAGCGCAGGAACGGCTTCACGGCATTCTCGCCATCGATTTCGTCACGCCCGATTATTTTGCGATCTACCCAAAACCCTGCATGGGCGGCTGGGCACGCGACGCCTTCATGGTCGCGCCGGACGGCACCGTTCTCCCCTGCCATGCGGCCGGCACCATACCGGGGCTTGTTTTCGAGCGTTTCGGCGAGAAAAGCTTGGCCGATATCTGGCACGGCTCTCCCGCATTCAATGCTTTCCGAGGTACCGACTGGATGGCGGAGCCCTGCCGAACCTGCGACCGCAAGGAAATAGACTGGGGCGGCTGTCGCTGTCAGGCAATGGCGATCGCAGGCAATGCCGCTGTAACAGATCCCGCCTGCATCAAATCTCCCTTGCACGCCCGTATGGCAGGATTGATCGAGGAGGCCACGACATCCGGGCACGATGCCTTCCACTATCGCCGGATAGGAAGCGGCGTGACGAACCACACACACAATGCCGCCGAGACAGTAGAAAGCTGACAGAAAACCTATCCAAGCACATCATCACGATTCGTTTGGCGTATTCTGCCTTTTGAAGGAAGATTTGGTTTCTGGGTCAGGCTTTTTCCCGTTCGGGAGGCTGCCCCTTGAGCTTATGGTCCTTGAGGCCGAGGAGCTACATCGTCGGGGAAGAAGAGGTCTTCCCGCCGGCGACATCTTTTGGGTTCGAATGGGGATTTTTGGTTGCGGGGGCAGGATTTAATCATTACTTGCGATCAACCTGGCCATCTAAAATTATATTCAAAGGTATTTTTTCCGGCTACCCCCATGAGTTATTTCGCACCGCGGCATAATTGCTACGAATGCATCATTATCACCCTTGTCGCCTTTCATACGCGACGAAGAGATGCAGCGCCTCTCCGAACGTCTCCGTTGCAAGGGTGAAAGATCATTGACGTGACGACGAACTCCCATTCTCTCGGAGTAGAAACTCCTGTCCACGTCAGATAATCTCCCGAGATCGACATTCAGATTTTTTGATCCTTGCAACACCTCAGCGGAGATTTGGAGCCAATACCTAATGAACACATTATCCAAGGAAGAATAACGCACGCTCACCTTGTGTTCTTATTTATTGATTGTACGATCTGGTTGTGAACATCGAGGGGGATTTCATGCCGTTCTATGGCCGCCTCAAAAAAGCACTTCCTGCGGGATCGGCGCAGGAAATCATGCGAAAACGCACGATCGTTGGCCTGCGCCGCCTTCGTGCAGCATTGGCGGACCATTTTCCGAAAGATACGAACCGGATGACGACGGTGCGCATCGGGACGTGGAACATTCGGGAATTCGGCAACAACAAGCATGGCGGACGGGAAACCTACGAGCCGCTCTATTACATGGCGGAAATTATCTCCAACTTCGATATCGCTGCGATACAGGAAGTGCGCGACGATATGGCCGAGTTTCGGCAGTTGCGGGATATTCTTGGCCCGGACTGGGACTATATCGCAACCGATGTGACGGATGGCGGCGCTGGGAATGGCGAAAGGATGGTCTTTCTCTTCAACCGCAACCGCGTGCGCTTCCGCAACATCGCCGGCGAACTGACATTGCCCGACGGGAGGAAGGTTCTGGCGAGTTTCGGTGAACGCATAAAACTGGAAAACGGCATCGCTTTGAAACTGCCGGCAGGGATCGACCTCTCAGGCATATACGATGCGAAGTCGGAGGCCAGCGGCGACGACGCGATCAAGCTTACGGAAGACGTCGAAATCGCTCTTCCCGCCGACACCTGGCTGGCCCTGCCCAAGGGCAGCGCGCTGGCGGTGGTCAAGGGAACGGAAGTGACCCGCCCGCCCGGCACCAAGGGCAAAGTCGCCGTGGACATTCCACAGGACACCGTCGAAGGCAAAAATTTCCGTCTCCGCTTTCCCGGTGAGGCGCTGGACGAAAGCTTCAAGCAGTTTGCCCGCACACCCTTCATCGTGAGCTTCCAGGCGGGGTGGATGAAGATCGACCTCGCGACGGTCCATATCTATTTCGGTGACAACGAAGATGAAAAGCTGCTTGCGCAGCGCAAGCGCGAAATCTTCCGCCTGACGGAAGCACTGGGAGCGCGCGCGGCAAAGGAAATGAAGGCGAACCCCGAAAATGCCGTCCTCACCGGCCTTCTGGGCGACTTCAATATTATCAGCGCCGAGCATGAGACGATGCAGGCGCTTCAGGCAAACGGGTTCGAAGTGCCCGAGCAAATCCGTTCGATCCCCGGTTCGAACGTGCCGCAGGACAAAGCCTATGACCAGATCGCCTTCTGGGAGCCAAAACGCAAACGTGGCCATGTGCGGGTTGATGTTCGCGGCGCGGGCGTTTTTGACTATTACGAGCACGTCTACCGACTGGATGAGCGCTTGGTATATCAGCCCGAGCGGTCGGAAGGCGCCTACAAGACCTGGCGGACCTTCAAGATGAGCGACCATCTGCCGATGTGGATCGAGCTCTCGAGCGATTTTTCGGATGCCTATCTCGACGCCTGCGACGCCGTTGCTCCGGCCGAAGGATAACGGCGGCCAACCTGTGGTGGCCTGGGCATGGACATATCAAAGGGGATGGGATGTCGGAAATCCATGCTGGAGAACAGTCTCCGCAACATCAGTGGCTGGACCTGAAACAGATCATGCTGACCAGCGCGATCGCGTTTTCCCGCGATCATGCCGACGCTGTCGATGAGGCCCTCGCAAAACTCGCGCCCGAATTGCGCTCCAAAGGAGCGATCCGGACGGCTCTGCGCGATCAAGACATACACTTCATGACGATTACCGTCGTTCGCGGCGACGCGGGAGAGAGCACGCATCTCCTCTTCGAGATCAATGCCGATGGCAAAAGCGAAGGCGATGTCATTCAGCGGGTCGCCCGCCTGCTTGAGCCATGGCTGAAACCGCTGTTCAACACGGCGGGGATCACCCCTCTCCCATCTATCAAGGTGCTCCTGTCCCGTCACCTCATCCGCACAGGCCTGGGGTTGTTCGGTACAGCGGGTATTGAGTTCCACGGCACGCCGGACATGAGCGCGGCGCGCATCCGCAGTGAAGCTACGCTTGCCCGCAGGGTGCGGGATTATTTCGACGCAAATCCTGTCAGGAATGAGCCCCCGCTTTCCGCGCTGCAACGCGCACGCGCGGCGATCAACGCGCAACCGGATATGAAACCGCTGCTTGTCGCCGATCCCCTGCCAAGCGAAAAGCCACCCGAAAAGCCCCGCTCACTTCCGGCGCTGATCGGCTGGGGTGTCCTGACCTTTCTGTGGCCAATCCTCCTCATGTTTATGGTCCTGCTCGCCGCAGCGACCGTGGCCGCGTTTTGCGCAGCCGGCATCGCGGTCGGCATCCTCACGCTGCTAGTTGGCAGCCTCTTTGCAGTTCTGGCGCTGGCGGGGATCGCGCTTCGGCTTTACGCCGCACTACGGGCATTGGAGAAAAGCAATACGCCGGACGACGGCCTGCCGGACCCGGGCGTGCTGGCAGAGATCATCCAATATGAAAATTGGTCGGTGCAGAACCATCTCGCCGGCATCTCCGTCATGCAAGCCGGGCGCCTGCGCATATTGACGCTGAGGGTTGCCTTCTGGATCATAGGGCAGATGGTGACCCACACCTATCGCCCCGGCTTCCTCGGCGAACTGAGCACCATCCATTTCGCCCGCTGGGTACTGCTGCCCGGCACGAACAAGCTTCTGTTCTTCTCCAACTATGGCGGCAGCTGGGAAAGCTATCTGGAGGATTTCATCACCCGTGCTTCGGCGGGTCTGACCGCAGCCTGGAGCAATACAAAAGGCTTTCCGCGCACCCGCAACCTCTTCATGGACGGCGCCACCGACGGAGACCGCTTCAAACGCTGGGCGCGGCGGCAGCAGCAGCCGACCCGATTCTGGTACAGCGCCTATCCGAACCTTACCACGGCCCGCATCCGCGCCAATGCCAGGCTCAGGCACGGCCTTGCCTCCGCCGCCACGCAGGAGGAAGCCGCCACATGGCTTACCCTTCTCGGCTCCCGTTCGCGCCCCGACCACCTTCTCGACACCAACGACATACAGACGCTACTCTTTGGCGGGCTGAGCCGTCACCCACACGCCGCATGTCTCGCACTGACCCTGCCGGATGATCCGGAACGCGCCCGTGCATGGTTGCGCACGATCCTCCCGCAAATCACTTTCGGCGATCAGCCGCCCGAAAGGCAGGTGCTTGTTTTCGGCCTTGCCGCGGGCGGGCTTGCAAAACTTGGACTTCCCACGGAGACCCGCGCCGCATTCCCCATGGCCTATACCATGGGCATGGCGCATCCGGCGCGTGCGAACATCCTGTCCGACACCGGTGACGACAAGCCGCAGCACTGGCTTTGGGGCGCTGGGGAGCGCGCGGTCGATGCGGCGCTGCTCGTCTATGCGGATTCGCAATCAACGCTGGAGGCTGCCGTCGAGGCGCTCAATCGGGATATCATCGCTGAGAATGGCCACATCGCCCATCGCGTCACACTCGACCCCCTGCCGGAACGGAAAGCCGGAAAGAGCGGCATCCAGGTCACCCGCGAACCGTTCGGCTTCGTCGACGGTGTGTCCCAGCCGATCATCAAGGGCACCCGGCGTTGGATGCGGCAAGCGGACGCCATCCACCATGTGGAACCCGGCGAATTCCTGCTCGGCTATCCCGACAGCCGGGGCTTCTTCCCCCCTTCACCATCAATGCCCGCCTCTGCCGACCCCGAAGGCCTGTTGCCGCAGGTACGCCCCATCCACGAGGAGCAAACGGCCCGCGACTTCGGCCGAAACGGCACCTTCCTGGTGATCCGGCAACTGGAACAGGATGTGGAAACCTTCAACGATTTTGTCGCTGATGCGGCAAGGGCCTGCGAAAAGCACCCAGCCATCCCGACCGCAATCACCGAACAGGCGCAGCGGGAAGAATGGATCGCCGCCAAGATGGTCGGTCGATGGAAAAACGGGACATCCCTGGTGCGGTATCCCTATGGACCGGGAAAGGCCGCAGATGGCCGAGACCACCTGCCGGACAATGAATTCCTCTATGGCGCCGAGGACCCGGGCGGCGAGCGCTGTCCGTTCGGCTCCCATATCCGGCGCGCCAATCCCCGTGACAGCAAATTGCCTCAATCCGCCGACGAGATCGCCATTGCCAATCGCCACCGCATCCTGCGTGTTGGCCGCCGCTTCAGTCCAGCAGGCAGCGGTGACGCCACGGCGACGAAACCCGGTCTGCTGTTCATGTGCCTGAACGCTGACATCGAGCGGCAGTTCGAATTCATCCAGCAAACCTGGGCGATGGCCTGGCAGTTCCACGGCTTGGAAAACGAAGCCGACCCGCTGATCGGTCGCGGGGTGGAAGAGAACGGAGAGCCGCGCAAGCTTGCACGCCTCACCATTCCTTCGCCGCGCGGCCCCCTGCACCTGACGGATATTCGCGATTTCGTCCGGGTGCGCGGCGGCGGCTATTTCTTCGTCCCGGGTCAACGGTCGTTACAATATCTCTGCACGCTCAAGTAGAGCTAAGGTGACATGAACTCACGAACGCGAAAACGAAGGCGCTGTTTTAACATTCACTGACGGTGTGAAGGATTGAGGAGGTAGGCCCATGCGCTGGGGTTGTGTTGGAGCCGCAACCGCTTTGCTGCTGCTGCTCGGATCGGCGGCGACGAAGTCGGCGGAGGTGACGTTGAATTATGTCGACCCTAAGGGCGTGGCAGTGGTATTTACGCTGGTACGCGAGCCGACCACGCTTTCATGGCTTGGCAATGCGATGTCTCTTCATGCCAACAAAGACACGCAACAGCCCGTGTTGCCGCGATGCCGGGCGCTCCCGGATCAACCTCTTCCCTGCATGATCTCCGATACCACGGCGAGCATTCTGGCAACGCTGTCGCAACGCGATTTCTCCGCCGACCTGAACGCTCTTCTCACATCGAACGACCTTGTGATGGACCTGACCGCACCCAGGACCATCCTTGTCGGCACGGATCCTGGCGGCGGCGTCCAGCATATCGACTTCATCGGCCTCGTCCGTGGCAAAAACGAAGCATTGCCTGCCCCTGACGCCGTATCCGTCTTCATTGTTCGCTTCAGCGCCAAGGCGACGCTCTCGATTGTCGAACGCACCAGGGACGCGACAGTGGATATCAATCAAATCAAATTCTCATTCGAGAAATAGCCATGAAAGCAACCATCACAGCATCGTTTCTTGCACTCGCAATATCGGCATCCGGGTCTTCGGCGCAGCAGCAGCCGACCACGTCCGATATTCTGAACGTCTCCTCTTTCCTGATGCCGCCGCGACAAAGCTGGGCAAAAATTCCCGACTCTCAGGACCCGAACGTCGTTGTTATTGAAAAACCCGCAAGTTCTGCAGATTTGGGCTTCAGGGTTCTTCATCTGCGAGCGGCCGTCAAAGCCAAAAAGCAGGCGGCAATCGACCTGGCGCAATCCGGCCTGGTCGAGACGGGTGATATCTTGCTGAGCTTCCGTCCGCTTTGGGACAAAACACTGGCTTACGCGCATATGCAACTGGGCATTTCGCACTCCGCGATGGCCTTTATCGTCACCCAGGGAAATGATCGGTTTGTGATGACGCTGGAGTCCCCGATCTCCTATAGCAGCCCACTCAACGCGCCTGAACATTACTCGGACCTGGATTCGATCCATATCGTGCGGCCAACACTTTCGGACACACAGAAAACCAACCTCGAGAAGTGGGCCAGACTCGTTCTCAGCCATCCCGGGCGTTTCAGTTTTTTCAGTGATTACAGTCTGCCGATGTACAAGCGAGGGCAACCCGATATTACGTCGCCCAGAGATGAAATACTCCATCTGGCAAAGGTTGCGATGGGAACGGCGAGTACCCCGTTTGAAAGCTATTGCTCGGAGTTTGTCTGGAGCCTGCTTGGCTTGCGAAACTGCGAGCCGCAGTCTTTTGACGCCGCATGCATCAGCCCAATCTTCAGCACAAGCGGGGGCATGATGAGTGGCATTATTCCCAAGCTGAAGAATGATGCCGGTCTCGCTCAAGGGCCGGAGGCCGCACTGCTTGGTGGAAAAATCGCCGGAAGTGACAAGACCAAGGCCCTGACCCAGTCCGTATTCGTCGATATTATCGCCGATCCTTCCGAGCTAGAAGGGCGCATGTCGGCCGGCCACCGAAAAGTGGCGGAGGACAACCGGGAAAACATGAAGATTCTAAACGGATTTTATGCTGGCGAAGAACCCGAGCCCGTCGCGCAGGCCATCAATCAGACCATCTTCGAAAACGTTTCCCCGACTTCGTTCCTCACACGTTCGAACGCGGGAATGGACGGATTCCACTACGTCGGCACTGTCGTTTTCGATCGATAAGCGACCGCCACAGGCAAACGGTTTACAGCCAGAAAAATGGGGAACCAACAGGATGCAGCGACGTGAATTCATGAAGTTGGGCATGGCAACGGCAGCCCTGTCCCTGACGGGATGCCGAACCTATCCGGATTTGCCTATTACCGGCCATCTGGTCGACGCGCATTGCCATGTGTTCAACGCATCGGATTTGCCGGTCGTCCGTTTCATCAAGCACTCATTTCTCGGGCATTACCCCAAGCAGGCAGAAGTTCAAATCCAGAGGGTCCGCGATCCGGATCTCGAGGATTTTCTCATCGATCTCGCCCAGCATCTGCTGGGTGCGGGCTCCGCGCCCACCGCCATGGAAGAGATGGCGGTTCTGGAGGGAAAGAAAAAGAGCAAGCGCGCCTTTTCCGACTACGATTCCGCACAGGCGCAGGCTGTTGGGCAAACGGCAGTTTTTCTCCAGCGATTGCAGGAGAATGCCGGCGGCGGTTTAGCCACAATGGGCGTCAATGGAAAATCCCGGGCCCAACGGCAGCTCGATGCTTTTCTGGTCGCGATCGGCGAAAATGCTCTGCGCACGCAATCACTCTCGCCGCTGGACACAAAGCGTCTGGCAACACGTTCGTTTTCCCGATTGGATCAAATCGGCGCCTATCTGCGCTGGCTCCCGCTTTTCAGGCTCTATCGGCATAAGCTCGTGGCACGTTTGATCTCGGATCAAACGAAGCAGGGGCGCGTTCCGTTGCTGCTTGCGCCGGCGACAGTGGATTTCGACCTCTGGCTGAATGAAGATGTGCACAGATCACCTTTGCCAGACCAGGCAAAGGTGATGGGACTGCTTGCAAAGCGCAACAACAGCCCGCCGATTCACGCCTATTTTGGTTTTGATCCTCTCCGGGAAATTTATCACCGGGCCGGTAAACCCACATTCAGCCCGATGAAGGAGTTCAAGCGCGCGCTTGATGAGCATGGTTTCATAGGCGCCAAGCTCTATCCACCCATGGGCTTCAGGGCCTCCGGGAACAAGGGCCGCTATCCCTATTGGGTGAAGGACGATCTCGGTGTCGATCCAAGCACCCAGTTGAACGATGTACTGGGCGAGCTTTATGCATTTTGTGGGAATGAGGGCGTGCCGATCCTCGCACATGCCAATGCCTCGAATGGATCGGGTCCGGACTACAACGCACGAGCCGATGTCGCCTTCTGGCTACCCGTCTTCAATTCCTATCCTCAGCTGCGCGTCTGCCTTGCGCATTTCGGCCATTTCGCGATCGGCGACGCGTCGAAGGATCGCGCGCAGAGCTGGGAATGGCGCTTCGGTTCATATATTCGCGACAATCCAGGCGCTCCCGTCTATGCAGATCTGAGCTTCTTCTCCGAGCTTTTGGACGCAGACACCCGGCATCGCAGCCAGCTGGTTGACGATTTCCAAAACTGGGTTGAAGAATTCGATCACGATGCCGATCATCTCGTTTTCGGCACCGACTGGCTCATGTTGGGTATGCACCCCGGTTATGGCGCATATATTCCGACGGTTGAAAAATTTCTCGTTGAAGATTGCAAATGGTCGGAAGATAAATTGTCAAAGGTTTTCACAACCAACGCGCTCCGCTTCATGGGATTGCAGCCGGGCGCGAAGACTCTTGCGCGGCTGGAAGATTTCTATCGACGTAATAGCTTGGACGTCTCACGCCTGCCGGTTCTGAACAATAGCTTTTTCGCTATGAGACGCACATAAACGATACTGCTCAATCTGGCAGCCCGCGCAACGTTGGCGAAGCATACACGTATACTAAAGTCAGCATTCAACGCCCCGGCCTTCACCATTTAGAATTTGTTTTTAATCGCAGGGATTTAACGCCGATGAACTTAGCGCCTTAGCGCACTGTATCGTGTTGTCAGGCTGTTGCAGCATACTGTAGCGTAGAATTTGGTTGCGGGGGCAGGATTTGAACCTGCGGCCTTCAGGTTATGAGCCTGACGAGCTACCGGGCTGCTCCACCCCGCGCCAAGCGCAAACGAGTTGTTTGCGCGGTATCGTCACAGCTTAGCTGTG
>Ga0209281_1000431_pt1 | contig 62182 bp, 55 predicted proteins | sample MedtruBG_FD_187514 | JGI IMG/M metagenome (GOLD analysis project Ga0209281, IMG submission 187514) | Root nodule microbial communities of legume samples collected from California, USA - Medicago truncatula BG (SPAdes) (version 2) | ecosystem: Host-associated > Plants > Roots > Nodule | place... | reverse complement strand
CAGGTAAATCATCCTCATCAATTATTCTATTTTGAAAATTAAAATTGAATTCCTCCCGCATATAGTCTGCCAATATTTTAGGAATTTTGTTACCAGTGGCTGTTTCAAACAAATCATCATTATAAAAGTTATAATAAATATCTTTTGAATCCACATCTTTCCACTCTTTGAAATAGCTATTAAATTCTTTCTTACTATTGTTTTTAACCTCTTCTTTAACTTTATCTCTTTCTTCATATAAGCCTATAAGCAGCTTTCTTCTTTCCTCTGAATCTTTCAGTTCTCTTCTTACTTCTCTTATCTTCTTTTCCCATTTATCATCTATTTTTATTAACAAACTTGACATTCTATCTTTTATCTTTAAGTTCAAATATCTCTTTATTTCGTTTTTTCTTTTATTTATTGGATAAGGTTTTAAATCTTTAATGTACAACCTCGTTATTTCTTTCTTATCAAATAAAATCTCATTTCCAACTTTAATATCATTTATATGAACTGTATTTTTTTCAACTAATGAAATATATCTATCTAACATGGTTTTAAATAACATAGTACCTTTAACTTTACTTGAATTCACTATAAGTTTTTTAAGATGATCATCCTGCTCTTCTATTATCTTTAATAATTTTTCATCTTTATTATATATTTTTCCTTTTAATTTCAATTTTGATAATATCATTTCCTCAAAGGTACTTTGATTTACTTCTTCTGCCCCAAGGCTAGGTAAAATATCTGAAATATAACTTAGAAATAATTTATTGGGAGCTAAAACTAAAATCTCATCCCCACTCATACTTTCCTTATATCTATAAATAAGATATGCCAATCTATGTAATGCAATTGTAGTCTTCCCTGAACCTGCAGATCCCTGCACTATTATAGGAATGTTTTTAGGCCACCTTATTATTTCATTTTGCTCACGTTGAATTGTTGCAACAACTTCCTTTAGTTTTTTCCCCCTATTTTCTTCTAGATTAAGCTTTAAGAATTCATCAACTAAATTTTGCCCCTCTTCTTCATTGATTATAATTTCATTTATGCCTTCATCAAATAGCCTTTCTATATCATTATTCTTATATAGAAATTTTCTTTTCAATTCTAAACTTCCCTCAATTATCCCCTTAGGAGCCTTATAATAAGCTTCTCCACCAGTTCCACTATAATAAAGATCAGCAACTGGCGCCCTCCAGTCAACTATAACTTCTTCCCCGTCTTTACTATTATTTATACCTTTTTTCCCAATATATATGCTTTCAGTAAAACCCTTTTTTTCTCTAAAGTCTACTCTTCCAAAATAAGGCTCACTTAATGATTCCTCATACTTTTCGATATCCTGGACTAAATGATTAAATATTCTTTCGTTGGCTTGCTTTTCTTCACTATAGCCTCCTTTAACTTCTCTATTTAAAGTGCTGAGTTTTCTTTCTACTTCTTCTACTTTTATTTTCTTTTCCTTTAGTTCCTGCTTTATTATGTTTTTCTTTTGTAGTAAAATTTCTCTTTCGTCTTTTAAACTTATATCCATATCAGCACACACTATATAATGATATACAGCAAATTCATTATACTTTTCCTTTCTCCGATAAATTTCTATAATTAGGTATTATATCACAATACCTTCAATTAATACTCAACATAATAAATTTTCTCAAAAATATCATAGAGATAAAACTGATTTAAATACTATTACGGCATTTCCGGAAATCTTAACCTCCACTGGCTCTTTATCTTTAATCTTTACTTCAACTTCAATAATTCCTGCTCGTTTTATAGCCTCACCTTGTTTCGCCTTAAATTTAAACATTGAATTATTATGCTTAATAAGATTATAATGAACGAGGTATGCTCCTAAAGGTCCATTGGCATTGCCAGTGACAGGATCTTCATTAATCCCTATAGCTGGCGCAAACATTCTACCATTTATTAAGATATCGCTCTCTTGAGAATCAGTTGTAAAAACATAATACCCATTACACTTAATTTTGTTACTTAGTTTAGAAAGAGCATCATAATTAGGATTTAATCCATTCAGAATTTCAATGCTTTCTATACCTATCATGACCTTTGAATGACCTGTTGAAACTATTTGAATTGGATAATTTTGCATTAAGTTATCCTCGTTCATATTAAGCGCTTCTAAAAGAATCTCTTTATCTGCCCCTTCGATAATATCTCCAAACTGAATTTCACCTTGAGTCATAGTTATCTTATAGTCATTATCTTCTTCTAGTATATCAACAGGTAATATTCCTGCTCCTGTTTTCTGGTAAATCCTTGCTGAATTCATTCTATTTTCTATAGCCCGAACATAATGGGCAGCAATAGTAGCATGTCCACAGATGGGTACTTCTTTTAAAGGTGTAAAAAATCTTACTTGAACGTTATACTCATTATTATTTGAAGGTATAATAAACGCTGTTTCAGAATTATTAAGCTCTCTAGCTATTTTTTGCATTTCCTCTTCGGTTAATCTATCAGCATTTGTTACTACTCCAGCAGGATTTCCTGTAAACTTCTCTTTTGTAAATGAATCTACCTGATATAAAATATACTCTCTTGTCATAATTCCTCCTAAATATTACATCGCCTCTATTTACAATTAATTATATCATATCGTATTAATTTTATTATCTAACCACTATATTTATAGTTGTTTATAATTTTCCCGAACAGTTCATACTCTCCTCATTTTACTATGGATTCTTAGCCATTCTTCTTTTCTCTCCAATACTTTGCTCCATCCTTAGTTCTATATAAAAACTTGTAATCTATCATACCTCTTCTAAGCAAAAAATAATCATTAAAACTGTGCCAAGTATCAATAATTGTATTTATTTCTTTTTCACTGTAAATAACATCATATTCAAACTTTGTGCTTAGATACTCCAATATTGTCATCTTTACCTCCCTTTTTGCAGGCCAAACCTTAATAATTCCCTTCTCATCTAAAAATCTCTCAATTGTTGTCATATTAAACCACTCCTTATTTAATGATTTTTCCCAATATTTATTATATGTGCATTTTTATTTTTTGTCTATTATATTAATAAACATTATTTTTTATGTTTATAATTTTAGTAAACCTATATACTCAATTATTGTTTTATTTAATAAATTCATACGTTCCAAATAATCATTATATAAATTGGTGTCACTCATACTAAGACTTTATCTCTGACTTCCTTAAGATTCTATCTAACTATGTTCACTCTTGCTATTGTATTGACTAGTTACTCCAACAATCACGCTCGTAACAGACTTTCACACCAAAGTATTACTCATTCTGGTACGTACAAAAAAGGAATGACTTACGCCCTAAGTAAGTCATTCCTTTTTTACTTAATATATTATTTACCTTTGCTTTTAATTCTTCACCCCTATGTCTGCCGTCCACATAAAATCTAATATAATAGTGCTTAAAATACAAATTTACTTAAAAGCTTTTAATACTAATGATGCATTGTGTCCTCCAAATCCAAAGGAATTACTTAAAGCATAATTAACATTAGAATTCTTGCCTTCATTAGGTATATAATACAAATCACATTCAGGATCTAGAGTCCTGTAATTTATGGTTGGAGGCAAAAAACTATCCCTAAGTGCTAAGGCTGTTATAATTGCCTCAACCGCTCCTGCTGCACCTAATAAATGACCTGTCATTGATTTTGTTGAACTCATTGGTAGTTCATAAGCATACTTTCCGAAAACTGATTTCACAGCAGCAGTTTCATTTTTGTCATTTGCCTTAGTTGAAGTTCCATGTGCATTTATATATCCAATTTCAGATGGTATTATACCAGCATCCTTGATAGCTATTTCCATACATCTTGCAGCTCCTTCTCCCCCTTCAGCTGGTGCTGTTATATGGAACGCATCGTTTGTGCAACCATACCCAACCACCTCTGCTATGATATCAGCTCCTCTGCTTAAAGCATGCTCAAGCTCTTCAAGAATTAATACTCCTGAACCTTCTCCTAAGATAAATCCATTTCTATCAATATCAAATGGTCTGCAGGCTATCTCTGGATCAGAATTTGTTGTCATTGCCTTACTTGAGCAAAACCCTGCTATAGTTAGTCTTGTGATGCAGGCTTCTGCACCTCCTGCTATCATTATATCTGCATCATCCCTTTGAATTACCTTAAACGCATCTCCAATTGAATTTGTAGATGAAGCACATGCAGTTACAGAACACTCATTATATCCCTTTGCTCCAAATTTTATTGCAACAAGCCCTGAAGCCATATTGCATATCATCATCGGAACCAAAAATGGGCTCACTCTGCGATATCCTTTTTCCTGAAATTCTGCACACTGGTTTTCTAACGTTTCAATTCCACCAGTACCACTTCCAATTATTACTCCAAGCCTCTCTTTATTTATTTTATCTAAATCAAGTTTTGAATCTGCCACTGCCATTTGAGCTGCTGTCAAAGCAAATTGCGCAAACCTATCCATTCTTCTACTTTCTTTTTTTTCAATAAAATCTTCTGGATTAAAATCTTTTACTTCTGATGCAACTTTGGCAGGTAAATCTGACACATCAATTCTCTCAATTTTACTGATTCCACATTTTCCTTCTTTAATTGATTGCCAAAGTTTATCTGCACCTATCCCCAGAGATGTAACAGCTCCCATGCCTGTGATAACTACTCTTCTTTTCATTTAAATCCTCCCATTTTACATAATAGTATATTTTTAAAATTTTTTCATAGTATTTACTTTGATTGTTATAATAGATATAATATATTGAAATAAATGAATGTCGCCTTTCAATATAATTTTAATGGAAACTTTTTATTAAAATGAACAGATATTGCTTTTTAATATGATAACTATTTGTGAGAAAAGGTGTTAAATTATGAAAGACTTAAAAGAAACTATTATTGAAACTGTGGAATACATCGAGGAAAATCTTTATAATAAAATTTCTTTGGATGATATATCTCTATATACTGGCCTATCAAAATATTATTTGCATAGAATTTTCAAATCCTTGACGGGAGAGTCTATAATCGAATATGTACAAAGTCGAAAACTAACTTCGAGTATTAGTGAACTTATAAACACTAATATGAGAATTATAGATATTGCTTTAAATTACGGCTTTGATTATGAGCAATCTTATATAAGGGCTTTCAAAAAGTGTTTTGGATGTACACCTTTAAAAATAAGATCTGATCAAACATCATTAAGCTTAATTCTTAAAGAGAAAATTAATACAAATGATATTTTATCTGTTGGTGATTCTGTTACTTATACACCACGCTTTGTTTTTAAGCAAAAATTTAATCTAATCGGTATTAAACATAAAATACTTAGCAAATCTGGTGATAAAAGTGCAAATGCCTATGGTCGAGATTTCTTTTACAATTATAAGAATAAAATTAAAAATATAATTAATCCTAATGAGTACTTTGGATTTACAGACTGGAATAGCGATAGATTTATATATTATATTCCAAGTTCGCAAGTCTCAGACTTAACTAACATCCCCGAAGGAATGACAAGTATTTCTATTCCTGCCCATAAGTATGTAGTATTTCGCTTTGTTGGCTTTTTTCGTCCAGATGACCTTAATGGAAGACATTTAGGTCGTTTACTTGTTCAATTATATAGAAAATGGATTTTTAATTCAGGATATGAGTTTGCTGACACTTTTAGATTTGAATATATTGACAGTTCTGTATCAAAAGATAATTATTGCGAACTTTATGTATATCAACCCATAAAAGATATTCAGATTTGTTCTAATAAACAGTATTAAGTTTTGGGGAAATTTCAAACAAAAATTGTGCTTGTAAATAAGAAAAGGACTACTACTCTCTTAAGAGCAATAGTCCTTTTCTTAATTATTTCTTCATTGATTTTTTATTAGTACTGCATTTTGAATTTTTACTACAACTCCTAGAACCTTTTTTCTCTTCATTTGCCGTTGGAGTCAATTCATCAGAAAATTCTGTAGATAATCTTGATCTATACATTTTATTTCTAGTTCTATTCGCTGTCATATCACTTCTTTTAACATTCTTTAGTAGTCCAAATCCCATATAACTTAATGAATATACAGCAACCATTATTAATCCTGCTATAAGCCCAGATGACTGCCCCGGAATAAATGGCATACTAAAAATAACGACAATCATGCTAATAAGCCCAATCCATGATGTATATGGGTACCCAGGCATTTGGCACTTCCCATCTGGAGGACATCCATTTCTTTTTCTAAACCTTATATGAGTTGCCATTATTGCTGCATAAGTAAAAAGTAACGCGAATCCACCGGAACTTAATAGAAACAAATAAATTCTTGGAAATAATAAACCTGTTCCTAATCCAAGAAGCATACAAAACCCGGAAAATAATATACCTTTATAGGGCACATCGCTATTATCTTTTAACCATTTAGGGGCATGCCCTTCATCTGTAAGTGAGCGTATCATTCTTCCAAGTCCAAACATTGCTGCAAGCATAGTAGAAAGTATAGCCGTAATAAGCACTAAGTTAATTGCTGTACCAGCCCATCCCATTCCCCATCTATTAAGGGCAGCTACCATAGGACTTACTTCTTCGCTAAGCATAGCTGAAGGTATCAGCGGAAGTAGCAAAAAAACTGAAAGAATATAAAACCCTACAAGACATACCACTGTGTAATTAATTGCTTTAGGTATTGTTTCTTTTGGATTTCTAGCTTCTGAAGCTGCCAACCCAATTATCTCAAACCCTGCATATGAAAATATTACTATCAGCATACTCCCTGCAATACTTCTTATACCTCCTGGAATGAAAGGTTCTCTATTAAGTTCCCCTACCCCTATAGCCGGCGCTCCTGGAATAAGCCCTACAATCAAACATATTGCAATAATCATAAACGATACTATTGCAAGTAATTTTACTGCAGCAAGGCCGCTTTCTAACTTGCTTAGCTTATCAGCGCCTAATAAATTAAGAAGGGTAATACCAATTATAACACCACCACCAAGTAAAGATATAGATACATAAGGGAAAAATTCCCTAACTAATATTGATACGGCTGTAGCTTCACTAGACATTGCTAAAACCATTCCAGTCCAATAAACCCAGCCAACAACAAAGCCAGCTCCCGGACCGAAATTTTGTGCTGCAAAAGTTCTAAATGATCCAGAATCCGGGTTTGCAACAGTCATTTCTGATAAAGCGTAAAGTATAAAATAAACTAACACTCCACCGAGTATATATGAGATTAAAATAGAAGGTCCCGCAGCATGAATAGCTACTGCTGACCCCAAGAAAAACGATCCCCCTATTACAGTACCTAATGCCATCATTGTAAGCTGCCACGCAGATAATCCTTTATGTTCTTTATCCATAATATTCTCCTCCGTTTTAAGACATATATAGTATAATTTCTTTTACTTTAATGTCTAAAATAACTTCTAGAATATTATTCCTCAAATTTAGAAATACATACAAAAATCTCCCGGTATGCAATTAAAATGCTACACGGTCTTATATTTATAACAATAATAAGTTCTTTAATTTAATAAATATAAGTCTAGTTTTTATTGTTCATGAATATTGTATATTAAAGTCTTACAATTACATAAATCTTGAGATTGTAACAAAAATCATAAGGAGGAAATTTCTCATGGTATTCTCACTTCTACTAATAACCGGGATTTGTTGGACAATAGTTTACCTCGAATTAATCTATTTGGGCTTTAAGGAAAAAACTTATGGAATGCCATTTATTGCATTAGCTCTGAATTTTTCTTTGGAAGCAATTCAGTCTTATATTGCTCTAAAAACTAATACCATAAATACTTTGACATTGATTGTATTTGTGTGGTTATTTCTGGATTTTTTTATTCTTTGCACTTATTTATTATATGGTAAAAAATATTTTCCCAAACAAACTAGTACAGAGTATTTTATGCCTTGGACTATAATTATATTTATAATGGCGTTTATTCTTCAATATTTCTTCATAATCGAATTCAAAAATTTAGGAGAAGTTTATTCTGCTTTCATTCAAAATCTGATAATGTCCATTTTGTTTATAAACATGCTTGTTCATAGAACAGATTCAAAAGGTCAAACTCTAATTATTGCTATAAACAAATGGATTGGTACTTTAGCTCCAACGGTTTTGTATGGTATTATTTATGGAAGTAAATTAGTACTTGTGCTTGGTATATTCTGTTCGCTCTTTGATCTCCTATATATCTACTTCTTAAACAGTGTAAAAAGCTCTTCAAATATATCAAAGCAAAAAGTAATAAAGAATTAAGATAAATTAATGCTTGCTATTTTAGTAGCAAGCATTATCATTTTTAACATAAAATTATTTACCAAATTTGTATTCTATCTTCAGGCTTAATATACATCCTATCTCCATCTTTAATTCCATAGGTTTCGTAGAACTTATCAAATTGTCCTAAAACTATATTGTTTCTTACTTTATTTGGTGAATGAGCATCAAATTCAAGCTTATACTCTTCATATTCCTTTGTATTTATTTCACGCCACATAACAGCATTACTTTCAAAAAAAACTTTATAATCTGGATTTGGCATTTGCTTCAAAATATCTAATATACAAGCCACTCCACCAATATCCGCAATATTTTCTCTGACAGTTAGGTCACCATTAACAAACTTACCATTATCAGATTTCACTTTACTATAAAAAGCTCTCACCTTATTAGTTTTCTCTAGAAATTTAGTATAATCAGCTAATGTCCACCAGCTCTTCAAATTACCATTTGCATCAAATTTAGCACCTGTAGTATCAAATGCATGGCTTATCTCATGACCAATTACGGTACCAATTGCACCGAGATTTTTTTCTTTGCTAGCATTTAAATTATAAAGTTCACCTTGAAGGATACCTGCTGGAATAGTTATTGTATTTGTTGTAGCACTATAAGATGCATTGATTGTTTGTGGAGTACAGGTGAATTTTGACTTATCAACTGTTTCATTTACTTGGCTTATTGACTTATCATTGGCAAACTTTCTTGCATTTTTAATATTTTCCCAAAGGGAACCGCCCTCTTCGAAAGATCTTATTTTTAAATTCGAATAATCATCCCACTTATCTGGATATCCAATGTGAACAATAAGTTTGTCCAACTTTTCTAGTGCACTTTTTTTGGTGCTATCACTCATCCAGTCTAATTTATTAATTCTCTTTTTATAAGTCTCTATAATTTCATTTGTCATACCCTTAACATTCTGCTTTGTTTCCTCTGAAAAATATTTTTGTACATATATTTTACCAAGAGGTTCACCTAAAACAGAATCAATCCTATTAATAGCTCTATCCTCACTTGAGATATCTCCTTGTGATCCAAAAGATGCATTTCTAAAAGTAATTGATGCTTTTTCAAAATCTTCAGTTAGAAATGGAGCTGCTTTTGATATATTTAAAATTTCAAGATAATCTTTAATCATTGGCAAGTTTTCTTCTGTATATAATCCATTTAAAGTTTTTAGCCATCTAGGCTGTACTAAAACTATTTTATTAGCGCTATCTAATTTATGATTTTTTAGAATAGTTTTTATGTTTAGATTAGGAGCTAAAGAATCTAGTTGATTAATAGTATAAATATTATATACCGAATTAGAACTTGTCCCTTTATTATTTTCTTCTTTACCTACTATTGATTCTGCAATTATATTCTCGAATTTAAATAAATTGTCTACTTTAATTTTTGCCGCCTCTTTTGTATACCCACTCAAAATTAGAATTGTATTATAGTAGTTTTCAGTTAATCCTTTAATTCTTTTACTATTTTCCGTTGGCTTTATATACTCATCTGAATCTCCTAAACTAAGATATGTTGGTGAAATATAAAGGGCATGTCTAGTAGCATCTTTTAAGTCAACATCACAAGAAAATTGTATTAAGTAATTTTCTATATTCGATTCATTACTAAAATTGGAAATATCCTTTAAAGTTTTTATATTTCTCAGTTCATCTAGCATCTGTTTTATTGGTTCAATTCCCTGCTTATTTCTAGCATCCATATTTAAAGTATTATTATACAAATTAATTATTTTCTTTTCTTCATCGCTTTCAGAATAACTGTTTTTGTTTGCTAATAACTCTTTTATAATTTGCCTTTTTTGCTCCATTACCAACCTATTAGTTTCCATGAATGTTGAATTTGACATTTGCCCTATGTCTATTTTTGCTGTATTTAACCATTGTCTATTTTCAACAGAATAAAAATCATCTTGCAGCCTTAGAGAATCTGAAACAACTATATTGCTTCCATAATTATTTACCTCTGCTGCCTTTACATATGTTCCTTGATACATTAACAAAGAGCATATTAATGTACTTACTGCTACCCCTTTTTTTATTAGTTTATGCATAAAAGTTTCTGCTCCATTCTCTATATAATTTTTATTATTTATCTAAGTATACAATATATTTACTTTTTTACAATTAACTTAATCTTAAATTTCATAAAAAATCCCTTTATTTAGTCTTAATATTCTAAATAAAGGGATTTTATACTATTATTTATTTTTTACAAACATTGTTACTCATTTATTTTTTTTATTAATATCTTGCTTATTCTTTTTCTATCACACTTCAATATAATAAAATCAAATTCCTTATAAGTAACTTTCTCTTTTACTTTAGGATATGAACCTAATTGAAAATAAACCCAACCTCCAATAGTATCTATGTTTTCATCTTCAATATCTGTTTCTAACAATTCATTAATATCTCCAATTTGAACTTTTCCATCAACCACAAAGCTTCCATTTTCATTTTCTCTTATATCTTCTTCTGCATCGTCATCAAATTCATCTTGAATTTCTCCAACAATTTCTTCTAATATATCCTCAGCAGTTGCAAGGCCTGATGTGCCTCCGAATTCATCAATAATTATTGCCATTTGTGATTTTTCTTCTTTAAAAGTCTTAAATAATTCACTAATTGATAATGATTCCGGAACGAACTTTATTTCTCTAATAATTCCTTCTATATTTTCACTACCTTCAATTTTAAGTTTAAACAAGTCCTTAATATGTATAAAACCAATAACATTATCTTTACTATCCCGACATACTGGATATCTAGTCAACTGTTCTTCTAAGACAAATTCTATAATTTCCTCAAAAGAATCTTCAATAAAAATACATGCCATATCAGTACGCGGAATCATTATTTCTCTTACAGTTTTCTCTGAAAAATCAAATATATTATCAACAAAAGTTAACTCTGTTTGGTCTATTAGTCCATGTTTATAGCTATCTTCTACCAAAAGCTTTATTTCTTCATCCGTATGAGCTGCATCATGTTCATCCACTTGAGAAAAACCAAATAATTTTAATACGACCTCAGTACTATGATTAAAAGTCCACATTATTGGGTAAGTAACTTTATAAAAGGCTATAAGCGGAAAAGCTGTATAAAGAGCTATTTTCTCAGAGCTAATTATCGCCAATGATTTAGGTACCAATTCACCAAGAACAATATGTAATCCTGTTATAATTGAAAATCCTAAAACAAATGAAATAGAATGGATTGTATTATCGGATAAATTTAATAAATTAAATAATGGCATTAACATTTTAGAAACTGCCGGCTCTCCTACCCAACCTAATCCTAAAGATGCTAATGTTATTCCTAACTGACACGCTGACAAATATGAATTTAAATCTTTAACAACTCTTAAAGCATGTCTTGCGCTTTTATTTCCTTCAAGAGCTAATGTCTCTATCCTTGATTTTCTTACTTTTACCATTGCAAATTCTGTTGCCACAAAAAAACCATTCATAAATACTAATAAAATTACAATGATAATATTTATTATAATAATCATATATTGATAGTTTCCCTCCTAAGTTGTTGTAAGTATATACTACTTAATACCATCTTAAATAATAAATACTATTATACCATATATTATTTACTAAACTTTAATATAAAATATAAATAATTTATATTTTTATTTTACATATTTTAATTTATTTACATTTTTCCATATATATTACTAAAATTAAAGTTTTAATGTTTATAAAAATATTCATCTTAATTATTAAAATATTCTATTCTTATCCATCATTTCCTTTGTAAATATATGTAATATACCATTTATACAAAGTTTTAACACAAATTTAGGATAAAATGAAACAACTTCATAAAAGAAAGCAGCAGATAAGATTTTTCTTATCTACTGCCTTCTTAAAATATGAAAAAGATACTTAGCAATTTTTATTATAGATCAGCTTTCTGTACATTACCTTAATAATATTAAAATTTCCAAAGTACTTTCGTCTCTTAATAATAAATTTATCAGAATAAAATTATTATGAAAAGACAATATAAAATTAATTATTAAAATTATATTAAAGGTGCTGAGGAGGATCATAATGAAAACATTGAAGAAAAACTTAATACCACTTATTGTTTTAACCTTGATATTAATCACATTTATAGGTAGTACTAAAAATAGTATATGTGCAAGTACACAAAATTCTTCTGGAAGAACTATTAGAGTAATCGTTCTTCTTTCTTCCTTTAATGATGCTTATATATCTATGGTTCAACAAAATTTAGAAAAAATTCAAAATGAAAATAAAGGTGCTATTGATTTTATATTCTTTGATGGCAAAGGAGATCAAGATATTCAAAACGAAACTATGAATTCAGTATTTGAAACTGATTTTGATTTACTTTTAGCAAACTTGGTTGATATTAGTTCAAATAATGTTGATTCACTTATTAATAGAGTTAAACAAAAAAATATTCCAGTAATTTTATTTAATATAGCACCATTGTCCACTGAATCTATTAAATCCTACCCTAAAGCCCTTGTAATTGCAACTGACGCAGCTCAATCCGGTATTTTTCAAGGAAAAATTATAATAGATTATTGGGCTAATAACAAAGCAAGTATAGATAAAAACAAAGATAATACACTTCAATATGTAATGATAAAAAATAGAGACAATAATACATTAACAAATGCACGAACTCAATATTCCATTTCAGCACTCAATGATGCTGGAATAAAAACTCGAGAAATTGCTGCAATAAACTCAGCCGGGAGCAAAGATTCTACAAAGAATGATTTTGAACAAATATTTCTACGATATAGTAATCAAATAGAAACAATTATTGCAAATGATGATACAATGGCTATTGGTGCTATTGAAGCTCTTCAGAAATATGGCTATAACCTAGGAGATCCTTCAAAGACAATACCAGTTGTTGGAGCCAATGCTATACCTGAAGCTAGGGATTTAATCAAACGAGGAATTATGCAAGGAACTGTTGTCCAAGATGCACCTACTATGGCCGAGGCTCTTTATAAAATTGGTCTAAATTTAGTTTACAATAAGAACCCGCTTAATAACACAAATTACACTTTCAATAACACAGGCGTTGTAGTTGAAATGCCTTATTATGAATATTCAGCAAAATAATTTTATTTCTTGTTAATCAAGGCCTTTGTTAGCAATACTGAAATAAAGGGTATATATAATTCTATTATAAATAACTTTATTGAATCCATGCTCCTATATCTGCCCCGCTAACACAATGTCCATAGTCTAAAGCTACTTTCATAGATACTCATTCCTAAAATAAATAATATTTAAGAGCAGCCATAAGAGCTACTCTTAAATATTATTTATATTCTATTATCTTCTATTATCTTTACTACTAAATGTAATTATTCTTTTATTTTTGATAACTGTGCTTTAAGTTTTTCATTTTCCTCTTTTAGAATTGAATTTATATCTTGTAATTGCTTGATTCCATACATTTTATTCAGAAATGTATCTTTTCCTGCACTAAGCTCTCCAATTATATTTTCTTTCAATTCAGAAATGTCTTTCTGCGTTAATTCTGGGAATTTTTCTATTAAGGTCTTATCAAATTTATCTACTTTTAGTTTTAATACATTTTCTACTGTACTAGTAATTCCAAAATCCTCATCAATCATGTCCCAGATTTCTTTAGCTTTTTCAGTATAATTAGGATGTTTTAAGAGTTCTTTTTTTAATTTAGTTTTCTCTAATCTAGTTGATAGCACTTTTTGCATCGGCTTTAAAATTATATCTAACATTATAGAGTACCTTTCCTTCTTAATTTATATTAAATAATATGAAACAATAACCTTAAAAGCTACTCTTTAATAATTTTTTATTTTAATAAATAACACTTGAGACTTTTTAAAATATAATTCTCGCTTTTTAAATTTTAAGATACAAAAAAATACAGCCAACTAAATGACTGTACTATCGTATGAGATTATGAGTTTTTAAGATACTTGGGATTTGTTTTTGTATATACATAATAACATAATACGACAAAATAATCTATATATTTAATAATATTTATTTAATTATTCGAAATATGCTTTGTATTGGAATAATTAATCTTATATTAGTAAAATATATTAAAGAATCAGCATTAATCTCTTTTCCTCTGATTTCTTTTAAATAAAGACGTAGCTTCATTTTAAGCTACGTCTAATAAATTAATTTCTGGTCTGCAGTTTTCTATTTTAGTTTTCCGAAGTCTTTAAAAGGGTAAAATACAAATTGTGCTTTTCCTTCTATTTTGGATCCATCTATATAATGATCTTCCCAGTATCTTGCATCTTTAGATACTGGCCTATTATCACCTAAGAAAAAGTATTTTCCTTCCGGCACCTCAAATTTACCATTGTAGTTATCCTTGTTTTTAACATAATCCTCTTGAACCTTTTCACCATTTACATATACTTCACCATTTTTTATTTCTATCTTATCCCCTGGCAATCCTATTAATCGTTTTACCAATGTTTCAGCTAGTTCATCAGAATAAAATACAATTATATCTCCCCTTTGAAGGTTAGCTAAATTATGTATCCTAGTAACTACTGCTTTGTCATCTTTATTTATAGTCGGAATCATTGAACCGGTCGGAACATACACATTAAAAAATACAAATTGTCTTAATAAGTATACTATTACTAAAGCAGTTAATATAGGAACTACCCACTCTTTAAAAAAATTACTTTTCTTTGCTTCATTTTCTTTAAATTCAATATTTTCTTCCAAAAAAATCACTCCTTAATATTTAACTTATATTTTAACACTTTTTTCTTAATTTAAAATTAAAATTTCCACTTAAAGCTTATTCAAAATAAAAAAGTTCCTCAAATTTTTTATCCAAAGCTATGCAAAGTAGTAATGCTAACTTTGCACTTGGGCAAAATTGACCTGTTTCAATGGAGCTTATTGTTTGACGAGATACATTAACCATTTCTGCCAATTCTCCCTGGGATAATCTTTTTTCAGCCCTAGCAACTTTTAGTCTATTTTGTAAAACTAATATTTCATCCATAACTCTTCTCCTAATATCCTAAGTTGAAAAAATGAATGCTAATAGACAACATATGGAACTAATAGTAAAAAGAATTCCGGAGAAAAGCATCTTTTTATCTTTTAAATAATAATATTTATATAATGATTCGGTAGCACCATAAGCCATAAAGATTGCCCAAACATCTGTTGGAGACATTCCTTTATAATGTTTATATATTGCTAGTATAGCTACTATCATACTAAACACAATCTTTGCATTTATTCCCGCTTTTCCACTTATATATTGTTCTCTCTCATCTTCATCTTCACTGCTTGATTTTTTATTCCTTTCCAATATTTCCTCTTTATTCATTTTCCCAACTCCTATCATATAGATAATAGTAGTAAAAAATTTCATCCTTGTCAAGTATACTTGTCAATAATACATTTAAACTTGTCAAAAAAAAAGCAGACTATTCTGTAGCCTGCTTCCCCCCTTACATAATTCGTTTCACTTTCACATTGCAGTATCTTCCATCGTTGCCTATTTCACTATTATAATATTAATACTTTACTTATAAATTAACAAATTCTGTAAGAACTTTATTAAACTTTTCTTTTTCATCATAAAATAGTCCATGCCCACTCTCATTAAAAGGAATAAGTTTTGAGTTACTTATTCCTTGTTTTTGAGCTTCGGCTAACTGAAAAAGGCAAACTTGATCATGAATGCCATGAAGAATTAGTGCCGGTACAGTTATTTTTTCAAGATCCGAAAATAACATTTCCTCACCTAACCAAGTATTTGCAATTTCAGCAGTAGACCAACCTGCTGCCTGTAATCCTAAGTGAAAGACCCATTCTGAAAATGCTTCGCTTATATGTTTATAGAAAAAAGTATCACCAAATCCCTTAAGCATTTTAGGTCGGTCAGAATATGTCCCTTTAATAATATCTACGACTGCTTCTTTAGGTAATCCGTAAGGAAAGTATGGCCGCTGAATAAGACTTGGTGCTGCAGCTGCACAAAGGACTAGCTTTGAAACTCCATATTCTTTATGCCTAGCCATATACCTTACAGCAATTGCTCCACCTGTTGAATGTCCTACCAATGTAAAATTCTCTAAATTAAGCACCTCAATCACTTTTCTTACATCATCTGATAATCTGTCATAATCATATCCATTGAAAGGTTTATCTGAGTCTCCAAATCCCCTTTGATCTATGCCTATACATCGAAAGCCCATCTTAGGCAACATATTAAGTTGATATTCAAACAATTTATGACTGCCTGGCCATCCATGTAAAAATACAATGGTCTTCTCTCCCTCTTCATTAAGATCCTCCACATAGATTTTCACATCTGGTTCCACTTTAACGTAGTAACCCATAAAAATTCCTCCAAATAATAAACTTTTCCTTAATAGCTTATTCTTTCAGAGTCAATTAGTGAATCAGTTTTCATTTTCTATAATTCTCTTAGACATTCTGCTCCGATTATATTTTCATTTCATTCATCTTGATACTTTCATAAAAAGAAATCCCTTCGTTGCTCTTAATCACTTCAATAAAAGCCCTTGCAATTTCCGGATCAAATTGTGTTCCAATGCATCTTTCGATTTCTACTATACCTTCTTCATAAATCTTCCTATTGTTATATGGTCGATTTGAAGTCATAGCATCGAAACTGTCTATTACCGTAAGAACTCTAGCAAGATAAGGTATTTCTTCACCTTTTAAATTATTAGGGTATCCTTTCCCATCATATCTCTCGTGGTGACTTAATATAAGAGGAATAATATCTTGAAGAGATTCTACTGATTTTATAATTTCTACTCCATTTTCAGGGTGCTGCTTTAACTCTTCCCATTCCAAATCTGTGAGCTTCATTTTTTTCATTAATATATCTTTACTAATATTAATTTTCCCAATATCATGCATATAAGCACCATAGATTAAGATTTTACTATCTTCTTCATCTAATTTAAGCTTTTCAACCATCATTCTACTATACACAACTACTCTTTCTACATGCCCATAGGTATATTTATCCTTTGCATTTATAACACTAATTAATGTTTTTATGGATGCTACAAGTTCAATATCTTTTTCATCTATATTTTTTTTAATTTCATCCAAAATCGATGTGTAAGCTTCAACTCTATTTTTATTAAAAAACTTTGCTCTGTATAATGCATCATCTGCACTTTTTATTAACTCTATATCATCTTTTGCTTTATCTGGATAAATAGACACCCCAATTGATGCAGTAATTTTACCCCTAGGTTGATTTTCTTCACCTTCAAAATATGTAACTTCTATTTCTTTCCTTAAATTTTCTGCTATGTCCATTGCCTCTTCTTCGTTAGTATTAGGTAATACTATTGCAAATTCCTCACCACCATATCTAGCAGCGATATCATCTTTTCTTACAGTAGACTTAATAATCTCACCTATCTTTTTAAGAACATAGTCACCTTTTTGATGTCCGTGAGTATCATTATATTGCTTAAAATAATCTATATCTATAAAAATCATGGATACTGGTTTATTATCCCTTTTTCCAATCTTAATTTTCTCTATTAATGTATCATAAAAATATCTATGATTATACAATTCAGTAAGACCATCAACATTGATTAATTCTTCAAGCTTTTTAATGTGTTCTCCTTCAACTTTTACATAAAATCCCAAAGGCCAAGCTGTTAAAATAAATACTCCTGCCAAAATCAAATCATTTTCAAAGTTAACATTTATAACTGCATTCGGCTGCATAAGTATATCTATAGATAAAATAATTATTGATGAAATACCTGAAACTATGAGTCCTTGTTTCATTCCCGATTGAATTGTAGTGGTTATTATTATAAATAAGTATAAATATTTATACTGACTTTCACCCGAGCCACTTAAAAATATAATTAGTGAGAATAGAAATATAAATAAAACAATTTCAATTTTACTTAATATTTCTTCATATTCATTTTTGATTTTATTTCTAGTAAAAAATATCCATATAAAATAACCTAAACTAATTATTAATAACGGTATAAATATGCACATTAGAGTGTAATAATATTCTGAATCCCATATCACAAGGCTATCATCTTTAATAAACTCTTTACACAAAACTATGCCCATAAATAAAAGTGAAGCTAACTTTACGACAGATACTATATCATTTATTTGCCTTTGTTTACTATCTTTCGAATTTTCCATATAATATACCTCATTATAGATATAATGAGACCAGAAGCCGGCCTCATGTTAATAAACTATTCTTCTCTTAAACAATTTGGTTCTTCTGGTTGATATGACGAATAAAAGCATGCAGATGTTGCTACTACTGACGCAATAATAGTTGCTACTGTTGCTATACTCATTAAAAGTCTTCTTCTCATTAATTTTACCTCCTTACTAAAATATTAAAATAACAATATTATTTTGAAAATCTATTTAAACTTTCATAAAAATAATGTCCACTCCTAGTTAAAGTAAACGCTTGCCATAAGACTCCTGAACAAATACATAATGAGTAAGTTAAAAGTACATCATTTTTAACAAAGATGTAACTTACAATATTTAACATTACAATCACTACGTAAAAATTTAAAACTTTTATTGATTTTTTCTTTAATTTTAACCTTTTTTCAATACTATTAATAGGTTTTGCTGGACTATCAACGGGAGCCAATTTAAATATAAGATAATATGCCCATGAAAACGCTATAATTTCAGCTAGAACAAATATTAATAAATTAATATTGATATTCTTTAATATTAGTCCTATACCAACGCTAACAATAGTTCCTATAATTGCACAACTACTTGGTGAAGGTGCATGCGCACCACCCGAGTTCTTTCTTAATATGCTTATAATAACTGATACTAATAAAGCTTCAATAGTTACATTAAAAATAAATCCGAAGATTATTACTAACGCAATACATATTCCCATTTGAATAAAAGCAAATATTCCATAGTTAACTACGGACCTTTTATCATCATCTAAATTTAATTCTTCAGCAATACAATCTGATAATTTCTCACATATATTTTCAATCTTTAACATTTCTGAACTTCCTTTTTCTAATTATATAATAGTAACAACCTACTATTATCACAAAACATATTAATGATGGTAATCCATATACTATTTTTAAAATTGGATCTTGCATTATTTCTTTTAATTGGTCTTTTAAAACAAGGCCTAATATTAGCACATTCAATGTTTCTAACACAAACAAACATATAATCATAATTATTGTAGATTTTATCGCTTGAATAACATTTATTTTATTTATGCTTGCCAAAATTATGGTTTCAACAATAATGACCAATATAGTATGTACTCCATAATTTATTGGAAGCATTCTAATAATAAAAGTACTTACTGCGAATAAAAAGCTAGATAATACATATCTGTTTAAATTAACTTTTGTGTTCGAAAGTAAGTATGCTGCAAATATATATATAAATGCTTCTGGGATTGTCCTTAGAATAAACTCTATTGCAGTTAATTTTAACATACAATTTCCTCCTCTAATGTAAAACTCCTAATTTTCTTTATAGAATTATATATTATTATAAATATAAATACTCTTATTAAGACATCTCCTATACTTAAAACACTGTATCCTATATCTATAAAGTCAGTTAATACTTTCAACTTTGTTTGCGAGTTACCTAGTATATGAATATCTTTTACAAGATTAAATGCTTCTGGTTTTGCATACCCTGTTAAATAAGACAACGTCGGATATACTGGCATAAATCCTCCATTAACTTTTATCGCAATATCATTTAATAATCCACCTAAGAGTACAAAACCAGCACCTATTATTGAACTTGTATAGATCTCGTATTTAAATACTAATAGTAAATAGCTACATAAATAAAATGGTTTTAAGCTTTGCATAAATCCTATAAACTTATAATTCCCTGTGAAAATAGCAACTTGTCCAATTAAATATATTATTTCAAATATAATTAAGGGATAAATAGTCCAAGATTTAAACACTGGACTTACTTTATATCCCTTTATCTTTGCAAATACAAAAGCAAATAGTACTGTTTCTGGCATATTCCCTCCTATTTAAATGCACAAGTCTATGCAAATGTCAACAAACCAAGTTACACTCTTAAATTTTTATAATTAATTCTATAACATTACACAATATACATTATAATATTAATTTTCCTACTTTTCCACATTATTCTTATTAATACTTGACCACAATTGAATTAAATTAACACCTGCTATAAAAATCATCATTTGAAATCAATGATTTTAGTAAATAATAATTCTCTTCAATTTCAGTTGGAATCTCTACATGTGCAATAAAACTTTTACCCTTAGGACCATATCCATTTTCATCATCTTTTAGCCTTGGAATTTCCCCCATGATAAGTTGAAGATACCTTTGTTCCTCCCATATCCCATTTATATCAACATTTCTTAATTTCAAATTTTCATCCATACTCGGAATGAACGGTGCGTAATTTATTAATTTTACTTTCTCAGTATCAACATACTTTATAAATGACGCATAAGTTCTAAGCTGCATCGTTGGATCTTGAACTAATAGCAACGAACTATATTCGATATTTAATTCTTCCAATAATTCCACAGCTTTTTTAGCATTATCACCACAATTTGTAGATTTATTTTCCACAATTATTTTCTCCGAATCAATGTTATAAATCTTAGTCATGATTTCAAAAATTATATCAGCTTCAGCTTTATTTTCTATACTAATAAATTTAAATCTATCATCTTTTCTTATTTCATTTCTTAAAATTTCAGTTGAATGTCCTATACCTCCATTTATCAAAATTTTATCACATAATTTATTTTCATATGCTTTAACAGTGCATTGGATTGTATACGGAATTGAATTTCCAAGCAGAACTAATATATCCACCTTATTAATAGCAAATTTATTTTCTAGCTCATTAACATCTAAGTTATTAATATCTCTAACAGCGAGAAATTCAGCTATTTTGTTTATACAAGATTGAATTTTCACATTTTCCATTACTAATCACTCCTGTTTAATTTATATTAATCTAAATAGATACTTTAAATTTAATACTACTCATTTAAATTAGTTTACTCTAATAATCATGCTTCATACACGAGTTCAGCTTGCCTCAAAATATATCTTCACATCTTTTCAAACCTCTCAATGCACTTAGTTTCTAGAATTCTAGCATTAATTCTGCTCGCCATTGGATTTATTTATAAAAGATAAAATTATTATTGTAACTATAATACATAATGTTCCTATCCATTCTGATATTCCAAGCGGTACGTTAAGCCATATGACAGATAAAAAAGCTGCAGATAAAGGCTCAGCAGATGATAACACACTAGCCTCTGTCGGTTTGACATACTTCAGGCTTTCTAAATAACAATAAAAAGCAATTAACGTTCCAAATAGAACAACAAAAATAACAGCTAATACTGCTTCTATGGACCATTCACCGGTAAAATCCCATGGTTTATGTATAAAACTAAATGCTATTCCTCCGATTAGCATTCCCCATGCTACAGTAATTGTAGAACCAAATTTATTAAGTAGGTATTTAGGTTGAACTGTATAAAAAGCTGCTGCAAATGCTGAACTTATCCCCCAAAATAATGCTAATTTAGATATTGAAATATTACTAACATTTCCTTTGGTTATTATCAAAAATGTGCCTAGCATAGCCAAAATAATTCCCAAAATTTCTTCAATCCTTGGGCGTTTCCTAGTTTTAATAGATATATAAATAGTAATTATTACAGGGGATAAATACTGGAGAATGGTGGCAGTTGCCGCATTTCCGTATTTAATGGCAGCAAAATAAGTATACTGAACACTTAGCATTCCCAGAATTCCAAACATCAAAATGTTTAAGCAGTCATATTTTGATTTCCAAACTTCCAGAACTGCTCTCTTGCTCTTTATAAATGCATAAATTAACAGTATTATTCCAGATATCAGCAACCTAATATCCACTAGCCATTCCGGACCAAATCCACTTTGCTGAAACAAGTACTGCGCAACTGTACCAGATATCCCCCAAAGCATAGATCCTATTAAAATTAATATTATTCCCTTTCCTCTTCCCTTAGTCTTCACTATCATTGTCACTCTCTTTTCTTTTCCTATTTTTCATCAATTAATAAATTATACCATGTTTTATACATATTGGTTCAGTTTATCTTTAAATATAATCAATACTAATTTACAGTCAATTATATTTAATAATTTTTTTGCTGCACCTAAATATTTTAAGTAAAATAAAAAAGGTAGATTAAACCTCAAAGTATAATCTACCTTTTAAAAATAACTATTTAGCTCGTAAAAAATTTTCATAGCTTTCAATTTTATCCTCTCTATGGTTATTTTTTAACCACTCATTGTAGTGTAAAATATTTTCTTCAATTTTTTTTATATTTATTTGCTTACTAATCTCTTTTCTCTTTTCTGCATACATATTAATTTTTATTATATTACCCATATCTCTTCTCTCCTTTCTATATATAATATCTTTTATTTTTATATTAGCATTTTAGAAATAATAATTTTTTACATTAATAATATCATCTTTATACTATAATTCTATCACAAAATTTTATAATAATCCATACTAATTAATAATTTTTATTAATTAGTATGATAAAATTATATATATAACTGCATACGCCTTAAAATTATGGCAACTATATTAAATGCATAAACTTTTTTATATATTCTATTTACACACTAAAAAGAGGTAGCTATTATAGCTGCCTCTTAATATTATAGAAAGTTTTGTGTGTAATATTTGTATATTTATATTAACATAAAGCCAAATTAAAATCTATAGTAGTTAATACTTTTTATTACTTCACTCTTACTTTCTTTACTGATTTTAATCTTATCTCTTCTAAGAAACTTCTATAGATGACCTTTAAGAATAAATTAATTTATATCTTTATTTATAGATTTTACGTATCTTATTAATTGTTGAATATTTTCTTTTCTCACAAAATCTACTGGATTATTATAAGCTAAAAGCATACCTTTTTCATCAGGTGTTAATTCTTTCTTACTTTTTAATTTCCATTTTAAAAGTGTCATAAGAAATTTATCACCAAAATTAAGTTTACTGTAATCAAAACCACCTCGTAAATAAAATAATTTTATATATTTTTGTTGTTCTTTTGTAAAATTGTTATTTTCTATTTCATTTAATATTGTTTCTTTCAGTGGTGATGCTCCTGTAGCAAAAATAATAATTTTTTTATTTTGAAACTCCTTAAAATTTTTTGTTATAAATTTTATGCCATTAATTCCGACTGCGTGAAGACTTCCACCAAATATGACAATATCATATTCTTTAACTCTCTCAATTGAAATTTTCGAAGCACTGAAAACCTCTGCTGATAGCTCCTCTGCTATCCATTCTGCATACCTTTTTGAAAAATTGGTTTTTGATTTATATATAACTATAGTTTTCATTTTTCCCCCTTATAATCACTGGTATAAAATGGATCTTATTGTATATTTTTTAATTATATTCTAAAGTACTTTGGCAGTAAACCCTATAATACACAGTAATAATTATTTGTTTTGAGAATGGTATTATAAAGTTTTCTTCTAATGTTTTTTTCGCTTTTTGCTAATTTTATTTTGAAGCTGCGAAGATCTATTGCAATAGCTTGTATGAAGTAATTTATTTGCCTTCACCCCATCTGGTTCTCCAATATAATTCTTATACATATTCTGAAGCATTTCATTTTCATCAGATATCCTTCTTATTGATTTTTTATCAATACTTATTAATGAATCAGTTCTAGATCTTATATAATCTTTTTCTAGCAAATTATTAGTCACTTTGTCATAGCATTGCATTTCTACTGCATTCGCCCTGCAAATATTACTGCATAATTTACATCCAATGCACCTTTCTTTTTGAACTTCTGCTCTTCCGTCCGCATTGTATTCAATTGCATTAACAGGACAGCTTTCTATACATGTTCCGCAAGCTATACATAAATTTTCAATTATTTCTGATTTTCTCCCTATTTTAGGTGTCCCACTGCCATTTATGCAACCACCAAAACAGCTTAAAACTTCAATTAATAAATACTCTCTCCATTTCTCACTCTTTAAAAACTTTTCGATTTCCCCCAGTCCATTAATTATTGCCACTTTATACTTTTGTCCTCCTAAAGTAATATTAGCTTCTTTTATATAATCATACTCAGGTAGAGTACTAAATTCGATATTTTGAACTTGTAATATATCACTGCCTAAGTAATTTCTTACTGTTCTAAGAATAGACTGCATAATACCTCCGCTTATTCCTAAAATGCTTCCCGCGCCTGTGTATCCACTCATAAAATGACTCGTTTTTTCATCAGGAATAGCCGTAATATCAATCCCATTTTCTTTCAAAAGCTCTGCATATTCTTGAGTTGTTAAAACTACATCTATATCTCTATAATTGTCTCTTCCCATCTCTTCTCTTTCAGCTTCATATTTTTTTGCCGCACATGAATTTATAGATATTGTAACTATATTAGTTGGTAGAATATTATAGGTATCTGCAAAATAAGTTTTTATACCTGCACCTATCATTTGCTGTGGAGATTTTGAACTAGAAATATATTGTAATATTTCTGGATAAAAAAATTCAGCATAGCGTATCCAAGCGGGGCAAGATGATGTAAACATAGGGAGTTTTTCTTTGTTTGAAATTCTTTTAATAAGCTCAGTTCCAGACTCTATAACAGAAGTATCCGCTCCAAAATCCGAATCAAATACATTTTGAAATCCTAATTTTTTAGCAGATGGTGCTATTTTCCCACCTACATAAGTCCCTATCGGAAGATTAAACTCTTCTCCCAAAGTCGCTTTTACAGATGGTGAAGAAATCAAAACTGCATATTTTCCACTATTTAAGTATTGTTTTGCCAACTCCAAATCATTTCTAATATTCATAGACTTGTTAGGACAGGCAGCAGCACACTGTCCACAATATATGCATCCCGTATCTCCAAAAGATCCTTGTTTGGGTTCTACTGTTTTCTTTCCATTGTTTACTTCTTTTAATATAGCCACTTTTGTTTCTTGAGCACATGTAAATGCACAGGCTGTGCATCCAATACATTTTTTCTTATCTATTTGTATAAGATTATCTTCATTAATCCTAATATTTTTTTTCGACTTTCCCATATACTTCTCCAAATTATTTATTCTATACTTATAATTACTTTTTTCTTGACGTTTTTATTACTAATTATATATTAATAAATATAATTACTTTTTTACTTGGAAATACTATAATTAATATATTAACTCTAGCCCCTAATTAAATTTAATTATTAGATAAGAGCAGGTGAAAAAATGCACTATATTATATATGACCTAGAATTTAATCAAAAAATGAATAATGTTACAGAACTTGACGATTCTATTGAAAATAAAAAGAGTCTAAACGTGAGTGATATGCCCTTTGAGATTATTCAGATTGGTGCAATAAAGCTTAACGAAAACTTTCAAACCATCTCAACCTTTGATGCTTTAGTGAAACCAACTTTATATACATCAATTCATCCTTATATAGAAACCCTAACTAAGATAACCAACGAGAAAATTATTTCAAGTCAAAATTTTATTCAAGTTTATAAGGATTTTCAAAAATTTATTGGTGATGAAGAGATTACACTGTGCATTTGGGGCATGGCTGATATTAAAGAACTTATAAGAAATATAAAATACTATAATCTACCTGATTTAAAAACATACAAATATATCGATGTACAAAAATATGCTTCTAAATATTTTAATGCACCAAACAAATCTAGAATAGGACTAAGAAATACTATTGAATTTTTAAATCTCCCAATAGAAGGCGAATTTCATGACGCCTATAACGATGCATTTTATACTTCTGAAGTCTTTAAACTTATCTATAATAGTAGTATTAAAGCTTCAGTATATACTCCCGGGCCCTCTAATAGGGTATCAAAGCCTAAAGAAGTAATTGATATCCCTGCTTTAATAAATCAATTTGAAAAAGTGTATGATAGAGAAATGACACAAGAAGAAAAATCTATAATAAAACTTGCATATATGATGGGACGAACCAAACAATTTGTATCTGAAGAAACGCAACATAAGTAAATATCAGTTTGCAATCTAATGCATTCCGCTAATTATAAAAAGTCCGACAAGAACAGATGAGCATTTCTTTGTATTAATGTATTTTTGAAATGACTCATCTCTCTAGAATTACTTTTCTTCATATTTATTTTATTACTTTCTAAAAAAGGATAACCCTTTAACTAGAGCTATCCTTTCTATATTTTTGTATTAATAATTCGACCTCTGCACTATCCTAAATATATTGTTCATTTTTTGACTTTGGTATATTATTTCTAAATTCCACAGGTGTTATTCCATAAGCCTTTTTAAACAATCTTATGAAGTGCTCAACATTTTGGTATCCAACTTGTTCTGAAATATTTTCTACTGTCATACCACTTCCCTTTAATAAGTTCTTTGCTTTATCCATTCTAATTTGCTTAACTATATCTCCAAATGTACTGTTTGTACTTTCTTTAATATATTTTGATAAGTATGGCTTAGACAAGAAAAATGTTTCTGAAAGTCTCTCGAGTGTAACTGTCTTATAATTAGATTGAATATAGTTTAGTACTTCCGTCATTCTCTCATCTGATCTTCTCATGTTTTTAATTTCTTCTAATTGATTTACTGCTACTGCTAAAGCGGCTATTGATGAATTAATTATGTCAGTTTCTATTCCAACTCCCCAATAAAGCTTATCATGACATTTTATCCCCACATATGTCACTGCTTTTGAATGAGAACCACTAGATAGTGAATGTTCTTCATATACATCTAATTCATATTCAATTCCAAAATATTCTTTAATTGCATTACTAACTGCATCTAATCTTCCATTTCCTTGCGCACTTACACATTGTGTTTTCCCACCGTGGCAAATTGTAGCCTCTGCTGTCATTTCGACACCTTGTCTAAAATGGCATTCCGGGATTTGAAACACATGTGAATTACGAATATATTTCTCTTCTAAAATGCTATAAATCCATTCTGGTGTTAATTCTTTATGGGCTTTATCTGATACATCCTTAACGGTGTACCCAAAAGCTTCTTGCATCTGTTTTGGAAGTGAAATTCCATAATTCTTTTGTAATATATAAGCAACACCGCCCTTACCTGATTGGCTGTTAATACGAATAACATCTGAATCATACTGACGTCCAACATCCATTGGATCAATAGGTAAATATGGAACGTCCCAGCACTCACTTTCTCTATCTTCACGCCACTTCATTCCCTTTGAAATCGCATCTTGATGTGAACCTGAAAAAGCTGTAAACACTAATTCACCAGCATATGGCTGACGCATGCCCACTTGCATTCTTGTTAATCTTTCATAAGTTTCGCATATTTCAGACATATTTCTGAAATTTAACTTTGGATCTACTCCATGTGAATAAAGATTCATAGCAACTGTAATAATATCTAAATTGCCTGTTCTCTCACCATTTCCAAATAAGGTTCCTTCTATTCTGTCTGCTCCTGCAAGTATCCCAAGCTCTGCATCACTTACTCCGGATCCCCTATCATTGTGTGGATGCAAACATAACGATACTGCTTCTCTATACTTCAAGTTTTTATGAATATATTCTACTTGGCAGGCAAATACATGAGGCATTGCATTTTCAACTGTTGTTGGAATATTAATTATTGCCTTATTTTCCTTAGTTGGCTTCCAAATATCTAAAACTGCATTACAAACTTCTAATGCATAATCAACTTCAGTTCCCGGAAAACTTTCCGGACTATATTGAAAGGAGAAATTTCCTTCTTCTTTTTCTGCTAATTCTTTCAAAAGCATGGCTCCATCTACAGCAAGCTGTTTAATTTCCTCTTTAGATTTCTCAAATACCTGCTCTCTTTGAGCAACTGATGTTGAGTTATATAAGTGTATTACAGCATGTGGTGCCCCTTTAACAGCCTCGAAAGTTCTCCTAATAATATGATCTCTAGCCTGAGTTAGTACTTGAATTGAAACATCTTCCGGAATCATTTCCTTCTCAATTAATGTTCTTATAAAATCAAATTCTGTTTCAGAGGCTGCTGGAAATCCCACCTCAATCTCCTTAAAACCAATCTCTACTAACATGTTAAAGAATTCCAATTTTTCTTCTAAACTCATAGGCTCAATTAGTGATTGATTTCCATCACGTAAATCCACGCTGCACCATCTAGGCACCTTATCTATATAATCTTTCTTCACCCAGTCGTATGTGACCACTGGTGGCATAAAGTACATTCTTTTATACTTTTGAAAATTTTCCATTTACTTCACCCTCCTAATATAAATACTTGAAAATAGCATTCAGACAACACTTAGCAAAACAAATCCTTAATGCTATATTTCAATCAAACAACACTCTCAATTTGTTCAATTTGTGAAATCTCTCCCTCTCTTATTGTATGTAATATAGAATAACACATCCTAAACATAAATTTTAGTGATAAATTTAATCATTTTTGTTGATGTATTTTAATATTTTGCATTTATTTAAGTTAGGTAAATAAATCAAAGTCTCCAGAGAGACTTTAAAGCATCCTAAATTTCTTGTATACAGATATACTTTATAATTTTAGATATACACTATGTCATAAAGAGAAAGTACTCTTTTACGCATTGTTGCATTTAATAACTGTAGATATTTTTCTAGCAACCCAGCAACAGAGTACCTTCTCTTTCGGCTAGCTATTCATAATTCTAAGTTTCGCATTGGATATCTATGATTTAACCTTATATTTATATAGAGGTCTTCCAATCTTGCCATATTCAATAATTTTCTCTATTTGACCTTGTTTACTCATATAATCAAGATATTTCCTAACAGTAACTTTAGCTATGCCTAATTTTTCAGATAACTCTTCCGTTGTAAAGTATTCTTCTGTTATATTTTCAAGTTCATTAACTATTGAGTTATAAGTATATTTATTAAATCCTTTTTCTAGATTAAGCTTTACTTCTTCGTCATTTGTTTCCTTGCTTTTATTACTTAAAATAAGCTTATCCAGTTCTCCCTGCTCTATTGTCTCATTATTCTTAAAACTATTTATTCTTTCCTTGAAAATGCTTAAAGACTCATTAAATCTCTCAAAGGTAAATGGCTTTATTAAATAATCTACAACTCCATATCTAAATGCATCTTTTACTCTATCTATGCTTTTATCTGCAGTAATTAATATGACATCAGACGATATTTCATTTTTTCTTAGCCATTTTAATAAATCTATTCCATTTTCATTTGGAAGAAAAACATCTAGAAGAATTAAATCAACAGAATTACTAGATAAAAATTCTTTTGCTTCTGAAAGATTTGCAACAGCTTTTTCTAATATGAAACCATCTACTTTATTTAAAAATTTTGAGTTTATTTGCCTAACCATTGGATCATCTTCAACAATCATAGTTTTTATCATGCACTTAACTCCTTTCCATAGGAATAGATATATCCCATTCAGTACCATTATTTATTTTAAAACTAATAGTTCCCTCAGCCTCATCAATAATTTTTTTAATTATATACATTCCAAAGCCCCGTTCGCCTTCCTTACTTGTAGTACCCATATCATATATAGAATTTACCATTTCTTTTGGTATTCCTGCTCCATTATCTTTTATCTTAATTATCATCTGTTCATTCTCTTCGAATATTTTCATATAAATTTCACCTGTTCCGTCATTTTTAACTGCATCAATGGAATTTTCTATTAAATTCCCAACAACAGACACAAGTTCTTCTGATGTCATGTATTGAGGTAACTTTGTTATCTTTGAATCATCATCTATAATCAAACTAATTCTTGATTCTTCACACTTACTATATTTAGACAAAATTAAGGCAGCCAGGGATACATTCTTAATTTTATCAGATATTATCGTAGTTATACTTTTCTTACTTTCAACAATAACATTAATAAATTTAGTTACTTCATCATATTCCTCTAACTGAATAAGTCCTGAAATTGTATGTAGCTTATTCATAAATTCATGATTTTGAGCTCTAAGTGACCATGCCATTTTTCTTATTCCAGTTAATTCTTCTGCCATTTTACGTACTTCAGTTAAATCTTCAAAAGTTACTACCAAGCCTAGAACTTGATTTTTAAACCCTCTTATAATGCTGTATTTACACATTATATTTACTCCTGGACGTACTTTTATTTCTACATTTGTCATGGACTTTGCATTATTTAAAACATTTAGTGCCATACTTTCATATGTAAAATCAGTAATTGGCTTTCCTATATCACTTTCCTTTAGCTTTAAAATTTTGCTTGCTTGTTCATTAAATAACGTTATACAACCGTTCTTATCTAAAGCTATTATTCCTTCTTTTATATTTTCGATTACAGTTTCCTTTTGCTTTAAAGCCAATGCTATTTCTTCTGGTTCAAGGCCAAATATGGCTTTTTTTATATTATAAGAAAGGGCGATAGCACCTGAAATACCTAAAATTAATCCCATTATTATAATTGGAATAAATTTATACATTTTTGTATATACTTCATTATCAAATTTATTGTATAGCATCCCTACTGCTACTGCACCTATCTGCTTATTATTTTCATCGTAAATCGGAGCAAAAGCTCTAACTGCAGCACCTAAGGTACCACTAGCTATTGAAGTATATTGTTCTCCTGTTTTTAATACTCTCTCTTCATCTCCTCCAATAAATTTTTCTCCTATTCTAGTTCTATCTGGATGAGAATATCTTATCCCATTTATATCCATAACAACTATATATTCTACATTTGTTTTTATACGAGCTTTTTCAATTTCATTCTCTAATAACTCATTAGAAATATTTTTGTTTCCTTTTAAACATTCCTTTACCTCATATGTTGATGCAAAAGAATCAGCTATGTTTAACATATTTTTATCTATCTGATCTCTTAATAGCCTTTTCATTTCAATAAAGGAAAGTATAGTTATACTTCCAATAGAAATTATAAGAATTATAATTACAAAAGAGATTATTTTTCCTTTTAATTTCATTTTATCACCCTTTTAAAACTTCATAACATATTTTAATTTACACAACTTACTTTAATTATATCCAAAGTATTGATTATTACAAACTAAAGAAAACTCCATTTAGATTAAAATAGGAATGCTATTTTCGGAATAAATTTTTGCAAAAGGTTAAGAGCGTCTTCCTAAGAATCCGCCCTTAAATATGAAATATATTAAATACTATGCAACAACTTCATTATTTAGTTTTTTTGCTTTACTTTTTTGAAGTATTTTAAACGCATAACTAACAATGAATGGGCAAAGTATAGCTGATACTACACATGCTGCTGCAACCTGCGCTGTAGCTACTGTTGCTATAACTGCTAATGATGGATCTGCAGCTGCAACTGCTGCTGGTGTCGCTACCGCATTTCCTGCTGTTGACCCTGTCCCGAGTCCGATAATTGGTTCTTCTTTAAATACTCTTAATAGTATATAAGCTCCTATTCCAGTAAATGCAGCTATTACTCCTAGTAATATACCAGGACCTCCAGCTGTTATAATAGTTGAAAGATTCATTCCTGCACCTAATGGGAAAGAGAAGAATGGAATTAATAACATTTTACTGCTTCCAAGGAATTTTCTCATATCTGGGTCAAGATTCCCCAAAATCATTCCTATTACTATTGGAACCATTACTGCTACAAGTGCCATAAAAGGAACTTGAGCAAGTCCTGATGCCCCTAATGCAACTAATGTAAAGAACGGACCATCTTTTAAAGATAATAAAGCATACGCACCTACATCAGTTTCATCACCATATTGTGAAGCAAGAGATGCATATAATCCACCATTACAATTTGTTAATGCTGCAAGGATTGCAAGTGGTGATAAACCTAATACTCCAGCAGGACCAAAAACTTTACCTACAAATATACCAATACCAGCACCTACTATAAATTTACCTGTTATCAATAGTGCACCTTTTTTTATCGCCCTTGGTGCCAATTTAAAGTTAATTTGAGAACCAATCAAAAACATAAAACAAGCCAAAATTGTTGATGACGCAGTTGAACTAAATAATGCAGTTGTAAAACCACCTATTTTTAGAACTTGTGGACAAAATGTATTAACTAATACTCCTAAGAATAGTGGAACAACCATCATACCTCCCGGAATTTTATCAAGTGTCTTCTTAATTGGAATTTGCATGTTTATACCTCCTAAAATTTTATTTTTTATATTCTAAACCTTTACATATTTTTCATTATTAATTTATATTTATCAAAATCTCTAATTTATAATTTTGTGGGACTCCATTATCTATAAACTTATTTAAGATTTCTTAGATTTTTACTTAAGTTTATACATGTCTATCAGTCATACTAGTTATTTAGTAACATGTATAAACTCTATTTCTATACTGATAATATTTTTAATACCATCATTAATTTAACTATTTTCTTGCAGCCCCACTTGCTCTTGCAGCCTCAGCAATTGCCTCTGCAACTTTTGTGGCAACATTCTTATCTAATGCACTTGGGATTACATTATTTTCATTTAAATCTTCATCTTTTATATAATTAGCAATTGCATATGCTGCTGCAAGTTTCATTTCTTCATTTATTTCTTTTGCTCTAACATCTAAAGCGCCTCTAAATATTCCTGGGAATGCTAAAACGTTATTAACTTGGTTTGGAAAATCTGAACGTCCTGTTCCTATAACCCTTGCCCCTGCCGCTTTTGCTTCATCAGGCATTATCTCAGGTGTTGGATTTGCCATTGCAAATATTACTGCATCTCTATTCATTGATTTGACCATTTCAGGTTTTAATATTCCTGGAGCTGATACTCCTACAAATACATCTGCGCCAACTAAAGCATCTGCAAGGCTGCCTTTTATATTTTCTGGATTTGTTATTTCTGCTAAAGCATCCTTAGCATCATCAATTTTTTCCATTCCTCTATATAAGATACCTACTTTATCACAGGCAATTAAATTTTTAACTCCTGATGATAGTAATAATTTTGATATTGCAGTTCCAGCTGCACCTGCCCCATTAATTACAACTTTTATATCCTCAAGTTTCTTATCTACTACTTTAAGTGCATTTATAACACCTGCAAGTACTACTATTGCTGTTCCGTGTTGATCATCATGAAATACTGGAATATCAACTACCTTCTTAAGTTTTTCTTCAACTTCAAAACATCTTGGTGCTCCTATATCTTCTAGGTTTATTCCACCAAAAGTCGGAGCTATCAATCTAACCGCATTAACAATTTCATCAACATCCTTAGAATCAACTAATATAGGAAATGCATCAACATCTGCAAACTCTTTAAATAAAATTGACTTTCCTTCCATTACTGGCATTCCTGCCATTGGTCCTATATCTCCCAATCCTAACACTGCTGAACCATCTGTAACTACTGCTACCAAATTTCCTTTTGATGTATACTTGTAGACGTTTTCTTGATTTTCATGAATCTTTCTGCAAGGTTCTGCAACTCCTGGTGTATATGCAAGGCTTAAATCATCTCTCGTTTCAACTTTAACCTTAGAAGTTACTGAAATTTTACCTTGTTTTTCTTCGTGTAGTTTTAAGCTTTCTTCATAATAATTCATTTAAAACCTCTCCTCTATATTTAAACATTTACATTTGATATTTAATATTTTCTTGTTGTTGTTTGGTGTAACTAGATAATATCATCTTGTCTGAAAATTTGAAATATTAAGTAACTTTAAATAACATTTAATTAATTTAGAATACTTTGTGTTTTTTTTAACAAGAACAACAATCACTTTAGAACATGCATTTTACCTCTATCCGCACATAAAAAAAGAAAGTATTAACTGTTAGAGTTTATACTTTCTTCTTTTACTAATATATTATTTTTTCCAGTACCATTTAGGAAACATTATTGAAAAAGCCAAAAGTAATGGTCCTGATATATTTCCGTAAATTGTACTTATAGCGTAATATGAGCTAACTGAAACTGAGTATAATAATATAGTTCTAAGGACAGCTTGGCTTATATTTAAAATTCCCCACGAAAGAGTAAGTATTCGCCAAGTTGATTTATACTTTGGTTTCTTTTTTAATTCCTCTTGAGAATTCTTTAAGTAAGATTGTTCAACAATTATTTGAACTAATGATCTCTCTAAAAATAAAGATCCCAAAAATATGATTGCAAATAAAATATCTTGTATTATTGGAGATACCAAATAAAATTCAGGGTTATTGGATATGACAGCCCCTATCAATCCAATTCCTGAAAAAACAGCACTCATAGCTGCAAGCGCATTTAATTTACGTTCTTTTATAAAATTAACTACTACTACTCCTATGCACCAAACTCCAGATAATATTATTCCGTTAATAGTCATACCATTCTTATCAAAAACCGAAAATATTATTATTGGAATAATGGCACTTATTACGAATTCCCTATTAAATATATTTTTTAATACTGAATATTGCTTATTTGAATTTTCAGATGATTTATCCATTATTAACCCCCACACATTTTGTCTTACCCTTAATTTACATTACATGTATTACAAATCTTTTATTTCTTCTAAGGACTTTATAGTCTCATCACACCATTTTATCTTAGCTTCTTCATTTTGTTTTCCATAACTAATTGTTGTAAGCCATAAGACTAGACTCTTTTTGTCTGCTTGAACTTTACCTGACCTTAGCAGCGCATCTATTTCCGCATATTTAATTAAATCTTTTTCTGAATCTTCTTTGATACCATTAATTAGTTCAATAATATTCTTTACTGGTATATCTTTAGATAAAAATATTTTTAATAACAGCTCAGATCTAATTGGTTCTTTTTCTATCGGAAGCAGTAACCATTTATCTAATTCTTCTTTTCCCTTCTCCGTAATTGAGAATATATTTTTAGCTGGTCTTCCATCATTTTGTTTAACTTCTTTTGTTATTAACCCTTCTTCCTCCATCCTTTGAAGTACAGGATATATATGTCCATAATTTTCATTCCAAAAGTGTCCTATAGAAGAGTCACAAACTTTTTTAATATCATAACCTGACCCTGACATGTGATTTAATATTCCTAAAAGTGCATATTTTGTTTTATTTACCTTTGCCATTTGATTCACCTCTAACGTATTTTTCTGCGGTATATAATACTAAAATTATATCAATCTGATATATTAAGTCAACATTTTCCTTAAATTATCTTACCTTTTTCCAATACCACCTTGGGAATAATATAGAAAATGCAATAAGTGCAGGACTTGAAATATTACAATAAATCGTACTAATTGCGTAATATGAACCAATTGATACAGTAAACAACAATATAGTTCTTACAATTGCTTGACTAATATTTAAAATTGCCCAGGAAATAGTAACTATTCTCCAGGCTGCTACATACTTTGGTTGCTTCCTAAAGTCCTCAGAAACATTTTTCAAATAACTTTGCTCAGCTATTATTTGAACCAGTGATTTTTTACAGAGCAGTGATCCAAGAAAAATTATTGCAAATAGAATATCTTGTATTATGGGTGCTATTAAATAAAATGTCGGGTTGCTAGAATTAATATCCTCCAATTTGTCTTTTTTTTATTATTGATTATAATAACTTAATTATTATTTTGATAAACTATTGTTTCTATACTCTTATTTTTATTCCAACTCTCATTAGCGTTTCTAACGTAAATATCAGGATTAATTATATCTTTATCAATTACAGCCTGAGTATCGTCTGTTATAAATCCTAAATTGACCACTTCTTTTCCAGCATTTTTAAGTGCTGATATAAATGGCTCTGATATTTCTTTCAATGCATCGTGCTTATCAATATTATTTAGTATTCCACCTTGCCCACATGTAATAATTCCTGCTAAATTTCCTTTTGTCATAACCTTAAAAGTTTCTATAAGCCCTGAAAAATTATAGCTTCCTGGAAATCCACAATTTGAAATTAAAACATTCTTTGTAGGTAATTCTTTATTGTAGCGTCTAGGATGAGAATATTTATCTCCATCTTTAATTATTTCTTTATTATTTAATGGAAGCATGCGATCCATAAAATCTTTCATTATACCGGTAACCGTATAGTAATATAATGGCGTAGCATAAACTATTATGTCTGCTTCTAACACTTTTGAAAGCAATTCTTCCATATCATCTTTATGGATACACTTTCCTGGTGTTTTCGTCCAACAAGAAAAACATCCACTACAATGATTTATATTCTTATCCTTAAGATAAATAGTCTCTGTTTCTGCACCTGCCTCATAACATCCTTCAAGAAAATGCTTTAGTAAAACCTCTGTATTTCCAAACTCTCCTCTTGGACTACCATTTAAAGCTAATATTTTCATTATAAATCCTCCCTCACCCATACATTTTAATAAATCTTCTTATTATCATAACTTTATTTATTTTTTAATATCAGGTAAATTTTTATAAGGTTATTTATTCGGTCTATCCTTAGCGTTATTACTCTTTGATATATATCAGAATGATATATTATATTCAAATTATATCATTCTGATATATAAAGTCAATACTTTTTCCATATTATTTGAAAAAAATGTATATATCTATAAAATCACTTTCAAGCCCTACTAATCAAAAAAGAAAAAAATAAAGAGAATAGACTTTTATCCATTCTCTAAACTAATTATTTATTTAATTATTGACTACTCTTCAATTAATCCCATGTTTTAATCTTTCTACAGCATTTGATGTTGCTTTTAAACTTCTAAATAAAACTGCAATTACGTTAAATACCTAATGAGATTTGAAATTAAGATAAAACTTATTTTAGCATTCCAGCTATATAAAAAAATAAGAAAATATGTGATGGATAATAGAGATAAAAGAAATATTTTAATCCATGCCCCCTTTTCCCATTATAAATCATCATTAAAGGCACTGCGAAAATCATCATCCACTGATAATTTTGGTAAAATGCATTTTCTAAAGAAAAATAAGAGAATGGGAAAAAGGATAATGAAAAAATCGAATATAGAACCATCATCTTCTTACGTTCATTTCTTAAATAAAAAAATGCCATACCAAGAAAAACAAAAGGCAAACCTCCTTCACATAGTAATGGACAAGGAAGAAAGGATAGTATAATTCTTGACATACTTCTATTTGGTAATAGGGCTACGCTCATAGGCAAAATAATTTCAAGCATTATAACAAGAGATAAAATAATAATTTTCTGAATAACTCCTCTTTTCTTTCCGCTAAGGTATTCAAAGATTAATATATTAAATCCTATTAAGAAGAAAGTTTGAAATATATTATTTGGTACGCTGGGAAAAGAGGAGTCATTTATTGAGATTTTCCAAGCTAAAAATTTACCTAAAGACATTATTACAGAAAAAAAGTATAGTCTCTTTACATAAGTGATTCTATTTCTGGTATAAAAAAATCCTTCTGCCATTGTAAAGAAAAAAAGTGGAGCTGATAACCTCCCAAGCCATGTAAACCAAATCGGAATTCCATTTGATGAAAAAAATTGGTGAATATGATCCATAGTCATCAATGCAAGTGCAAGCATTTTTAAATTGAATCTATCCATACCTTTTGTAATTTGATTATTTGCTATGTTCATAGAATATGTCTCCTAAATTTTTACTAAATTATCTTCTCTAATTATATTCCATATTATTAACATTGTCTAAATTACTTTATAAATATGCAATCATGCTTATGTTATGCTTGAGCAAAATAACTATTCTAACTGAAGAATTGAATTCTATACCTAACTAAAGCCTTTTTAAAAGAATATATAATTAAGTTGACATTCAATACGTTGTATGATAATTGTAAAAAGTATTAGTAAATATTCTGGTGCTACATAATATCTATGAAATGAGGTGATTTAGATTTGATATTCTCCAATCTTATTTTAAATAAAGATGAACCTATTTATCTTCAAATAGAGAAGCATATTAAACAAGGAATAAAAAATGGTGAATTGAAAAAGAATAGTAAACTCCCTTCTACTAGAGAAGTAAGTAAATTTTTAAATATAAGTAGAAATTCCGTTATCTCTGCTTACGAAGAGCTAGAAAGCACGGGAATAATTATTACCAGAAAAGGAGTGGGTTCCTTTATTTCAATAGAAATTGAAAATGAAAGTTTTGGATACGATGTAGATTATTCAAATATAGTTAATGATTATGGAAATACCTTGAAGAAATTTGATATTGTGAAAAATGAATTGCCTTATAAAAAAGGAATGATATCTTTTAAATCAATTTCACCAGAAAGCCATTTATTCAATCTCGATGATTTTAAACGTTCACTTCTAGACGCCTGGACTTTTGAAGAAGCAAACTTACTAAATTATGGTTATGCGAAAGGCTATAAGCCTTTAATAGACTATTTTTTAGATTATATGATAGAAAAACGTGTAAACACTGATAATAAAGATATTCTAATAACAAATGGCTTCACTGAAGCCTTTGATATAGTTATTAGTTCATTAACAAACAAAGGTGATATTATTTTATGTGAAGAACCAACTCATAATACAGCTCTAAAAATAATGAAAGCGTATGGTTTGCACGTTGTACAGGTAAAGATGGATAAAGAAGGTCTTAATTTAAATTCTCTTGAAAGTGCATTGGATAAGTATTCTCCCAAATTCGGTTATCTAATACCTTCATATAATAACCCAACAGGAATTGTTACAAAGACAGAAAGAAGAAAAGAGATATATAAGCTTTTCAGAAAATATTCTGTTCCTATAATTGAAGATGGGTTTAATGAGGAATTGCTTTATTCCAGCTCCCCTATTGATCCTATTGCTTCTTTATGCGGCGACGGAAATGGCGTTATCTATATTGGAAGTCTTTCCAAAATATTATTTCCTGGACTTAGAATCGGATGGATATTTGCAGATAAGAAACTTATTGATGTTTTAGAAAGTGTAAAGAGAGGTAAAAATATTCACTCATCATTTTTAGATCAAAGTGCTTTTTATTACTATTTAAAAAGTGGTGCCTTTAATAGATACGTTAAAAACGTAAGAAAATATTATAGAGATAAATATAACCTGGTTATGAATTTAATTGAAAAATACATCCCTTATGAATATATAACTGGTGAAGGTGGTCTACACGTATTTATTAAATTAAAAAGCAATATAAATGCAAGGAAGCTTTTAGAACTTTGTTATAAAGATAATGTACTATTTATGCCTGGTGATATATTTTATGAAAGTTTTCCTCATGATTTAACTTCTCTTCCTAAAGTATCTACTGAATCTATTAATAATTCTGAAAGGATTCAAAAAGGAGAAAATACGTTTAGAATTGGCTTTGGAAGAGTAAGCGATGAAGATATAAAAAAAGGTATTAAAATAATTGGAAAAAATATTAAATTTTTAGATGAATATTCTTAAATGTTATTTATATAAAATTAACTGACCACAAAATAGTGGTCAGTTAATTTTAGCCTTTAAATATCCACTCTATAAATTCTTTAACGCCTGAAGTGCAGCTATATTTAATAAGCTCCATGGTTTATTAAAGTGTGGTTGGAAAAAGAAATCTGCCATAGCCAACTCTTCAACAGTCATTTTATTTTGAATTGCTACTGACAATGTGTTCATAAACTGTGTTAAGTCTAAGTTTGAAATTATTTGACCGCCTAATATTCTTCTGCTGTCTTTATCATAAACTAATTTTAGTAATGCTTCCTCATAAGTAGGCATAAACTCTGGTCTATAACTATCCATTACTGAAACTGCACCTACATTAAAGGATGTTGTAGCCTTTGCTACATCTTCAGTTAAACCTGTGGATGCAATACATTTTTCGTAAATTTTAATTCCCGAAGTACCTTGTGTTCCCATATATTTCAATTTAGGTTCAAGTATATTATGAGCTATTAATGTTCCCATTCTAACTGCATTTGTAGCTAAAGGAATGTATCTTGTATCATTAGATGGATTGAACTTGACAACACAGCAATCTCCTGCTGCAAATACATCTTCTTTGCTTGTTCTCATGTATTCATCAATCATGATTGCACCATTCTCTAGAGTTTCTAGCTTTCCTTTTACAAGGGCAGTACTTGGTGCAAAACCAATACACAAAATGACTAAATCGGCTTCATATTCGTTATTTTCAGTAACTACATGTGAAACTTTATTATTCTCTCCTTTAAATAATTTAACTTTTTCTCCTAATACCAAGTTAATTCCCTGATCTCTAAATTCTTTTTCTGCTATATCAGTGAATTCCTTATCTAAATACTTCGACATTATCCTATCTTCAGCATCAATTAAAGTAACATTTTTATCTTTCACCTTGAATGCTTCTGCAAGTTCTACACCAATATATCCACCACCAATTACAACTACGTTTTTTGCATCATTACGTCTAGCTTCTATTTCCTTTGCATGGTTATAATTTTTACATAGAAGTATATTCTCTAAATCTCCACCTTGAAATTTAGGAATTATTGGCCAAGAACCTAAAGTTAATACAAGTTTATTGTAGTTATCTTCAACAATTTCGCCATTTTCTAAATTCTTTACTTTTATTTTTTTATTATCAAAGTCAATATCTAAAACATCATGTCTCATCTTTGTTTTAACACCCATGGAACTTAAATTCTCTGGCGAATTATAGAATAATTTTTCTGTTTCAGTAACTATGCCTCCAATGCTTAATGCAATTCCACAAGACAAAAATGATATGTTATCATTTCTTTCATATACAACAATTTCACTATCAGGATGTAATTCTCTTAAATTAACTATAGCAGCTGTTCCTGCATGAGTACATCCAATTACAATAACTTTCATGTAATACCTCCTAATTATGCAATAATTACTTTTTATTAATAATAATTATTTCTTATTTGTATTATATACCTTTTTAGAAAAAAAAGAAAGATTTTCTCCTTTTTTGTGTAAAATATTTTAACTCCGTAATTAATTTTAATGTATTGCTATCAACATGATATAGTTTTTTACAGTTATTCGTTATAATATACCCTAAATTATATTATCTTTATTAATATGAACTTTATATCTATAATTTAAGCTTTGCTCTAAAAAAGAAGTGACTTAAAATTGTCTTAATAATTTTAAGTCACTTCTTTTTTATATAAGTTTAAATTGCTTTAGTCCTTTATAAATACCGTCATTTTCAATATTGTCTGTTTTATACTTCACTTTTTCAAGAATCTCTGGACTGCTATTTCCCATAGCTATTCCATACCTAACATATTGAAGCATATCTATGTCATTTAAGCTATCTCCAAATGCATATGTATCTTCAATATATACTTCTAAATGCTTAATGATAGCCTCAATGCCTCTTACTTTCGTAAAACCTTTTGGAACTAACTCAATAAATTCAGTATTATGATATATACAATCGAAATTATTCTCTAAAGCTTTAAAGGCACCTTCGAAATTGCTATTTTTATTAGTTCTGCACGTAATCTTATTTATGCGATACTCTTCTCCATTTATCGGCTTTATTTTTTCGCTATATTGACTCTTAAATTTAGTTACAGAAAATAAACCTCCATCTGAAAAATTATCTTCATCCATATATAAATAATCTTGTCCTTCTAAAACGCAAAACACATTATGTTTCCTTAGAACATCTACTGCATAATCAGCTATTTCTTTTTCTAAATCAATATTATATATTACGTTACCACTATACTCTACATATGCGCCACAAGCAGCTAATACACCATCAAATCCCAAATCTATTAAATCCTGCGGTATCATAGCCCTTGCTCTTCCTGTTGATATAAAAGCAAGATGTCCTTTATCCTTTAATTCCTTTATCCCTTTTATTGTGCTTTCTGGTACCCCTACTTTATTATTATATAAAGTTCCATCAATATCAAAAAAAACTATTTTTCTTTCCATTCTGCCCCCCCATAAAAATAATGCTTTTCTATTAATGATACAACAATTTAGCCAAAAAGGAAAATATCATAAACTAAACAGGAAAATTATGTTGAGTCTTAACGAAATTAAATCAAAATTAATACTTATTCACTTTAATTGTAATTTATTATTATTATTATTATTAAAAGTAATATACTTATTTTTTTCTAAATATTATAGTAATGGTATTAATTTTTAATACCATTATTTAAGTTTGAGTATAACTTATAAATAAATATTATTATATTTTAGAAAGAAAGATAAGGTGATATTTGAGTGAATATAAAAAATATACTTAATGAATTAACACTTGAAGAAAAAGCCTCAATATGCTCTGGAAAAAATATTTGGCAAACTCAAGACATTGAAAGACTTAAAATCCCTTCTATAACCTTTGCCAATGGTTCATATGGACTAGCAAAAAGATCTTCTACTCTTGCTGAAATTGTGCCTTCAACATGTTTTCCTACACCGTCAGCACTAGCATCATCTTGGGATGTGGATCTTGCTTACGAAGTAGGCCAAGCAATTGGGAAAGAATGCTTATCAGAAGATGTTCATATTCTTTTAGGTCCTGCTATAAATATTCAACGCTCTCCATTAGGCGGAAGAAATTTTGAATATTATTCAGAAGATCCAGTTCTAAGTGGAGAAATTGCTGCTGCTTTTATACAGGGAGTTCAAAGTGAAGGCGTAGGAGCATGCGTAAAACACTATCTAGGAGATAATCAAGAATTTCATAAACAAGTTATTAATAACATCATTGATAATCAAGCCTTAAAAGAGATTTATCTGCATAACTTTGAAAGAGCTATAAAAAAAGGACATCCCTTAGCTGTAATGGCCGCATATAGCAAAATAAATGGAATGCCCTCTACCGAAAACACATTATTTCTAACAGACATTTTACGAAATAGTTGGAATTTTGATGGTCTTGTTTTATCCGATTGGTATGCAATAAGCTCAATAATAGATTCATTAATGGCTGGATTAGATTTAGAGATGCCTCACTCAAGTATAAGCATTCAAAAAATAATTGATGCCGTATTAACAGGAGCTTTAGATGTATCAGTTCTTAATAATGCTATTGAAAGTATATTGAATGTAATATTTATAGTTACACAAAATAAAAACGAATGTTATACATACGATAAAGAAAAACATCATGAATTGGCAAGAGAAGCTGCTGAAAATTCCATGGTTCTTTTGAAAAATAAACACAATCTATTACCGTTAAAGAGAGAAAAATTAAAAAACAAGAAAATTGCTATTATCGGAGAATATGCAAAAAATCCAAGATATCAAGGTAAAGGCCTCAACTATGTTCTTCCAACAACAGTTGAGAATCCTTATAATGAAATAATTAAATTAGTTGGAAGTTCTATTAAAGTAGGCTATGCAAAAGGATATAATATCCCTAATGAAATAATTGAAGATGATAATTCTCTTCTTAAAGAAGCGAAAAGGGTTGCAAAAGAATCTGATGTTGTAATTTTATTTGTTGGAACTCCTGAATCTTACGACGAAGAAAATGAAGATAGACAAAATATTAATTTGCCTGAAAATCAAATAAGATTAATTAAAGAGATTAGCAAAATTCAAAAAAATTTAGTTTTAGTTCTTAATAATGGATCTCCTATAGAAACTTCACCATGGTCTAAATATGCTGATTCAATTTTAGAAGCATGGCTTTCAGGTCAGGCAAATGGAAGTGCTATTGCTAATATTTTATTTGGTATAGTGACCCCATCAGGAAAGCTATCAGCAACCTTCCCTGCAAAATTATCAGACAATCCAGCTTTTCTAGATTATATTAGCCCAGAAAATAATTTAGAATATAAAGAAGGAATTTTTGTAGGTTATAGATATTATGATAAAAAAAATATTGACGTTGAATTTCCTTTTGGGTTTGGCCTATCTTACACAACATTTAATTATAGTGACTTAACCTTAAATAAAGATGTAATTAAAGATACAGATACTCTTGAAGTACGACTCAAAGTAAAAAATACCGGAAAATATTTTGGCAAAGAGGTCGTGGAACTTTATGTAAGGAATATAATCAATTCTGCTTTAAGACCTGAAAAAGAACTTAAAGCATTTACAAAAATCCCACTTTTTCCTGGAGAAGAAAAAGAAGTTAGTTTCATGCTTGACTCAAAAGATTTTTCTAATTATGATAAAGCAACAAACAATTGGGTAATAGAAAGTGGTCCTTATGAAATATTACTGGGTAAATCTTCTCGCAATATTGTATTATCCAAAAATATTTATGTTCAATCAACTTATATCTCTCAACCTAAATATAATGAAAATACACTAATAGGTGATTTTTTAAACAACAAAAATGCACAAGTTGTTATTGATCCAATACTTCAGAACATAGGAGAGTCCATAACTTCAGATGATGAGGCTCAAGGAGAGATTATAAATTACCTTAAATATATCCCTATTAGTAAGCTTTCAACTATAAGTAACGGAAGTTTTACAAACGAAATGTTATCGAATCTTATAAAATCAGTTAATGTATCATAGTTATATATAAGTCAACTATAAATGAGGTCACTGAAAAACAATAGTTTTTCAGTGACCTCATTTTTGTGTTGTTTATCTATATATTTTCTAACTTGTCCATGGCTGTAATTGCTTAAGTACTTAAACAAATTAACATTTATTGTATAGTATGTAGCGTTGCATATGCTTAGAAGCTACCTTAATGCTTTATAAATATTTAATTCTTATAATAGTTTGTCCCCCATACTCCTATTAAAATCATTACTGAACCTATAAAATGATATAAGTAAAAATTTTCATTCAAAACTAATACCCCGGCAGCTATAGATACTATTGTCGATATATTGGCAAATACTGAAGATCTAGAGGCTTCCATTTTTGATAATGTATAATTAGCCAGGAAGTATGCTACTACAGACGATAATATCCCAAGATATAATACTGATGATATAAAGCTTGGATTGCTTAACGGCAAAAAGTATTTTGGTAATTCTCTATTTAACATATGATTGGTAATAGAAATTAAATTAAAAAATATAGCTCCTACTATCATCATAAAGTATGTTACTTCAATTGCAGTGAAATCCTTAGATATCTTTCTAGCTATTATATTAAATAATGCAGCTGAAAATACTGCTCCTCCAAGAAGAAGTATACCTAATAACGTACTTCCTCCCGAATCGTTTGAATTCTCCATCAAAATTATTAAAGCTACACCTGATACAGATAATATTATACTTATAGCCTGTCTTATAGAAGGTTTTTCATTTAATATGTATATTGCAAGAATTGTTACTACTATAGGTATAAGTGCTATCATAAGCCCGCCTAAAGACGAGGACGTTCTTTGAATCCCATAGGTTTCAAAAATAAAGTAAATTATTGGCTCTACTAATGCTAAAATAATAAGCCATTTCATAGGTTTATTTTTATAATCTACTTTTATTACTTTCATCCATATTAGAATTGTCATTACAAAAAAAGCAGCCAAAAACCTAAATGAAAGTAACTCCATAGGGTCAGCGACTTTCAATGCTTGTTTGGAAAATAAAAAACTCAACCCAAAAATAAAGTTAGTTATTATAGCGGTGACATATGGTATTATGTGTAATTTGTCTTTCATTTTATGTCATTCCCTTTCTGTGTACTTTGAATATTAAAAATTATTATATAAACTACAAAAGGCGCTAAAAATAGCGCCCCACTTTATTAATTTAATTATCACAAGAAGTAAGTATACTATAAAATCATTCTATTTTCAATGATTTTATAGCGATTCACAAATTCAAACCATAAGATCCTAGTTATTAACTCAAAAATAACAATTTACAGATATACTTATAAAATTAGCATCCTTTTTAACGATAAAAATATATTAATAAAGAAGGTGGTGATTATAATTTTCAATGATTCATTAGTTAGTTATTATTCTCAAACCAACTTAAATCTAGAATTATTATCCTTTTATAATGATTGGAAAATGCGTTACTTAAGACTTGTAAATAACTCTAATACTATGAAAGAATATCTTTTTTACACATTAGATCAACCTACTTCTAATAATGCAGTCACCGTTTCTGAAGCAATGGGCTATGGAATGATTATATTTCCAATTATGAGTAAATTTGATCTTACAGCTAAAATTCATTTTACATCAATATACAATTATATAAAGTCTTACCCTAGCTTTTATAACAATAATTTAATGGCTTGGCAGCAAGTTAAAGATTCTACTGGTAATATCGTTAACTCTTCAGCTGAAACCTCCTCTGCAACAGACGGAGATATGGATATTAGTTATGGGCTGCTTCTCGCACATAAAATTTGGGGAGAGAATGATAGAATAAACTATAAAAATGAGGCTGTTAAAAGAATTAATGCTTTAATGGATAGTTGCATAAATAAAGATGATTATATTTTAACTTTAGGTGATTGGGTTAAAGGAACAAAAGTTAATAATTTCAAGTACGTAACCAGAAGTTCAGATTTTCTAAAGTATCATATAAGAGAATTTATTAAATTTGATGTCAAAAATAGCAAGGAATGGCAGATGGTACTTAATAAAATTGACTTTATTATTTCAGAACAAATGAAGAACGAAAGTAAAAATAATGGTCTAATGCCTGATTTCTTTATAAAAGATATAAATAGTTATATAGTACCTAAGTTCAAAATCCTAGAAACTATTCATGATGGAGATTATTATTTTAACAGTTGTAGGACTCCTTGGCGATATTCTATGGATGTTATTATAAATAAAACTCCAATAACACAAGAGCTTCATACCCTTAATCATTGGATAAAAAAAGAAACTTCATATAATCCTAAAAATATAAAATCAGGATATTATATAGCTAATGGCCCTCCTGGTTATTCCTTTGGTTCATCTAACGATCTATCATTTATAGCACCATTTTTAGTAAGTTCTCTCATTGAAAAAGGACATGATAATTGGACCATTGATCTTTGGGAAACTTTAATAAATAAACCAATAACAAAATGTACCTTTTATGAAAATACACTAAAACTTATTTCTATGATAGTTGCAACTGGAAATTGGTATATTAGTTAATATAAACGATGTTTTTAAAATGGAGTAGCTTTTGGTTACTCCATGATTTATTTCACAATAGATAATCAAATTTGCTCCAAATAAATTCCACCATACTGCATTTGTATTATATTCTTTAGTATTTATTAAAAATTATGAATATTTTAAAAAATTATGAGAAAAATAGAAAAATGATCTAAATATTATAGGAGTGAATGTATATGAAGGTTGGAATTCCCAAAGGATTATTAAATTATAAATATTCTATCTTCCTTGAAAAGTTTTTTAGTGAGCTTGGTGCTGAAATTATAACCTCCCCTAACACAAACAAGCAAATATTAGATGAAGGCGTTAAACACTGTGTAAACGAAGCATGTTTACCAATTAAAATATTTCATGGTCATGTAGCTTCCATTAAGGATAAATGCGATTTAATGGTAATTCCCAGAATTATGCAGATAGCTGAAAATGAGTTCATTTGTCCAAAATTCTGTGGATTGCCAGAAATGATTGTTCACAGCATTCCTAATATGCCTAAAGTTACTATGGCTCCCATTTATGCGACTTCAAAAGAGAAATTATATAACTGGATTATATCCACAGGAAGTATGATAACAAACAATAAGAAAAGAATCAAAGAAGCATATTACGAGGCTCTAGCTGAACAAAGTAAATTCAAAGCAGGAATTAAAAACGAAGGATATAAACTAAATATCGTTTTAATTGGTCATCCATATAATGTTTACGATAATTTCGTAAATATGAATATAGTAAAAAAGTTAAATAAGCTAGGGATTGGAATTATAACTGAAGAATTCATCGATGAAAGCTCTATCTCTGACAAAACAAAGGAATTATTTAAAAAGCCTTTTTGGACTTTTGCACGAACTGCATATGGCGCTTCAACATACTTAGTTGAAAATAAAAAAATTAATGGTGTAATATATATATCTTCCTTTGCTTGTGGTATAGATTCTGTTGTTATAGATCTTATAAAAGAGAAAATTAAAGATTTTCCATTTCTAATTCTTAAAGTTGATGAACATACCGGTGAGTCCGGATTCGATACAAGAATAGAAGCTTTTGTTGATATGCTTGAAAGGAAGTACTGACATGAAAATTATGACTCCGCATTTAGGAAATACATACCTTGTTACCAAAGCAATTTTCGATTCGCTTGGTATAGATTACATAATCCCAGAATTTAACAGTAAAAAATCTTTAGAAATAGGTTCAATGCATTCCCCCGAAGACATGTGTTTACCTTTCAAACTTATGATGGGAAATTACATTCAAGGAATTGAGCAAGGCGCTGATACAATAATAATTACTGGGAGTTGTGGACCTTGTCGATATGGTGAATATTGTGAATTGCAAATAAATACCCTGAAAAAGCTAGGACACAACTTGAATTTTGTTGTGCTAGATAAACCTTCAGCAATTGGAACAAAAGAGTTCCTAAACAGAATATCGTTAATTTCATCAAACAGTAAAAAAACTACTGTACAAAAATTAAACGCGTTACGTGTAGGGTTTAAAGTTTTAAACCTAATAGATAAAATAGAAGCAAAAGCACACTACCTAGCTGGATATGAGAAAAATAAAAGTGAATGTAAAATACTATTAAATAAATGTAAATCTGATGCAATAAAAAGCACTAGTCCTGATGAAATGATAAAGATATTAAATTATTATTATAGAAAGTTTAATTCAATAGAATTATCTAAAGAGAAAAAACCTATAAAAATAGCTATAATCGGTGAGATATATACAATAATTGAACCTTTTTCAAATCTTTATATTGAAGATAAACTTATGGATTATGGTGTTTCTACAAAGAGAAGACTCACTCCAAGTTGGTGGGCAAAGGATTCATTTATGTCGGTGTTTGGATTAAATTCGCTTGACATGAGAAGAGCTTCTAATGAATATCTTCCATTGTACATTGGTGGTCACGCTAGAGAATGTATTGGTGAAACAGTAATGGCTACTGAAGAAGGATTTGATGGCGCTATTCAAATATTCCCAATGGGATGTATGCCTGAAATTGTATGCAAAGCTCTCCTTCCTACAATCTCCAAAGACAAGGACTTTCCTATTCTAACACTTGTAGTCGATGAAATGACTGGAGAAGCCGGATATATTACTAGAATAGAAGCATTTTTAGATTTATTAGAAAGGAGAAAACAAAATGTATTATCTAGGTGTTGACGTTGGCTCAGTAAGTACTGATATTGTTCTATTAAATAGAACTTTTGATGTTGTTGAAAAATTATATTTAAGAACAAAAGGTAAACCAATAAATGCTATTCAAGAAGGTTTTAAAGTTTTAAAGGAAAAATATCATGATGAACAAATAAAAGCAGTTGGAACCACTGGAAGTGGAAGACATATTTCCTCCTCTATACTAGGTGCCGATGCTGTAAAAAATGAGATAACAGCTCATGCATGTGCTGCGCTAGCAATTGATGAAGATGTTCGAACCATTTTAGAAATAGGCGGACAGGATTCTAAGATTATAATCTTAAAAGATGGTGTTGCTATAGATTTTGCAATGAATAATGTATGCGCGGCAGGAACTGGATCTTTCCTAGATAGGCAGGCAGAACGTTTAGGTATACCTATAGAGGAATTTGGCGATTATGCACTGAAATCCACTACGTCTTTAAGAATTGCTGGAAGATGTGCGGTTTTCGCTGAATCAGATATGATTCATAAACAACAGCTTGGCTATAACGAATGTGACATAATAAATGGATTGTGTGAAGCTCTCGTTAGAAATTACTTAAATGATATAGGAAAAGGGAAAGAAATCTGTCCTAAAATATTTTTCCAAGGTGGCGTAGCTGCTAATAAGGGCATGAAAGTATGCTTCGAAAAAGCTCTAGGCTGTGAAGTATATGTACCAGAACATTATAATGTTATGGGAGCAATAGGTGCTGCCATTATTGCTAAGGAAACTGTTGATAAAACTGGTGTAACTAATTTTAGAGGTTTTGATATAGCTGATTCTAACTTTACTTCTAATAGCTTTGAATGCGAAGGCTGCTCCAATAGATGCGAAGTCGTAAGAATAAAAAATGAAGACTCTATAATAGGTTGTTTCGGTGATAGATGCGGAAAATGGACTTCAACCATGAATGAAAATGTAGATAGAGGTGCATAATCTCATATAAAATAAAAAATAATCTCCATAAGACCTTGGAGATTATTTTTCTTTAGTTTGCTGCGTACAAAATTTTATATAATCAAAAGCTACTCTATAGCTCAATAAATTTACCCAATCACTTATTGATAAACTTAATCATCTTAATATATACTTTGAAATATAACCCAACTAGAAATGAGTAGCATACTTTTGTGGAATGTTTCATAAGGAATTTTTATGGATGTGATTCTTAGAATAAAAGTTGTTCCAAATATGCTAGTTCAAAGCTTGCCTTTGAGGCTAGAATTTTGGATGCAACTTTTGTTCTTAGAATCACCCATAAAAATTCCTTAGAAACTGGAACAAAAGTATGCTACTCATTTCGGTGAGTTTATTGCATAAGCTTAAGTTAAGTATTGTCTATCTATATAGAATTATACATTGTACTTATAATAATTCATTACAGATTCCTCTTGAAAACCAAAGGATTTATATAAATTAAGAGCAGTATCATTTTTGCATGCTACATCTAATTCTACCTTTTTTATATTTCTTTCCTTGATTAGCTGTAATGCTGATTTTAAAGCTTCCTTGCCATACCCCTTGCCTCTAAATTGAGGTAAAATTCCGAATCCAAATATAAACGCTGAATTATCAGAATAATCTATATGAATTTTCCCTATAGTTTGTCCTTTAAATTCAGCCATATAAGTAGTTTCACCTAAAGATTCTTCATCATTAATTGATTTTTCCTGTTCTTGCAGATATGTTTCTTGAATATTTTCGACTTCCTCCTTGCCATAAAAGAATATTTCATTTTGCCTTTCTATTTCTCTTTTTTCAAAACTTTTGGCCTTCCTTAAATTTATAGGACTTATAGTTTTTAAAATAGCTATCTCTTCTAGTCTCATTCTATACTCTGAGACATCGTAAATTCCACCTATATCTTTTATGAATTTAACTCCGGATTCAGATTCATTATCTGTCAGTAGAAGCATTTCACTAAAATTCCTCTTCCTACATTCATCTATTAAATATTGAAAAAGCTTTTTAAATATTCCTTGTCTTCTCCAATCTGGATGAACCATACCATTTATCTCACTTATATTACCTCCAAAACTTGATATCCCAAGGTACCCTATCAAGCTTTCACCTACATAATATAAGAATTCATTTATTTCTTTAGATTCTTTATTAAAATCTTTGTGTATCTTAATCTTATAATCTAATTCTAATTTTAAATTAACTTTATCTTCTAGAACACATAACTCTTGGAGCTTATTAATTTCCTTATAGTTCTCTTCACTTATATATTCTTTTAAGCAAATTCTATGATTTAATTTGTTCTCCTGCAACTTACATATCTCCTTTCAATATAAAAAATTTCTTCAATCTAATAATTCTGACTAAATAAACTAATTATCTAGTCAGAACAATTATACCTAATTATTCTTTTTCTTAATATAAAAATAAACCGGAAGTCCTATCAAAGTTATTCCTATACCATATATAGCATTTAATGAATCAGTTATAAATGTACTTACAAGTATGTATACTCCTCCTACTATTCCTACAAGCGGAATTATTGGATAAAGAGGAACTTTATATGAATTCACTATTCTCTTATGTTTACGTCTTAAGATAAAAATACCTGCTACACACATAACAAAAAATATCCACATTACAAATACTGCAAGATTAGTGAGAGTATCAAAAGAACCGCTCAATACGTATAAACTTGCAAGGATTACTTCAAATACAAATGTATTAATAGGTGTTTCAAATTTATCACTAACCTTTCCAAAAAACTTAGCAAAAGGAAAAATATTATCTTGAGCCATAGCAAATGGAATTCTGACACCTGTCATCAGGTAACCATTTAAAGCTCCAAAAATAGAAATCATTATTCCCATAGCAATTAAAGCAGCACCTATTTCTCCAAATAATATTACTGCCGCATCTGATGCTGGTTTAGAAGACTCTACAACATCGTTTACTGGCATGATATTTATAATAGCGACATTTATCAGTATATAAACTATAATTATTGTGATTAATCCTATTATTATAGATTTAGGTAGGTCTTTTTCAGGATTTTCAAGCTCACCAGCCATATTTCCTACGCTAATCCAACCATCATAAGCCCACAAGGTCCCAAGTATTGCAGCTCCAAATCCTGCTGCTCCAACTGATGCCGAAGCCGCTACGTGTGTTGAAAAATCATGAGCAGTACCATTTATTAACCCAAATATTACAATAAAAATTATTGGAATTAACTTTCCAATCGTAGAAATCACTTGTACCTTTCCTCCAAGTTTAGTTGACAAGATATTTAAGAGCATTACTAAAAATAAGATACCTATTGCCAGTAGCTTTTGTATCATCGGTGTCAGTGTTGGTATAAAATATGTTGCTTGTGTAACAAAAACTATAGATAATGCTGCTGCTACCCCAGGCACATATATTAAAGTTTGCATCCATCCAAATAAAAATGCCCACTTCTCACCATATAATTCCTTAATATAAACAAACACACCGCCCGTCTTAGGAATTGCTGCAGCTATTTCAGCAACTGTTAACGCTGAAGCTATAGTTATAAGTCCTCCTATTACCCAAGCCATTATTCCTAGCATCGGAGTACCAGCATTTCTAAAAACAGATGATGCTTTAAAAAATATTCCTGATCCGATAACTACTCCTATAACTATAGTAATAGCTTCAACTAACCCTATTTCCTTCTTCAAGCCCTTAGGAATATTAATTCCTTTGTTTCCCTGCTTCGACTCTGTCATTAATATCATCTCCCGTTTATTTTTATTTTTTCTGCATAATATTAAACGTGAACTTTTTCCATTGTATGCTTCCTACTTAACTTCGTTAATCGAAACTACTATATATACTCTTATCTTCAAAGTGTTATTAATAAAAACCCTTCCACACCGCCCTCCATTGGTATTAAGTCTGCATATAATTCACTACTTAACCAATAGCTCTGCTCGAAGTGGTTATTAACTAATATTTTATCTATCCTAGCTCTATTAATCAGAACTATATATGCCATAGTAGCATTTTTCAAGAATTACTATGATATTATCAACTAACTTTGTATTAAACCTACTCACAAATTTCTTCCCTAAAAATATATTTTATTACCCTAATTATAGGTAATCATTTACTATGTTAACCTAGCAAGAATAATATATTCATCTTTAAGTATTCATCTAATATTAAAAGAGTAGCTTCTAGCTTAGAACTAGAAGTTACTCTATGTATTTTATTAGTTTATATAAGTCTACTCGATAAGCTTATTCATATTTTCAGCGACGTTCCTAAGCTCATTTATATTAGCTTCAATTTCCTCACTAGTAGAGGCACTTTGTGCTATCTGCTCTGTTACTATTCCGTACTTTGGTATTGTGCTCTTTGTTATATTAAATATTTCTTCATTTGATTCAACTAACCCTTTTGCTTTAGTTAACAAGGTTTCTGATGCATCGCTTATATCCATAATATTATTAGTAAATGATTTTAAGTTAGAATTCATTATTGTTAACCCTTTAACTGTTTCATTGAGAATGCTATTCCCTTTTTGAGATTTTTCATTATTATTATTCATTTGCTCTTGAACTATATTAATTTTATATTTTAATTCATTAACTATTGAACTTACTTGATTAAGCGATTCCTTTGTTCCTTCTGCCAGTTTTCTTATCTCTTCTGCCACTACCGCAAAACCTTTACCGTACTCACCGGCTCTCGCAGCCTCAATTGACGCATTTAATGCAAGAAGATTTGTTTGTTCTGATATGTCACCAATAAGTGTTAATATCTCATCTACTTGTCTTGATTTTTGTTCTAAATCTTTTGTAGACAAAACAGTATCTTCCATACTATTTTTTATATCTCTAATAATTGAAATAGTTTCATCTAAAGACTTCTGATTATTATCTGTAATATTAATAAGATCTTTTATCTTATCTTCACTATCCTTAGTCTTACTTACCACTACTTCATTAGCACTTAGTAACGCATTTAAATTATCTTTATTCCCATCTGATTTAATAAGCATTTCATTTGAATCATTAGATAGAGCCTGGCTTGTTCCTGATACTTCTAAAAGAGAGCTTGTCTGTTCTTCAATTGCGGCGCTCAAGTTTTCACTTGAATCTAAAATACTTGAAGAAAAATTAGACATGTTTTCAAATAAACTTATAAGCTTTTGATTTTCTTCTCTTATTTCTATTTCCTTCTCTCCAATAGATTTCAATAGCTTAGATGAGAAATGTACAATTAGGAGAATTGCCGCTAATGTTAATAAGATAGTAATAATCCTCATGAGTGATTCTGCCATAAGCAGCTGTTTATCTTGAAAAATTAAAGGATTATGAACAAAAACTATTATTTGGCACAATATGCTCAACCCTATTGATACAATAATCATTTTCACATCAAAAAATAATGCTCCAAGCATAACAAAAAAGAAAATTACAAGCCATAAAGAATTTAAATGCATTGTAAAGTTTAAAAATATGTAGTGAAAATAAGTGATAAATAATATTACACCTTTTGTTATGTTAAAAGCTTTTATGTTAAAACCATCTTTCGTTATTGTAGACTTATAACATATTCTAAATAACACAGCGTAAATGACAACAAATACTCCAATCATAGCTAAAGAGCTTATACTTATATCATCATTATAGCCTAAAAGCTTTAGCACACCAAAAAATACTAACGATAATGAGCAACTTAACAGATAAATTATTAATACTAATTTTAACGATCTTTTATTAAATTCTATTAGAAAACTTTCTCTCTTTTCCATACTATCCCTCCGAATATGTTAAATAAATTTAAATTTTTAAAAATTTATATAATATTTGATTCACTTGCATAATATGATATAATATACATAATATATCATATTTTCAAATTGATTCCACAAAAAATATTGCTTTTCTACAAACAATATTTTTTATAGGATCTAATACATAAAAAAAATTAGAAGGAGAATTATTGTCATGAAATATAAAAATGTAAATATTGTAGGGACAGGTATATACCACCCTTCAAACAAAGTAGATAATGATTACTATATAGAACATTTCAAAAGCTTAGGTAAAGATATAGCACCTTTTCTTGATAATTTAGGAAGAAAAGAACGATATATTGTAAATAATACCACTGAAAACGCCTTAACTATGGCAATAGAAGCCTCAAAAAATGCTCTAAAGAGTGCTGGTATATCAGCTGATAAACTTGATGCTATAGTATTTTCTTCTGACACACCTGAATATTTATGTCCATCTAATGCACTTATCATAAATCACGAGTTGCAAGCATCAAATGCACATACTGTATATGATTTAAACTCCAACTGTGTCGGCATGGTTGTTGCTCTCGATCAAATGAGCCGCTTTATGAAAACATCAAAAAACATAAAATATGCACTTGTAGTAGGCGGTATATTAGTATCGTCCATTGCTAGAGACGATTGTAAATATACATATCCAGCATCTGGTGATGGTGCCGCTGCAGTAATTTTAAAATGCACTGAGGAAGATACACAAAGAGGAATACTAGATTCTAAATACTGTACAAGATCTGAATACTACAATACAATCGTCTCTCCTTGTTGTGGACTTACTAAAGCGCGTTTAAGTACAACCAGTGAATATGAGAAAAAACAACAATGGACTCCATTTCCTCTTAATTTCTTTGCCCCTGAATGGAGTAAAGCTATAGATGAATTCATGTGTGAATATGATTTTTCACTTGATGAAATTCAGTATTTCTTTTTATCACAGTATTCAAAGCAATTTTTAATAGAAACTGCAAAAATACTGGATATAGGAAATTACGAAGAAAGATTTACATACATTGGTGATAAATATGCATATACTGGCACCACTAGCCCAATATTTGCGTTACATGAAACTCTTCAAAACAAACCAATAACTCCAGGTGCTAAAGCAGTATTTTGTTCAGTTGGTGCTGGTGTTGCTATGTGTTCATTACTATATAAGTTTTAAATAACTCTATTATTATCATATTATAGTCAGTACCAGACATTAATTTCTTTATAAAAAGTAGATAGGTTTATTAATATCTACTTTTTATAAATTCACAAAATTATTTAATCCTTTATCAAGTTTTTACGAAGCTTATTCTATCAAATCATATCTTTATTTTTATAATGAAACTCTTAATTAAACACATATTTCCCTTTTATCGAATATTCTTTTAGCCTTCCCTTCACTTTTTACAAGTGTATCTGGATTAACAAATTCCATATTACATCCAACTTGTAATAAATTATGCAATCTATTTTTAATATTTTTTTGTAATTCATTCAGTTCATGCGTATTATAAAACTTTAGATCCCTGTTAGTTTCCACTGTAATTGTTAGTTGATCCAGATTACCTTTTTTCTCTAAAGTTAATGTATAGTTTGGTGATAATTCTTCATAACTAAGTAATATCTTTTCAATCTGTATTGGATATACATTTACTCCTCTAATAATCATCATATCATCGTTTCTTCCATATATACGGTTCATCTTAACATATGGGCATCCGCATTCACATTTATCATAGCTAAGTGACGATATGTCTCTAGTTCTATATCTTATTAATGGAATTCCTTCCTTTGTCAAAGTAGTTAAAACCAATTCCCCCTTTTCTCCAGGTGCAACACTTTCTTGAGTAATAGGATCTATGATTTCTGGGAAAAAGTCTTCTTCATTAATATGCAAACCATCCTGCATATTACATTCACCTGCTACTCCTGGCCCCATTACTTCACTTAATCCATATATGTCATATGCCTTGATTTTAAACTTACTTTCGATATTTTCTCTTATTTCATTAGACCAAGGTTCTGCTCCAAAAACCCCCATCCTTAATTTTAATTCTTCAGGGTGGATTCCCATTTTTACCATAGTATCATATATATGAAGAGCATATGATGGCGTACACGCAAGTACAGTAACTCCAAAGTTTTTCATAGTTAACACTTGCTTTTCAGTATTTCCTCCTGACATAGGTATAACTGACGCACCTAGACGCTCGATACCATAATGAAGCCCTAAACCTCCTGTAAATAGACCATACCCATAAGCAACTTGTACCACATCATCTGTAGTAACCCCATACCTATGTAAAACATCTGCTATTAGATTTGACCAATTATCTATATCTTTCTTTGTGTAACCTACTATTGTTTGTGTGCCACTTGTCCCTGATGATGCATGAATTCTTACAATTTTATTCATAGGCACTGCAAACATACCATAAGGATAATTTTCTCTTAAATCTTCTTTTGTTGTAAATGGTAGTAACTTAATATCCTCTAATGTTTTAATATCTTCAGGAGTTATACCCATATTGTTAAATTTGTTTTTGTAAAACGGAACACTTTCATAAACATATTTAACAATGTCTCTTAACCTTTGCATCTTAACTTCATTAATCTCTTCTCTTGTTAATTTTTTTTCTAACTTATTCATAAAACTCATCTCCTTTTATTACTCCCAATAAATTGAATTCATTTTGAAAATTTAAGATTTTCTTTTCATTTAGAATCTAACAAGATTACGCTCTAACTAGATAGCTTGTATACTTGATAGTCATACATATTATAAATACTTCCCCCTTATAAAATTTTGTTAATATATACACATCTAGATCCAAACTATTTCCACAAACTAAAAGGTGCCTATTAATAATAGGCACCAAAAATAAACCAATACATATGGTATTGTATTTAACAACATTTTGGCAACCTGGCAATCATTGAAATAAATTTCTTTAGACCCATAGCTTTGCGACCCTACCTTTCGATAAGTGTGCTATTATCAATGTATATATTAGGTATATTTTACACTTTATTTCCATGTTTTTCAACAATAATATTACTTTTTTTCCAACAAGCTTATATTCACTTAAATTATTCATAAACTTTTATTATAATATTCCTTAAAATATTTAATCTTATTATTATTTTTATATCCAACATCGAGAATTATATATCACAATCCTTAATCTTAAAGTCTTCTATCATATTCATGTTTTAATATATTATTTTCTATATGATAATCAATTTGATTAATTATATTCTCTTTGTCACAAGGTAAATTTCCTCTTAGCGAAACGTAATTTGATGCATGATTACATCTAAATACTATTGTTTCCTCAGCATCAATATGCTCTATTAAGAGTTTTATTTCAATTAATATTTCTTTATCACTTAGCAGTTGAAATTCTTTTTTCATGATTTTATTATATAAATCAGTATCTTCCTCAATCATAAGACTTAATACGCCCAAATAATCTGGAGCCATATCACTTATTAATTTACCAGTTTTAACTGCATGAAGTTTACTATTTTCTCTTCCCCCAATTCCAGCTATAACAGTAACTGATAACAAAATATTTGCATCCTTAACCATTACTGCTGCATTTAATAGCTCTTCACTGCTTGCCCCTTTATTTATATCTTTTAAAACCTCATCGCTTCCACTTTCAACTCCCATATATATCATAGATAACCCTAAAGCTTTAAGCTCTTCTAATTCCTGATGAGTTTTAAGAAGTATTGATTTAGGTGAACCATAAAGAGTGATTCTGCTACATTCAGGAAACAACTTACCTGCATATATTAATATTTCCTTTAGATCATTAGTTGGAATAATCAAAGCATCACCATCTGCAATAAATATCTTTTCTACATGTGCATATATCTTTCTAAAGTAGCTCATATCATTTTTAATTTCTTCCACGGATTTTATAGAGAATTTCTTTGATTTATACATGCTGCAAAAACCACATTTATTATGCGAACAGCCTAACGTTGCCTGTATTATAAGGCTATTGCTTTCACTAGGAGGTCTATATAATGGATAATCGTACATATTTAATTCCTTTCTTCACTTATATTAGTATAATTAATATCACTAAAACTGCTTTGCATCTCCTATAATTTATATAATTTCTTATGTTTATAGTATAATTTATTGTGTATTGCAAATTCAAATTATAGTTTTAGATCAATACTTAATTTTATATAGTTCTTTTTATTATTATTCTATTAATATTAACTACTACAATAATTCATCGCGAATTATAAAGAAACCTCCTATAGCTATAATAATTCTAGCTATAGGAGGTTTCAAATAAAAAATCCGCACAAAATTTATCTTTAATTACTGTACTACCCTTTCTCCCTCATTGATCATATACCTCTACCTATTACCCCTTTAAAAAGATACTTCATACCCTTATTCGTTGTTTGAAATGCTTTACTAGTTCTTCATTAAAACAACTCAGATATATGAAAACATCTGTAAGACTCAATTTTACTCCCTTATTCCTATCCTTAGTTAAATAGATTTACCCAAAAATAACTACGTTTACACTATTATATCGAAACAACCTATCTAAATCACTTCAATATAACGTATACTTCTACCAATGATATAAACTCATACGTTTAAAGTAATGTTATTTGCTGCTTTCCATTATATCTCTTATATTTTCGCACCTACTTTCATTAATTTAAAAATTTACCATATACATATTCATATCCCAATTGTTTATATAAAAAAGTACCTATTAATTGATAATAGGCACCAAAATAGACATTGATTACAATACTTTTACTACATTTTGGCAACCTGGCAATCATTGAATATATATTCTTTAGACCCATAGTTTTGCGGCCTTACCTTTCAGTAAGTGTGCTATTATCGATGTATATGACATGTATATTTTACACTTAATTTTGATAAAATTCAACAATAATATAATTAATCAAATTTTTTTAACGCAATGTCTCATACGCGATGCTCACAACTATCATTTATTCTTTAAAAAAAATCTATAATTATCATAACTATTTTAGGGTTCCACAATGAGAACTTAAAGTATGCTCAAACTAGAAATTGGATACATTTTTGTAACCTCAAGGGTCATAATATGAAATAGGCATTTGAAAATAGGCTGATTAGGTTCTTAATGGGTGGTTGTTTCATTTACTGCTTGTCACAATGAAATTGGGATCATGCAGAAATGTGGCAACCAGCCATTTAGAACCTTTCAGCTTATTTTCATAGTCTATGGAATAAACATGTATTCAATTTCGGTGAGTATGCACATAAGTTCGATTATCATTGAGTAACCCTATAATCTACTTAATTATAAAACTTATCTATTTGTATTTTAAAATGACTGCTTAAATTCTTTTTTAATTATTAAGAAATCTTCCAAATCATTTAAGAATTGAAATAATAATGCCCTATTTTCAAATTCATCTCTGTTCTTTGGTAATTCCATACTTGCATAACCTTTTCTGAGTAAATTTAATTTTTCAATGAGTTCAATACAATCATTATTTTCATGAAGATTCATTGCAATCTCATTAGTAAACTCTGATAATATTTTTGTTTGTTCATAAGTCATATAAAATCTAGAAAAATGTTTCTTCATTCTTTTCATAGTATCTAATTGTATTATTCTCATTTCAATATAATTTATATAGTAGTCGTTTTTCTTAAATAAATTATTGTTGTTTATTACTTGTGCCATAGCTTTAGATTTTTCAACTAATTTCTCAACATTTAATAGTATTTCCTGCTCATAAACCGGAACAGCTTGCGTAATTAATGTCACTGCCATATCCGATAATATTGCCCTATAATAATCTTCAATTCTATGCTTGTTTTTCTCAAATTCATATTCCAATGATGCTGAATATAAATTAAACATCATTGCAACTCCAATCCCTATTACAGTTAACTGCGCTTCATTAATAATCCAATAAAGATTTATATCACTACTTATTAAAAGATGTGTTGATAATACTGCTCCAACAGCTATTCCTTCACTCATTTTAAGCATTTGAGCTATGGGTATAAATATTAACAAAAATAGTCCAAATACAATTGGATTGTTTCCTAATAACAAATAAAGTATAAATGAAAGAAATATAGCCAATGCCGATGTGATTATTCTTCTTCCTCCGACTATCAACGCTTCTTTCTTTGTATCCTGAATACTAAGTATTGCTATTATTCCTGAAGTTACTCCAAACTGTAATCCTATATAATTTGATAGAATTATTGCCATTGTAGCTGATAATGCCATTTTTACTGTTTTCGACTGCAAATATTTTATCATCTTCACTTCCCCCATAATAGTAATCTATTTTTCCTTGTTTCATTTTTAATATAATAGCCTTGATCTCACTTTGATGAATATGGCTGTCAGTTTTAAATAAAAAATCATAAGAAAACACAAAGATATTATAGTGCTATCTTATGATTTTATAGAAATTAGTCTTCTCTTTTAAAGATACTTGTTTGATTACGCCCATTTGATTTTGATTTATATAGAGCCTTATCTGCATGATCAATAAATTCGGTAATTGAATAACTTGAATCAGGTCGTATAGTTTCGACTCCAAGACTTAATGTTACAAATCGTGCTACTGAAGAATACTCATGTGGTATATTTAATGCTTCTATGTTCTTTCTTATTAACTCTGCTATATCCATTGCTCCTTCTTCATCTGTTTCAGGTAATATTACTGCAAATTCTTCTCCACCATATCTCGCTGCAAAATCTAATGGTCGTTTTACGCTAGATGCAATAGTCTTTGCAACTTCAATAAGACAGTCA
>Ga0209281_1000430_pt1 | contig 62241 bp, 58 predicted proteins | sample MedtruBG_FD_187514 | JGI IMG/M metagenome (GOLD analysis project Ga0209281, IMG submission 187514) | Root nodule microbial communities of legume samples collected from California, USA - Medicago truncatula BG (SPAdes) (version 2) | ecosystem: Host-associated > Plants > Roots > Nodule | place... | reverse complement strand
AAGGTTTTCGGACCGGCCTGCCGCTTCTGATGCCCGAACGGCGCGTCGGACGTGCCTGTGCGGCACACATGGTGGCCTCAAGGATGGTTTCGCCGGGCGTTCAAGTCCACTCGTGAAAGCGGGAAACCCGGCGGCGGCGACATGGAGGGTTGGCGATAAGTCGTTTCGCCCGTTTTCCATCGAGCCAGACGAACACCATCCGGCAAGGCAACGGCAGAGGGACCGGAGTCGCGGATAAAAACTGCCGAACGGGCCGCTGAGAGGTGTCACCTATAGACTAAACTCAAGAGGCAGCTTTCAGCGCCCCGACCGACTTCTGGCCCCGGCCAGGAACAAAAATCCAATGATCGCCAAGGGCTTATTCCGTTTTGGAAACTATACCGAAAATCAGGCGTCCATCCTGTCCACATCACACCAATAAGTATGACTATATTGACGATTGTTCTCGACAGCCGCACCGCCCCCGCGCTATCGAAGGGCGCAATAAATCTCGGGAGGAAATCCGAAATGCCTAAGCCTGTGTCGATCATCCTTGACTGGGGCACGAGCTCGCTGCGCGCAGCGCTCGTGTCGGAAACGGGCGAAACGCTCGACACTCGAGACACGACGAGCGGCGGCATCCAGTTCGTCAAGGACGGCGCTTTTGAGGCTGCGCTGATGGAAACCGTCGGCAGCTGGTTTGCCTCCCACGGCCCGCTTCCGGTGATCGCCTCCGGCATGATCACCAGCCGCAACGGCTGGATCGAAGTGCCTTATGTCGATGCACCTGCCGGGGTTGCGGAACTTGCCGCCGGCACGAAACAACTGACGCTTGAGAACGGCGCAACCGTCACCTTCCTGCCCGGCATGCGCGATCCGGCGGCAAAGCCGTTTCCGGACGTCATGCGCGGTGAGGAAACCCAGATCGTCGGTTTCGGTCTGGACAAGGATTGCACCGTCGTCCTGCCTGGCACCCACAGCAAATGGGCACGCGTCGAGGGAGGCCGCATCGCCGGTTTCCAGACCTACGCGACGGGCGAAGTCTTTTCGCTTCTCACCAAACATTCCTTCATCGCCAAGGCGCTGGAACCTGCCCCCGGAGCCGAACCAGTCTGGTCTGCCTTCGATCTCGGCGCTGAGTTTGCAGCAAGTGACGCCCGCGCCGCCGATGCCTTTCTGTCCGCCGTCTTTTCCGCCCGTACCGGCGTGCTCGCTGGCGTCCTGAAGGCCGAAGATATCGGCGACTACGTCTCCGGCCTCGTCATCGGTTCCGAATTCCGCCAGGCCCGCGCCGCCGGCTGGCTCGTTCCCGGCGAAGCGATCGGCATTGTCGGCAACAACGTGCTGAACAGCCGCTACGGCCGCGTCGCCCCGCTCTTTAATCTCACCGTGATCCCGAGCCCGGCAGATGCCGCCAAGCGCGGCGTGCAGCGGATCGCCGGCCAATTGCAATTGACGAAATAAGGACGTTTCCCATGAACCTCCACGACGCGCTGAAAGAATGCAACCTGATCGCCATCCTCCGCGGCATCAAGCCGGAAGAGGTCGAGGCCGTCGGCGAAACGCTGATCGAAGCCGGCTGGCGCATTCTCGAAGTGCCGCTCAATTCGCCCGATCCGCTGAAGAGCATCGAGAAACTGCAGAAGCTTTTTGGCGACAAGGCGCTGATCGGCGCCGGCACCGTGCTGACGCCTGCCCAGGTTGCCGATGTCGCCGCCACCGGCTCGAAGGTCATCATCTCGCCGAACGCCAACCTGTCAGTCATTGAGGCGAGCGTCGCCAAGGGCATGGTCAGCCTGCCCGGTGTCGCCACCCCGACGGAAGCCTTTGCCGCGATCGGCGCAGGCGCGACCGGCGTCAAGGCCTTCCCGGCCGAAGCCATTCCGCCTTATGTCATCAAGGCCTGGAAGGCCGTGCTGCCGAAGGACATTCCGGTTCTGGCCGTCGGCGGCGTGACGCCCGATAACATGAAGGCTTTCGTTGATGCCGGTGCCGCCGGTTTCGGCATCGGAGGTTCGCTCTACAAGCCCGGCGACAGCGCTGAGGCGGTCGGCGCGAAGGCAAAGCAGTTCATCGAGGCCATGCGCGCCATCAGATAGTCGTTTCACCTCTCGCTTCCTTCTAGCTTCCGACGCAATCGGCAGATAATTTGACTGCCGATTCGTCGTCCCTGAGAGACGACAGGAAGATTTGAAGGAGCCTAAGGTTGACGGATATGAAAAGCGGCCTGGTTGAACTGAAACCGCAGATCACCGTCATCGGTGTCGGTGGTGGCGGTGGCAACGCCATCAACAACATGATCGAAGAGGAACTCCGCGGTGTGGAGTTCGTCGCGGCAAACACCGATGCACAGGTTCTGGCGACCTCCAAGGCGTCGCGCCGCATCCAGCTCGGCGCCCAGATCACCGAAGGTCTCGGCGCGGGTTCGCTGCCCGATATCGGGCGGGCCGCCGCTGAAGAATCCATCGACGAGATCATGGATCATCTTGCCGGTTCGCATATGTGCTTTGTCACCGCCGGCATGGGCGGCGGTACCGGCACGGGTGCGGCACCTGCGATCGCCCGCGCCGCGCGCGCCGCCGGCATCCTCACCGTCGCTGTCGTCACGAAACCCTTCACCTTCGAAGGCCAGCGGCGCATGAAGACGGCCGAAGCGGGTATCCTGGAATTGCGCGATGCGGCCGATACCGTCATCGTCATTCCGAACCAGAACCTCTTCCGCATCGCCGACGCCAAGACCAGCTTTGCCGACGCCTTCATGATCGCCGACCGCGTGCTTTTTTCCGGTGTCGGCTGCATCACCGACCTGATCGTCAAGGAAGGCCTGATCAACCTCGACTTCGCCGACGTGAAATCGGTCATGCGCGGCATGGGCCGCGCGATGATGGGCACCGGCGAAGCTTCGGGCGACAATCGTGCGCTGGCAGCGGCGGAACTGGCGATTGCCAATCCGCTTCTCGACGACATCTCCATGCGGGGCGCCAAGGGTGTGCTGATCTCGATCTCCGGCGGTTCGGACATGACCCTGTTCGAAGTCGACGAAGCTGCAAGCCGCATCCGCGACGAGGTTGAGGCGGATGCCGATATCGTCGTCGGTGCGATCTTCGACCGCAATCTCGACGGAAAATTCCGGGTTTCGGTGGTTGCGACCGGTCTCGACGGCGATCGCGGACCAGCACCGCATCCGGCTATCTGAAGAAACAGCCTTCGTGACGTCCCCGGCCGTCACGCCCGTGTTATTGTCTTACACCGAACAGATCGATCATCTGTTCGGTGTTTTGTTTTGCGGCGCTCCGCCCGGTGGCTTCAGCCCGTCGAAAGCGGCCAGTGAATATTCAAATATTCTAATTCTTCCTGTGGATGAAGCCTGAAAGACACTTCAACCAAATATGACTGTGAATTACAAAATCTTCATTTGACGCTGCAGCGTCAAATATTCACCGTTTACTCCAGCCGCCATGATGGCGGTTAGAGGCCCGCACGATGTCATCATGTCATCGTGCGGGCTTCGTCCTCTGACCGCCTTCCAGCGCAGGTCAGATTTCCTTGATCAGCTGCTCTGCAATACGAACACTGAGTGCCGCACCCGTCAGTGTCGGGTTCATGCAGGATGCGGAAGGCATGACGCTGGTGCCGGCGATGAACATGTTCGGATGGTCATGCGTGCGGCAATCGCGGTCGACGACCGAATCCGTCGGATCGTCACCCATGCGGGTCGTACCCATGACGTGCTGGCGGTTCTGCCATTTGACGTCGGTCGACAGGACTTCGGCATCCAGCAGTTCGGCGATCTTGTTCAAGTCCTGCAGGCCACGATCGCGGCCGGCATTCCAGTAATCGGTGACTGAATAATAGAGGACCGGAACCGGGATACCGAGCGCATCGAACTTGGTCTTCGAAGGCGTGACGCGGTTTTCGGCCAGCGGCAGCGGTTCGAAATCGATCGCCCAGTTAAGCGAACGGGCCGAATATTTGCGGATCTGCTCGTCCAGTTTGGAGCCGAGAATGCCCTTCTTGATGAAACCCTCGGTCATCTGCTGGGTCGGCACGGTATTGCGCACCTTGATCTTGTAGCTCGGATAATCCTTGCGGAATTCGCCGTCGCGCTGGTTGAGATAGACCAGAAGCTCGGTCGGGCCTTCACCCGGCCACATGTCTTCCTTGGTCAGCATATTCATGCTGATACCGGTATGGTCCATCAGGTTGCGGCCAACCTGGTCGGAAGAATTGGCGATGCCGTTCGGATACTTTTCCGAGGCGGAGATCAGGAGCAGCTTGGCGCTCTCGATACCGTAGGCGGCAAGCACGAAATACTTGGCAGTCAGACGATGTTCGGAATTGTCCGGCTTCTTGTACCAGATCGCCACGATCTTGCCGTCGTCGCCGGCTTCGATCCTGTAGACCGGCGAATTGTCGAGCAGCTTGGCGCCATGACGTTCTGCCTCGTCGATATGCATCGAGCCGTCATATTTGGCGCCGATCGGACAGACCGGATTGCAATTGTTGTTGCCGGCGCAGACCGGGCGGTTGCCATAGGGGCGCGAGGCGCGGCCATGCGGTTCGAGCACCGGATTGAAGCCGCCGACCGAGAGCTTTTCCGCCAGCGTGTCGAACATGTAGCTGGTGTTGAGCTGCTTCATCGGGAAAGGCATCGAGCGCGGCGGCATCGGTCCGCCGCCCTGGCCGCTTTCGTCCTGGCCGTCCGTACCGGTGACGCCGAGTTCCAGTTCGGCCTTGTTGTAATACTGCTCCAGATCGTCATAACCGATCGGCCAGTCGCGGCCGCGACCGTAGAGCGACTGGAGCTTGAAATCGTTCGGGATCATCCGCCATAGCGCCGAGCCGAAATGCCAGGTCGTGCCGCCGACGACGCGCAGATAGGAGGTGTTGTATTTCACCGGCCCTTCATATTGCAGGTAATCGCCATAGGTGGATGGCGCCCAGGGCATGCTCGGGAAGGGTGAACCCGCGCCCTGCAGCTTGGCGTTGGCAAGCGACAGCTTTACCGGCGCATTGCGGTAGGTCTCGACGATCTCGCGGCGGTTGACGCGCGGACCGGCCTCCAGAACGATCACCTTCTTGCCGGCCTTGGCGAGATTGGCGGCAACGATGCCGCCCATGACGCCCGAGCCGATAACGATCAGGTCCGCATCATAGGATGTGTTAGCCATTGTCTTTGTTCCTGTCAGATCTTGCTACCGGGCTTAGGTCCCCAGGCATTCGGGCCGGGACCATAGGACGGGACGGTAAGGAGGCCCTTGGTCGGGCGGTACATGAGCGAATCCGCGTAGGTGATCAGCTCCGCGTCTTCCGGCTCGCCGACAACGCCGAGATACCAGGCGGAAACCACTTTGGTGGCGGTCTTCATCAGCGCCGGATCGGTGCCGGTCAGCGCCAGAAAGCCGTCCATGTTCGGCACGCCGGATTGCTTGATGAGCCCGGAAAGTGCCGCAAGGCTGGCATCGAGATCGGCATCACGCTTCTTCAGCGCTGCGAGAAACCGGGCGCCGAGAACCGGGTCGAGCGTATAACCGGTCAGGAATTCCGACAGCTGGGTGAACGAAGCGACACTGTCGTCGGCTGCAAAGGCGGAGACCGGGCCGGCGAAGCTGGCGGCAAGGGCCAGACCGCCGAGGGCGGCTGTGCCCCGCAGCAGGCTGCGACGGGAAAGAGCTTGGCCGAGAACGGCCGGGGAAGAAGGATCAAAAGGCATCAGGATCTCCGGTGGAGCGTTCAATGCTGAAAGATGAAAGCGATACGAGGCTCAGCCGAGCGCCGGGCGCGAACGACGGCGGCGCGACAACAGCCAGACGATTACGGCAAGCACGATGACGGCGGCGGCGATTGCAGCAGGTGCCGCCAGCGGCGCCAGTTTGACGATCAGAGGCTTCTCGCCACCATCGCGGATGCGTGCCACATCGGCGACTGTGACCTTGACCGACGGGTTGCCGTAATTTGTCAGAACATAGTTGCTGACATCGGCAATATCCTTGTCGGACAAGCGATCCGTGTAGGACGCGTCGGCGCCGAAGGCCGGCATGAAGGCGACGTGATCGCCAACCTTACGGTGCAAGCCGTAGAGGATGGTCGAGACGAGATTGTCGGGACGGTCCTCGCCGGTCGCGGTGTTGTGGAACAGCGACGGATAATGATCGTTGCCCTGCCCTTCAACCTGGTGGCAGGCGGCACAGCTGCCGCTGAAGATGTGATATCCGTTTTCTTCCGGCGACTGGCCGGGAAGGCCGCGCAGCGAAGCTTCGACGACGGCCGAAGCCTTGCCGAGATCGGCACGCGAGGTCTTCTCAGCCGACCCGATCGCCGGAACGTCCTTGAGATAGGTGACGATCGCCTTGAGGTCGTTGTCGGAAAGATGCTGCAGACTGTTTTCGACGGCTTCCGCCATCGGGCCGGCGGCCTGCGCCTTGCCGGGGACATTGCCGGTCTTGAGATACTGGATCAGCTGATCGTCGGACCAGCCGCCGATACCGGCATGTTTGTCGGAGGTGATGTTGGGCGCATACCACGAACCGACCGAACCGCCGGCAAGCGCCTGGCTTCCATCTTCGGCCATGAAGGCGTTGCGGGGCGTATGGCAGGTGGCACAGTGCTCCAGCGCGTCAGCGAGATAAGCGCCGCGGTTCCATTCGGCGGACTTGGCCGGATTGGGCTGGAAGCGCGTCTTGTCGAGGAAGAGCAGGTTCCAGACCGCCATGGACGTGCGGATCGAGAAGGGGAAAGGCAGCTCGGTCTTCTGCGGCTTGTGATCGTCCGGCTTCACCTCGTTCATGAAGTAAGCGTAAAGCGCCTTCATGTCGTCATCGGTGATCTTGGCATAGGCCGTGTAAGGCATTGCCGGATAAAGATGGCTGCCATCCTTGGCGACCCCTTCACGCACGGCGCGCGAAAAATCCTCTTCGCTGTAATTGCCGATCCCGTCCTGCTTCGACGGCGTGATGTTGGTCGAGAAGATCTTGCCGAGCGGCGTGTCGATACCGTAGCCGCCGGCAAAGGGCGTGCCGCCATGCGGCGCGGTATGACAGGCGGCACAGTCGGCTGCCGTCGCAAGATAACGACCGCGCGCCACGAGATCGGATGTCTCATCTGCGAAGCTCGCGCCGGCCGATGCGACCAGCGCGGAAAGACAGAGAATGGCGGGGCGGAGCGAGGCGGAAATCGGCGCAAACAAAGTGCTGCCGAAAGACGTACCGGGCGAGACAGGAGGCTTAGGCATATATCCCCGTGCTTTCATCAAGCATGAACAATCGATATCGGTTCCAGACATGCCTCCCACACGCAGGGCCGATTTTCATCGCCGCAAACCGGGGTGGCACATCGAGAAAATGCCACTCGTGTTGAAGCAATTCTTGAACAAAAAAGCTTGATTAACGGGTTCAGGATTAAACCTGAGGCGTGTCGATGTGTCGCGGTGCGACTTGATCTGTGTCATAGCGCCGCAAAAGATGGCTTGTGTAGTCAGTTTGTCGTACAAACAGCCTTCACCAAATGTGAAAGCTCTGCGTCATGAAATTCGACCTTACAGATCTCAGGATATTTCTCTCGGCCGTCGAGGGCGGAAGCCTAACGGCAGCGGCCCAGCAGAACAATGTCGTGGTGGCTGCGGTCAGCGCGCGGTTGCGCAAGATGGAGGAGTCTTTCGGGCTTCCGCTCGTGGAGCGGACCGGACGCGGCATCAGGCCGACCCTCGCCGGCGACATTCTGGTCGGCCATGCGCGCAAGGTACTTGATGATACGAGAAAGCTCGAAGTGGAACTCGATGCCTTTTCGGAAGGGCGGGGCGGCACGATCCGCCTCCTGTCGAACACCAACATGCTTTCCGAGCATATGCCTCAACTGCTGGGATCATTCCTGCGGCAGAACCCGGACATATTCGTCACCGTCACGGACAAGCCCAGTCTTGAAGTGGTCAACCTGCTGAGAAACGGCGAGGCTGATATCGGCATTGTCGCATCTTCGGCGGACATGACCGGCCTCGAGCGCTGGCGCTTCGTGCCGGACAGGCTGGTGCTGATCGTCCCGCACGACTGGGCTCTGGAGGGACCGGTTGCATATGCGCGAATTCTGGATCATCCGCTGATCGCGTTGAGCACGACGGTCGCCCTGTCACAATTCCTGCGGCGGCTGGCCACCGAGCTTGGCAGACGAGCGAATATCCGCATCCGGGTCGAAAACTTCGAGTCCCTTTGCCGAATCGTAGAATGCGGTGCAGGCCTTGGAATCGTACCGGAAAGTGCTGCCCGACGGTATGGCCGTGACATGGGTTTTCGGACGCTTGAGATTGCCGACGGTTGGGCGGAACGCGAACTGTATGTCTGCGTGAGAAATCAGCAACAGCTTCCCCTCTACGCGCAGAAACTGCTGCTGCATTTTCAGACCTATGCCGAGGAGGCGAAAAACGCGGCTTTTGCGAGGACGTAATCATTAAAGTTTGAAACATTGTCGCAGATTTGACCATCGTCAGTTTCGGTCAAAATCCGGAATGACAGTAGTTCATTTCGATGCAAGAAACCCAATCGGGGAATAGGGAGGGTATTTCTTACGGCGAAAGTTTAATTCATGGATGTTTCAGAGTTTCACGATCATTCGCAATTATATCGCGAAATAGAAATCCCGTTCGATTTCACCGAGATCTTCTTCTCCAGGACGGATACGCGGGGAAAAATCCAGTCCGGCAACGAGGTGTTCCAGCGCATAAGCGGCTATTCCTGGAGCGAGCTTGCGGGAAAACCCCATAACATCATTCGCCATGAAGGCGTGCCGCGTGCGGTATTCTGGTTGCTGTGGGACCGCCTGAGACAAGGTCTCCAAACCGGCGCCTATGTAAAGAACAAGAGCAAGGACGGCCGGTTCTATTGGGTTTATGCCATCATAACCCCGTGCGAAGGCGGTTATCTCTCCGTTCGCATCAAACCCAGCAGTCCGATATTCGGTATCGTGCAGGCGGAATATGCCGCCCTTGCCCGGATGGAGATTGAAGAGAAACTGTCACCGGCGGAAAGTGCAACGCGACTGATGGCGCGCCTTTCGGCTCTCGGTTTCGAAACTTACGATGCCTTCATGGCAACAAGCCTTTCTGCCGAATTCCTGCTGCGTGACGAGAACCTGCAGAAACAGTCGAGGCAGACACTTGCGCTCTATGGACGATTGATGCCCTCTGCCGCACGACTTCTGACCGCGGCGCAGCAGATCTCTGAAGGGTATCTCACCTACCGGTTCGTGCCGCTCAACCTGCTGGTTCATGCAGGTCAGATCGGCGAAGCGGGTGCGGCGATCGCAACCATCTCGACGAATTACAACACGCTGTCGGAGGAAATAGAGCGAGGGCTGGACGGCTTTCTGCATGCCGCCCGAACGGTCTCCCACACCATCAATGTCGGGGCATTTTTACTCGCAACCTCCTACGTACAGCAGGAAATCGCCTGCAGTTTCAGCGCGGAAATCCCCATCGAGGGAGTAGACCATGCGACCGAGACGAATTTTCTGGACCAGCAGAAATCGACCTACCAGGCGGAAGCACTAAAGAGCCTGACCGGCATCGAGGACGAGTTGAAGATCTTCTTCCAGATGGTCTCCGAGATGAAGCGGCTGGCCTCCGGGCTTGCGGCAATCCGTATCATGGGCAAGGTGGAATCCGGGCGGCTGAGCGTTGCCGTCGTCAACGATCTGATCATGGACCTGGAAGCATTTCAGGACATCGTCCAGCGCGGGCTTTCGGATATATTGCAGGCCAATGATGCGCTCAGGATGGATACGTCGCGGCTGCTTGAGGCCTATGCCGCCGAAGACGCCTGACATCGGGCGCGGCTGAAAAATACCGAAACAAACCCGAAATCCGGCTGCGATAAAGTCGGGCGATAAGGCTCCATCGTTTCAGCGATCGGAGCCTTTTACCTCTCCGGAAACGAGAAGGCCGTGTAAGCGGCCAAATCCGCGAAACCTCGATACGAGAGGACAGACAATGTTGAAATACGCCACCATACTTCTGCTGATGACGGCTGCTACCGCCTCTGCGCAACAGCTGTCGATGAGCGACAAGCTGGCGCTGCGCGACAATTGCAAACAGGACATCCAGAAACTGTGCCCCGACATCAAGCCGGGCGGCGGCCAGCTCATGGCCTGCGTTCAGGAGAAGAAGGCCCAGCTTTCACAGGAATGCGCCGCCACTCTTACTGACCTGAGGGCCAAGGCCGCCAGGAACTAGCCTGAAATTTCTACTCGCCACCAGACCGGGCCTTTCGAGCCACGCGGTCTGGTGGCCTGGTCCGCGCTTAAGACACTCAAGCCGGCGAACATGGATCGGTGACAGGAGATCCCTAATGAATATCATCATCAGCATCACCGCCTCTGCATTGTTTGGCGTTGCTGCCTTTCCTTCACCCTCTACCTCCTTCGAAACGACCCAAGCCTCATCTCTTCGGGCACAATCCGGCGAGGCTGATATTGCCTGCGTCGCCGAAGCCTCGGCCTTTGTCGAGGTTGCGGATCTCGCCTATCTCTACCGCGAGAACGGTGAGGTCTTTGCCGGTGCGATCGAGGAACTGCGTGATCAATTGCTGGACTGCCTGGCGACCTTCGATGATGGCGAGGGGCAAAGCGCCTATCCGGCCGGTGACCGGTTGAAACTGATCTGACAGGGGAGCGACAGTCTCAGCGCTCCGAGCCTTCCGCCGGCAGACAGACGGTGGCGACAAGGCCTGAACCTGCCGTCCTGTTTTCAAGCGTGATCGTGCAGCCATGCGCATCGAGGATTTGCCTGACGATGGCAAGGCCGAGGCCAGTGCCGCCATGGCTCCGGTTTCGTGACGGTTCGGCGCGGAAAAAGGGTTCGAAGACGAAGGGCATGTCCTTCTCCTCGATCCCCGGCCCGTCATCCTCGACGATCAGGCAGGCCATGCCATCTCGTCTTTCGGTTCTTATCCAGGCATGCGTGCCGTAGCGCAAAGCGTTGGACAAAAGATTGTCGATCACCCTTCGCAGCGCCTTTCGCGGCAGCCGGACATTGAGGGGATCAGCAGACAGGGCCAGGTGAACGGCATCTCCGGCGGGAGCGACTTCCATGGCCGAGGTGCCGACTGCTGCATTCAGTTCCACCGTTTCCGCTTCGTATCCGGCCGAGCTTTCATTGGCGAACAGAAGCACGTCGTTCAGCAACTGCTCCATCGTCTCGACATCAAGGATGGCCTTTTCCCGATGGCTGCCTGCCGGCATCATTTCCAGCCGCAGGCGGAAACGCGTGAGGTAAGTCTTCAGGTCATGCGAGATCGCCCCGAGAAACAGGGTACGGTTGTTGACGAGGCCAAGAATGCGACCCTGCATGGCATTGATCGCCCGGATCAGGGTTCTCAGTTCCCTTGCCCCCCGCTCCTTCACCTGAACCGGCTCGATGCGGTTTCCGAGTTCATCAACGGTTCGCGCCAACTGGGCAAGCGGCCGCGTTTCGCGCGCCACGGCAAGGACGGCGATAATCGCGACGACGATGCCGAAGAAACCGGCGAGAAAACCGACCGGCAGGTTCCAGACCCGCAATGTCGTCTCGTCGGAAACCGAAAACCGGGCCATCTCTCCGGATTTCAGCCCGACGACAAAGGTCATCAGCGACGAATTGCGCCGATGCTCGCCGGAACTGACCACCCCCACCCGGACACTCCGCCCAGGTTCGAGATCATCGATCATCTTCTGAGTAAGCACGCCCATACGTCTCAGGCTGAAGTCATCCTCGAAGCCTTCGGGCATGGCGGAAATAACCGAGACCTGGAACCCGGAGACGCTAGATACAGCAAGCACGTCCTCGCGGTTACGGATCTCGGTTTCATCGAGCAGGCGAACGACGGCGACAATACGCTTGGCGATGGCGAAAGGCGGCGGGGGCGATCGCTCGCCATGCAGATAGGAGATCACCACGACCAGCTGGCTGACGAAAAGCGCCGCCGTGACGATCAGCGCAATACGGGCAACGATGCCGATTTTTCTCAACATCTAGCCGTCCGTCACAGTCGGGTTGAACAGATAGCCGACATTGCGCACGGTGGTGATCACCCGGACATCCGGAGGCAGGCAGGCGGCGAGCTTGGTTCTCAGACGCGAGATCGTCACGTCGATCGTCCGGTCATAGGTTTCAGCCGACGATCCACGGGTGAAATCGAGTAACTGGTCGCGGGAAAGAACCCGCTTCGGCCGTTCGAGGAAACAGGCGAGAAGATCGAATTCGGTGGTGGTGAGCGGCACGGTCGAACCGTCTTCCGTCATGATGCTGCGGGCCTGCGGATCGACGACGAGACCGGCGAAGCGTTTGACCGAATTGCCATGTTCCGATGCCGTTCCCCGCCCTGTCGTGCGACGCATGACTGCTCGCATGCGGGCAAGCAGTTCGCGCGGGTTGAAGGGTTTGCCGAGATAATCATCGGCACCGAATTCCAGCCCGACGATGCGATCGATCTCGGCGGTCTTGGCGGTCAGCATGATGATCGGCACCTGGGAGCGCGCCCGGATGCGCTGACAGAATGACAACCCGTCCTCGCGCGGCATCATCAGGTCGAGAATGATCAGATCCGGCCAGCGACGCTCGACCAGCCGGTCAGCCGATGGCGGGCTGTCGGCGGTCTGCACCAGATAACCTTCGCCGGTGAGGAACTCGTCGAGCAGGTCGCGAATTTCCGGATCGTCCTCGACCACCAGAATTTTCAACTGTTCATCCATTTAACACTGCTCCATTACCCGGCTGGGCCTATTCAGCCAGGTAGGAACCTATCAGACAGCACCGCGATTTCGAGACGATTTCGGATTTGTTGCAATTTGTTGCAGCGCCGCCCCGATGCTGGGCCGATTTGCATGACTGCCTGCAAACTTCTGTAGCAAAGTTGAAACAGCCGTTCAAAACTGGCGCGGGAAGATGGCGGCCTCTTCAACACAAGGAGCCGACCTTTCCATGTTTGCAACTCACCTCTCAAACGACATCCGGGCGGCAGAAGCCCTCGCTTTGATGCCCGCCATGCGGAAGGCCGCATCTCTGACGATACTGGCGCTGCTGGTGTTCTTCTCTTTCGGAGGCGTCAACAAGGCTGCCGCGGCGATCAACGGCGTGGCGGTGACCAGCGTCAACCTGCGCGCCGGGCCGAGCACACGCTATCCGGTCGTGATGGTCATGCCGCAGAGCGCTTCGCTTGCCGTCTACGGCTGCACCGGAGACCGGTCCTGGTGCGATGTCAGCTGGTCGGGCGCCCGCGGATGGGTCGCCGCAAGCTATATCCAGGTCTTCTATAATGGTCGCCCGACCGTGCTGACCGCATCGATCGCACCGGTCGTCGGCATCGCTACGGTCGCCTTTAGCGTCGCCTACTGGGACGCGCATTACCATTCGCAGCCCTGGTACGGTCATTGGGACCGCTATTATGTCGGCGGCGGATCGCGTTCGGTGGTTGCCGGTTGCGGAGATCGCGGCTGCGGCGCTGCGGCCGTGACGCGCGGTCCTTATGGCGGTGCACGTGTGGCGGCCGGCGGGTGCCATGATGGAAATTGCGGCGGGGCTGCCGTGACCAGAGGCCCGAATGGCGGCGGACGGGCAGCCGTCGGTGGCTGCGGCCCGGAAAAATGTGGCGGCGCTTCGGTCACGCGCGGGCCGCTCGGCAATACGCGAATTCGTCACGGCTCCATCGACCGGCCGTGATGAGGATAGCCCGGCTGCCGAACACCAGCCGGGCTATCTTATTTTACTATCCGAGCGCGAGATCGAAGACGTGGTGATGGATATGCCCATCGAACATTTCCAGCAGTCCCTTTGTCATTTCGCGGCTCTCGTAGCGAACTGGAGAATCCAAGGCGGCGGCAAGCGCTTCACGGCTGTCATAGGCGGTCCACAAAACCATCGGGAAGGGCGGAGCGCCCTCGTCCCGTTCGACGGCATAGAGGACCTTGACCTCGCGGATGCCGGGAAAAGCCAGCCACATCGGCATCAGCTTTTCCGCGACATAGGCCTTGAAGGCGCCTTCCTTGCCGGCATGGATCGAGCCTTCGAAAAATGCCTGACGGATGATCATCGCTGGCTATCCTCAGTTGACGGTGGTCGGCGGCTTTTCGCCGGCAAAATAGGCGGCAAGGTTTTTCAGGACCATTTCGCCCATGCCCATCCGCGTCTCGACCGTGGCGCTGCCGACATGCGGCAGAAGCACGGTGTTCGGCGCGGTGAAAAATTCCTCGCGGATGTTCGGCTCGTTGACGAAGACGTCGAGGCCGGCACCAGCGATCTTGCCGGAAGTCAGCGCGGCGAGCAGCGCATCTTCATCGACCACGGTGCCGCGGGCAATGTTGATCAGATAGCCGTTCGGCCCGAGCGCTTCGAGCATCTCGGCATTGACGATATTGAAGGTCTCGGCATTGGCGGAGATGACGACGCAGAGGACATCGCTGTCCCTGGCAAGATCGAGCGGCGTGGCACAGGCCTTCCAGTCCGTGTCGGTGACCGGGGAACGGTTCCAGTAGCGAACATCCATGCCGAAGGCTTCCGCCTTGCGGCCGACGGTCTTGCCGATCTGGCCGAGGCCGAGAATGCCGAGCCGCTTGCCCTTGGGGCTGGTGGCGAGCGGGAAACCGCCCTTTTTCCAGTTGCCGCTGCGGACATAGCTATCGCCGGCGACGACCTTTCTGAGGACAGCAAGGATGAGGGCGATGCCGACATCGGCGACATCATCGGTCAACACGCCGAGCGTGGTGGCGACATCGACATTACGCTCGCGGGCGAATTTCAGGTCGATCCTGTCGGTGCCGACGCCGTTGACGGCGACAACGCCGAGGTTCGGCAGCTTTTCGATCCACTCGTTGGAGATACCGCCGCCGCCGCCGGTCGCAGCCGCACGGATGCGCGGCAGGGCTTCCTCGATCGACTGTTTCTGGCTCGGGTCATAAGCGCGATGCACGGTGTAGAGGGCATCGAGCTGCTCCTCGATCGGCTTCATCATCTGTTCGAGAAGCAGGAGGTCCGGTTTCATCTGCAGTATCCTTGTTAAGCTTGGATCAGGCGATCTGGCCGAGGAAGTTCTTCAGACGCTCGTTCTTCGGGTTTTCGAAGAATGTATCCGGCGGCCCCATTTCCAGAATTTCACCGCGATCCATGAAGATCACCCGGTCGGCCACCTGACGCGCGAATCCCATCTCGTGGGTTACGCAGAGCATGGTCATGCCTTCCTTGGCAAGGTCGATCATCGTGTCCAGCACCTCCTTGACCATTTCAGGGTCGAGTGCGGAGGTCGGCTCGTCGAACAGCATGATTTTCGGGTTCATGCAGAGCGCGCGGGCGATCGCCACACGCTGCTGCTGGCCACCGGAAAGCTGGGCCGGGTATTTCTCGGCCTGTTCGGGGATGCGGACGCGTTCCAGGAAGCGGCGGGCGGTCGCTTCTGCTTCCGCCTTGGAAATACCGCGCACCTTCATCGGCGCGAGCGTGCAGTTTTCGAGCACGGTCATGTGCGGGAAGAGGTTGAAGCTCTGGAAGACCATGCCGGTTTCCTGGCGCACCAGATCGACATTCTTGCCGCCGGCGGTCAGGTCGTGACCGTCGACGACGATACGGCCCTGCTGGATGACTTCCAGCTGGTTGATGCAGCGGATCAACGTCGACTTGCCGGACCCGGACGGTCCGCAGATGACGATGCGTTCGCCGCGATTGACCTCAAGATTGACTTCCTTGAGGGCGTGGTAGGCGCCATACCATTTGTTGACGCCTTCCATATGCACGGCCAGATCGGAAGTCCCGCGCACGGCCGCCGCAGTTGCGTTCGCTTTTGCCTCGGTCATGCGAGGAACTCCTTCAGTCTTGAATTACTTCTTCGCTACGAAATCCGGCAGCGGCGAACCGAGCCACTTTTCATGGATCTTGTTGAGTTCGCCGTCAGCCTTGGCCTTTTCGACGAAGGCGTTGACAGCGGTCAACAATTCGGCCGAACCCTTGCGAACGGCGATACCCTGAACCTGCTGGCTGAGCTGCAGTTTCTGGTCGAAACGGCCCGGAGCTGCCTGCTCGATCTGGGTGGCGACGACGTTGGAAACGCCGATCAGCTCGACCTGACCGGACAGCAGTGCCTGAACAGCGCTGGCATCGTCATCGAAACGCTGGATCTTGGCGTCCTTCGGAGCAACCTTGGTGACGGCCGTATCCTGTGTGGATGCACGGGCGACGCCGATCGTCTTGCCCGACAGGTCTTCCGGCTTGGAAACCTTGGTGTCGGAAGCGCCGAAGACGCCGATCGAGATGCCGGCATAGGGCTGCGAGAAATCGACATTCTTGGCGCGTTCCTCGGTAATGCCGAGCGAAGCGACGAGCAGGTCGACCTGATTGCTCTGCAGGTAGGGAATGCGGTTCGGGCCGGTGACCGGAACGATCTGGACCTTGACGCCCCATTCCTTGCCGAGCAGCTTGGCGACGTCGGCGTCATAGCCGTCTGGCTCGTTCGACGTGTTCATGATGCCGAATGGCGGGAAGTCGACCATCATGCCGATCTTGACCGTGCCGGCCGACTTGATGGTTTCGACCGTCTGTGCCGATGCGAACGAAGCGGTTGCCCCGATGACCAGTGCGGCGCCGATGCCGGCCATTGCCATGCGTCTCGAAATGCTCATGTTCCTACCCTTTCTTGTCCACCGGCATCCTCCCGCCGGCAAAGGACCGGTCAACGCGTTGTCGACCGGGAAAACTTCACTTCCATGCGACGTGCAAGCAGCGACAGCGGCCAGCACAGGATGAAATAGACTGCAGCCACGGTGCCGAACACCATGAACGGGCTGAATGTCGCATTGTTGATGATCTGGCCCTGACGCGTGAGCTCGGTGAAACCGATGATCGCGGCGAGCGAGGTGCCCTTGATCAGCTGCACCAGGAAACCAACCGTCGGGGCAATCGCAATGCGGCTTGCCTGCGGCAGAATGATGTAGCGCATGCGGTTGAAATAGCGCAGGCCAAGGGCAGTTGCCGCTTCACGCTGACCGGGCGGGATCGCCTCGATGCAGCCGCGCCAGATTTCGCCGAGAAACGCACTGGCATGCAGGGTCAGCGCGACGGCCGCCGCGATCCACGGATTGATGGCGAAGCCCAAAATGTTCATGCCGAAGAACACCAGGAAGAGCTGCATCAACAGCGGCGTGCCCTGGAAGATGCGGATGAAACCGGTGGCGAGCAGGCGAGGCCATTTCGCATCGGAAACGCGGGCAAGTGCAATCAAGAGACCACCGACGCCACCGCCGGCAAAGGCGATTGCGGAGAGCGCAATCGTCCATTGCGCCGCCATGACGATGATCCAGAATTCGTTGATGCCAAAAGGTCTGATAAGCATTGTCCAGTCCTCCTCAGCGGCTCAACGGATATCGGAAGGCGGCTTTCTCGATCATCGAGAAGACTGCCGAAAAACCGATCGACATGACAAGATACATAGCGGTGATGACGATATAGACTTCGAAGCTGGCGAAGGTCGCGGACTGCAGATCGTTACCGGCGGCAGCCAGATCATCGGCCGAGATCGCGGAGACGACGCTGGAGGTCAGCATCAGATAAATGAACTGGCTGGTCAGGGCCGGATAAACGGTCCGAAGCGCCGGTTTCATGATGATGTAGCGGAAAATCTGCAGCTTGGAGAGGCCAAGCGCCGTGCCAGCCTCGACCTGGCCCTTCTGGATCGACTCGATGCCGGCGCGGATGATTTCCGTGCCGTAGGCGCCGAAATTCACCACCAGAGCGACGAGCGCCGCGCTGTTTGGGGACAGCCGGATGCCAAGCGACGGCAGGCCGAAGAAGATGAAGAAGATCTGCACCAGGAACGGCGTGTTGCGGATGATCTCGATATAGGCGTCGATCACCCAGCGCAGCGGCGCAACCCGCGAGGTCTTGCCGGCTGCACAAAGGATCGACAGGATCAGGCCGATCACCATCGCCGCGCAGGACAGCTGCACCGTTACCCAGGCGCCGAGCAGGAGCTTGTCAAAACCCGCCAATACGGGCTCGAAATTGAAAGTGTACAAGGGCTCCTCCGCGCTCGCATGCCGCACCTCCATGCGACGATTTAGATCGATCTAAATCAGTTGTCCGACAACGTCAACCCGATTCTTGGCGCCTTCCCAAGCTGCTTCCACGCCAAATGGCGCTTGATTGGCGAATATGCAGTTGCGGTGCGTTCACGAGTTTGCGAGGTGCCAGATCCGGCTGGGCCAGGCGATCCAGAAGCAGCTTTGCAGCTCCCTCCCCGATCGCTTCGGGAAAGGTTGCAACGGATGTCAGGCGCGGGCGCATTGCCTCGGCATCCGCGACATCGTCAAAACCCACCAGCGAGAAATCGCGACCAATGCTGATGCCGAGATCATAGAGCCCGGCAGAGAGGCCGAGAGCAACGACATCGTTAAAGCAGACAACTGCGCTCGATCGACGGGAACCTTCGGTAAACAATCCGGCTGCCTCCGCAATAGCGGCAATCTGGTGCGGCACGCGGATGACATTTTCGGGGTCGAGCCCACGCGCCTCCATTGCGTCACGAAAGCCGTCGACCCGCTCCTGGTAGGCCGAATGAACCGGACCATGCAGGGCGAAAGCGATATCCCGGTGCCCGAGTTCCGCCAGATGATCCACCGCCTGGCGCATGCCGAAAGCATAATCGACGCCGGCATAATCGCAATCGTCGGTAACGCGACGCAAGACCTGAACGAGTGGCAGGTCCCACTCGACCATCTTCTCGACCAGCGACATCTCCGTTTCAGCGGCCGGGCAGAGGATAATGCCATCGACGCCGTGTTCGCGCATGCGCGTCAGCAATGTTTCCTGACGGGCGACGAGGTCTCCGCTGTTGACCAGGATCACCACCATGCCGGCCGCGTCGATGATCCGATCGATGCCGGCGAGCAATTCGGTGAAGAACGGATTGACGAGGTTGGGAATGACCACCCCGATTGTCAGGCTGCGATCGGCCCTGAGCCTTGCCGCGCCCATATTGTAGACATAACCGAGCTCCTGCATCACCGCCTCGACCTTGGCACGGGTCTCGGTGCTGACCAGCGGGCTCTTGCGGATAACGAGCGACGCCGTTGCGCGCGAAACGCTTGCATGACGGGCAACATCAAGCAGCGTGACGCGATTTTTCTTTCGGCCTTCGGATAACATGGCTGTGCATCGCCCTCCCGAGCCGAAGCAGTATTGCGCCTATAGATTGATCGCTATCAATCTTCGGTCAATCCTTTGGCGAGCACGAAAATGGATTACCCTCAGTTTCCGACAGTCTATCCTATCGCTCCAGAGCGACCGTCTTGATCACCGCAAAGACCGGTTTGCCGATGACAAGCTGTAGCCGCTCCACCGAGAGCGTGGTGATGCGGGCAAGCACGATATCGGCACCAGAGCGGATGTGGATACGCGCCATTCCCTCGCCATCCGGCTCGATTGCCGAAACATGGCCTTCGATGATGTTGAGCGCGCTCAGGCCTTCCGGGTGGATCGTCGCGACCATCACATCCCGTTCCGGAATATGGATGCGCACGTTCTGGCCGGCCACAAGCCTTGCCGTCGGCACGGTCATGCTGGCCGCCGAAAGATTGACCGTTGAAAGGCCGTGCGCAGTATCCACCATCTGGACTGTGCCAGACAGCACCGCACCGGCTTCCCGTCGGTCGGTGGATGGCAGGGAGAGAATTTCGGATGGTGTACCGGTTGCTTCGACCCGGCCATCCTTCATCATCACCACCTTATCGGCGAGCTGCGCCACCTCGGCAACCGAATGACTGACATAGACGATCGGCGTTGCCGTCTCGTCGCGCAATCGCTGCAGATAAGGGAGGATTTCGGCCTTGCGGGCTTCGTCGAGTGCTGCGAGCGGCTCGTCCATCAACAGCAGGCGCGGCGCTGACAGCAGTGCCCGGCCGATTGCCACGCGCTGCTTTTCGCCACCCGACAGGCCGCCGGGCCGCCGTTCCAGCAATGCGTCGATGCCAAGCATCTGGATGATGCGGTCGAATTCGGCCGATTGCGCATTCTTCGGCGCAAACCAGCGGCCATAGGTGAGGTTCTGACGGACCGAGAGATGCGGGAAAAGCCGGCCTTCCTGGAAGACATAACCGAAACGCCGCCTGTGCTTGGGCACGAAGATGCGCTTTTGCGTATCGACCAGCACTTCGCCATCGATCACCAACCGGCCATGATCGGGTTTCGAAAGACCTGCAATGATCCGCACCATAGACGTCTTGCCCGACCCCGAGCGGCCGAACAGCGCGGTGACCCCGCCTTCGGATGAAAATCCGGCATCGAGCGAGAAGACGCCAAGCTTTTGCCTTGCTTCAACGAGAAGGGTCATTCGGGGCTCACCCTTTTTCCGACGACATGAGCAAGCAGTTCCGAGGCGAGCAATGCGGCAAAGGAGATGACGATCGCAACGATGGTGAGGCGCATGGCACCGAGATCGCCGCCCGGCACCTGGGTAAAGGTGTAGATGGCGGCCGACAGGGTCTGCGTCTCGCCCGGAATATTGGAGACGAAGGTGATTGTCGCGCCGAACTCGCCCATCGCCTTGGCAAAGGCGAGGATCATGCCGGCGATGATGCCGGGCAGGATCAGCGGCAGCGTGACGGTGAGGAATACCCAGGCAGGGCTTGCCCCGAGCGTTCCGGCGGCCTCCTCAAGCTTGCGATCGACGGATTCGATCGACAGTCGGATGGAGCGCACCATCAGTGGAAAGCCCATCACCCCACAGGCAAGGGCAGCTCCGGTCCAGCGGAAGGACAAAACGATGCCGAGATATTCGTTGAGAAAGGAGCCGATGACACCGCGACGGCCGAACAGCACGAGCAGGATGAAACCGGTAACGACAGGCGGCAGGATCAGCGGCAGGTGAACGATGCCGTTGAGGATCGACTTGCCCCAGAATTTTCCTCGCGCCAGAAGATAGGCGGTGACGATGCCGAACGGCAGGCTGACGATCATGGCAATGCCGGAGACCCACAGACTAAGCCTGATCGCCACCCATTCCTCATCGCTCAATATCAGCCAGTCCAACGATCTACTCCGCATGAAAACGGCCTCCGCTAAAGCGGAAGCCGCGATTTCCTGTTATTCAAGACGTTACTTCAGAACCGTAAAACCTTCCTTCTCGAAGAAGGGGGCAGCCTTGGCGGATTTCAGATAGTCGAGATAGACGGCAGCATCCGGCGCCTTGGATTCGGACAGGATGGCGATCGGGTAGATGATCGGCGCATGGCTTTCTTCCGGGAAGGTGCCGACGACGGCCACGCCCGGATCGGCAGCGGCATCGGTTGCGTAGACGATGCCGTAAGGCGCTTCACCGCGGGAGACGAGCGCAAGGGCGGCACGCACGCTTTCGGCACCGGCAACGCTCTTTTCAACGGATGCCCAAGTGCCGAGCTTTTCGAGTGCGGCCTTGCCGTATTTGCCGGCCGGAACGCTGTCCGGTGCTCCCATGGCGAGCTTACCGCCATTCAGGAGGCCAGCCAGATCAAAGCCCTGCTTGATATCGACCGGCTTGGCATTTTCCTTCGGTGCGACCAGCACGATGCGGTTACCGAGCCAGTTGGACTTCGTGTCTTCCTTCACGAGCTTCTTGTCGGAGACGTATTTCATCCAGTCGAGGTCGGCCGAGATGAAGATGTCTGCCGGCGCACCGGCCTCGATCTGTTTTGCAAGCGCCGAACTTGCTGCATAGGAGGCAGTCACGTCCTTGGCGGTTTCAGCGCTCCAGGCCTTGTTGGCTGCGTCGAGTGCGTTTTTCATGCTGGCGGCGGCAAACACGGTGACTTTTTCCTGCGCGGAGGCAGGCGTCATGGCCGATCCCATGACGGCGAAGGTCATTGCGGCCGCAACTACGGCTTTATTGATCCAGCGACGGTCAACGATTTTCATTGTAAGGCTCCCTCAATCATCGAAATATCCCGGCAAATATATCGAGACGCGCCACCTTGGCCAGCGTTATATTTATCGGGATATAATGATTTTTCGAGGAGCGCTTTTGTCGATCGCCACGCACGCAGCAATCCCGGCTCGGCGGGGGAGCGTAGATATCGCTGGAGGAGGTCGAGAAACCTCCTCCAGCAGTCGAGGCTCAATCCTTCCATTCGATCCGGTTAAGGAAAATGCTCTCGTTCGGCGTCGGCGTGAAGGAGACCTGTTCGGCGGCGCCGTAGACGACTGAGGCCTGATAGAGCGGGATGATGAGGTTTTCCGCATTCACCTTCTCATGCACCTTCTTGTAGGCAGCCAATCTCTCGTCCTGCGATAGCGACTTGCGTGCCAGATCGAGCGCAGCATCGATCTCGGCATCCTTTATGCTCGACCAGCCGCTCGAGGAATGCAGCAGAGGATAGAGAATTCCGTCGGCATCCTGGCAGCCGCAGCTCCAACGACTGAAGGCGATTGCGGGGATGACGCCAGGCCCGCCCTGCATCTGCTTCAGCCAGTTGGGCATGTCGGTCATCTCGATCTCGATCTTCATGCCGGCATCGTTGAGCATCTGCTGGATCGCCTGCACGACGCGCTGGTCATAGACCGGAGAGGTCAGCAGCTTGATCGGCGTATCGGCGCCGGGCGTGGAGGAGATGATCTCTTTCGCCTTGGCCGCGTCGAAAGGCGGCGCCTCGATGCCTTCGACCCAGCCCATATGGGCGGGTGATGCGATTTCCGGGACCGGCTTTTCTCCGGTCGCCAGGATACCCTCGGCAATGCCGACCTTGTCGATCGCCATGGCGATTGCCTCGCGAACCGCAGGCTTGTCGAGCGGAGCCTTGGTGACATTCATGCCGAGATAGGCGACACGCTCCGTATTGCCGACCAGTGCCTTGCCCTTGCCCGACGACTGGATCTGCGCAACGAGGTCGCCGTTCAGATAGGTAGCAAGATCACTCGCACCGGTCTGCAGATTGGCAACGCGGGTCGCGGCATCCGGCACGGCGCGGAAGACGGCTTTCGGGAAGGCTCCCTTGTCACCCCAATAGGTATCATTGCGCGCGAGCGTCACCTCGACGCCGCGCTGCCATTTTTCGAACTTGTACGGGCCGGAGCCGACAGGGCTGAGATTGAAGGCGTCCTTGCCTACTTTCTCGACCACGGCCTTCGGCACGATCGACAGTTTTACCAACTGGGCGAAGAGAGGCGGATACGGGCCGTTGGTGGTTAGCGTCATCGTCGTCGGATCGTCAGCGACCGCATCGGTGATCTGGTTGAACTGCCCGAGTTGGGGGCTGGCGAAGGCGGGATCGGTAATGCGCTTCACCGAGAAGGCGACATCTTCGGCCGTCAGCTTGGTCCCATCATGGAAGGTGACGTCATTGCGAATCTTGAAGCGAATCTGCGTATCCGAAAGATAATCCCAGCTGGTGGCAATCTGCGGGACGATCTTGCCCTCGTCATCACGCGTGACGAGATTGTCGAAGACGTTGCGGTAGACGTTGTAGCTGTCCGGATTCCACTGGACATGCGGATCAAGCGACGACGGCTCGCCCGGCAGATCAATCACAAAAAGATCCTTAGAGGCGTAAGCCTGTAACGGTAATGCAATGCTGGTTGCGGCGAAAATGATGCCAGCGAGAATATGCCTGTGTGATCGCATGAGTTGTTCCCCTTATCAGCGAAAATCAGTTCTCGAAACGCCTTAGCTTGAACTGCAGACCGGCGCAGGTCGTGCAACTTTATTCTAAATCTGAGATGTCAATTAAAATAAATGACATTTCATAAACTCATGTTGACATCTTAAATTTCGCTATGCAATCCTGATTGTCGAGGTGAACAGCCTGACGCCAGAAAGCCGGAAGAGCTGAAGGTGAGAAGGCATGGCCGGACACGGTCGGCTCCAGGAATCCGCTTTGACAAGTTTCGTAAATCTGACGATGAAGGGATCTGAGGACGGCCATTTCGGCTGCCAGAATATAGAATTGAGATACCAGAATGCTTGATAGTGATGCCTATTCGTCGCCGGTGCCCGGTCTGGGCAAAGGTCTCTCTGCCGAACAGACGCTGCGCAGTGCAATCGTGCATTGCGTATTGAAGCCTGGCGAAGTGCTTTCGGAAGCCCGGCTTTGCGACGAGTTCGCCATCGGCCGCGGTGCGGTGCGCATGGCCCTGCAGCGCCTGCAGGCGAGCGGCCTTGTGACGGCGGCACCCAGAAGCGGCTGGCAGGTCGCCCCGGTTTCTGCCGGAGAGATTCGCGAAATCGTTGCCGGTAGGCGTCATCTGGAAGCCATTCTGGCGGATGTGAAGCTGATCGAGGCGGACCAGGCACATGTGGCGAAGCTCTGCGACATGTATGCTGCCCTTCACGGCCGCAGCGACCCGTCGCTCGATCTACAGGGAACGCTGCGGCGCGCCGAACGCGACCTGCTTTCGCTGCTGGCGACACGGCTCAACATGCCGACGGTGAGCGGCTGGCTTTTCGATCTGTGGGATCGTTCGGCGCGGCTCGTCACCTTCTTCGAGGCACGCAGTGCGGCAAAGCTCAGGGGAGCCGACCGTGCGGCACTTGGAGCCTGCCTGCTTGCCGGCGACCGCGAGGGCGCCAGGGCGCATTTCGCCGCCGCGACCGACCTGCTGGAAGCCTATCTTGCGGCACGTTTTCTTGAATCCTCGGCCGTCCTCAACGAACCGGTCACCCGCCGCAAGCGGGCCGGAAGGACCAAGACCGAGACAAATGAATTTCAACCGAACCAGGAACGAACAAGGACGAACTGACAATGCCAGGTTTGAGACGTATTACTTCGGCACTTCTGCTTGCCGCCGCTCTGGGCGGCGCAACTTTCCTTAGCGGCCCCGCGAGCGCCAAGGACATGTTCGTCGTCGATCTGGTGAACGAGCCATCCTCGCTCGATCCGCAGAAGCAGTGGAACCCCGACAGCTATTACGTCTACCGCAACGTCTTCGACAACCTGATCACTCGCGACGATGCGGGAAAGATCGCACCGCAGATCGCAACAAGCTGGGAATACAAGTCTCCCTCCGAAGTCGTCTTCAAGCTGCGCAGCGACGTAAAGTTTCATGACGGCGAGAAACTGACCGCCGAGGATGTCGCCTTCTCGGTCACGCGGATCATCGATCCGGCCTTCAAGAGCCCGCAGCTCAGCCAGTTCAACAAGATCAAGTCGGCGGCCGTTACCGGCGAGAACGAGGTCACGATCACGACGGACGGACCTTATCCGGTTCTGCTTGCGCAGCTGGTAAAGATGTCGATCGTGCCGAAGCATGTGGTCGAGAAAATCGGCGACGACGCCTTCAATGCGGCACCCGTCGGTTCCGGCCCCTACAAGTTCGACCGCTGGGATCGTGGCTCGCTGGTCGCGCTCACCCGTAATGCCGATTACTGGGGCAACAAGGGACCGTTCGAAAAAGCCGAGTTCCGCGCCGTTCCCGATGCCGCTACGCGTCTTGCCGATCTTCAGGCCGGCAATGCAGACCTTATCGTGACACTCGATGCCGACCAGGCGAAACAGCTGGAAGGCAGTGGTTCGGCCAAGGTTCTGAGCGCTCTGACGGAGCGCATCGCCTATCTGAAGCTCAACCCGACGCTTGCGCCGCTCGACAACCCGAAAGTTCGTCAGGCGGTCGCCATGGCGATCGACAAGCAGGGCATTGTCGAAGGCCTGCTCGGCGGCTTCGACAAGCCGGCATCCCAGATGGCGAACGATACCTATTTCGGTTATGTGCCGGACCTGAAGAACGTGGAATTCGACCCGGAAGGCGCCAAGAAGATCGTCGAGGAGACAGGCGCCGGCAAGACCAAGCTTTCGTTTGCGACCTCGCCGGTCTTCGACCAGCGTATCGTACAGGCGCTCGCACAGATGCTTTCCGATGTCGGCTTCAATGTCGAGATCCAGCTGACCGACATGGCGGCGTATCTGAAGCGTGCCCAGAGCGAACCGGCGCAACAGGCAAACTTCGCCTTCGGCCGCTGGTCCTGCGCTTGCCAGGATGTCGACGGTGTACTCTTCCCGCTTCTGCATTCCTCAAGCTCGTGGTCGTCACTGCGCGATCCGAAGATCGATGCGCTGCTCGTCACGGCCCGCAACACGCTTGACGAGAAGGAACGCCAGCAGGCGTATGACGGCGTCGCCAAATTTGTCGCCGACGACGTGCCGATGGTGCCGCTCTACGAAGCCGCCGTACTTTATGGCGGCGCCAAGAACCTCGAATGGCAGCCGACCGCCAACGAAAGCATGTTCCTGAACCGCATGTCCTGGAACGACTGATGGAAGCCGGCCGCGATCCGCAATTGCCGAATCGCGGCCTTCCCTACCAGCGGAAAACCCAGCGGGAAACCAAGTGCCGATCTTCTTTGCCAAGCGCCTCTTGCAAGCGCTGATCGCCATCTTCGGCGTGATGACCCTGATCTTCTTCCTGCAGCGACTGGCGGGCGACCCGGTGCTGCTGCTGGTGCCGATGGATGCCTCGCAGGCGGATATCGATCGGATGAGGATCGCGCTCGGCTTCGACCGGCCGGTCGCCATCCAGTATCTCGAATATGTCGGAAACCTGCTGTTCTTCGATCTCGGCCGCAGCTACGTGCAGAACATCCCTGTGGCAGAGCTGATCTGGACCCGTGTGCCCTATACGCTGATGCTGGCCGCTGGCGCGCTGGTGGTGGCCTTCGGGATCGGCATTCCGGTCGGCATCACGCTTGCGATCCGCCGCGGCAAGCCGATCGCGCGGTTGCTTTCCGCCCTCGTGCTTGCCGGACAATCAATGCCGACCTTCTGGAGCGCCATCCTGATGATCATGGTGTTCGGCGTCTGGCTCGGCTGGGCGCCGCCATCGGGTGCGCGTGAACTGTCGAGCATAGTCATGCCCTCGATCGCGCTCGGTCTTTTGTCCATGGCGACCTTCGCCCGTGTCGCACGAACTGCCGTGCTCGATGAGCTGGAAAAGGATTATGTTCGCACCGGCCACGCCAAGGGCCTGCCGATGCGCCGCATCATCTTTCGCCACCTTCTACGCAACGCGTCGATCCCGGTGGTGACAGTCTCGGCGCTGGAGATCGCCAATCTTCTGGCGGGTGCAGTCATTGTCGAGACCGTGTTTGCCTGGCCGGGGTTGGGACAATTGACCATACAGGCGATCACCGCACGCGACTTCATGGTCGTGCAGGGCGTGGTTCTTCTCGGCGCCATCACGGCCATCGGCCTGAACCTCGTTGCAGATCTGCTTTACAGCCTGATCGATCCGCGCATCCGCATGGGAGCCGGCTCATGAATGCGCAACCGCAATCCGCCGCGCCCACCAAACCGGCACGGTCCTCCAATATCCCCTGGGCTGCCCTGCCCTTCCTCATAATTGTGATAGCCATGGTGCTGCTCGCGATCGCAGCCCCGCTGGTGGCGCCGGTCGATCCGAACACGCAGAACCTTCTTGCCCGGCTGAAGGCACCCGGCACCGTTTCGCGCGGCGTCACCTATATTCTCGGATCGGACGAACTCGGACGCGATGTGCTGAGCCGGCTAATCTATGGCGCGCGGATTTCGCTATTCGTCGCCTTTTCCTCGGTTCTCCTGTCCGGCACGCTCGGCAGCATTCTGGGCATGATCGCCGCCTTTTATCGCGGCTGGGTCGAAATCGTCATCATGCGGCTGGTCGACATCGTGCTTTCGGTGCCGGCAATCCTGTTTGCCATCATCACCGTTGCGGTGATGGGGCCGGGCCTTGTCAACGTGGTCATCGTGCTGGCGCTGACCCGCTGGCCGCGTTATGCCCGCGTCGCCTATGGACAGACGCTTTCGGTCGCCAACATGCCCTATGTGCGGCTTTCGCATTTCATGGGCGCGAGCTGGCTGCGGCTTCTCGGCCGCCATGTCCTGCCCAATATTGCAGGCTCGCTTGCGGTCGTCGCGACGCTCGAATTCGGCCTGATGGTGCTTTTCGAAGCCGGACTTTCGTTCCTCGGACTTGGCGTCCAGCCGCCGACGGCAAGCTGGGGCGCGATGCTTTCGACCGGCCGAAACTATGTGGCAACGGCCTGGTGGATCGCCACTTTCCCGGGACTTGCCCTCTTCCTTCTCGTTTTATCGATCAACCTGATCGGCGACCACGTGCGTGATCGCCTCGATCCGAAAGCAAGGTAATCCCGACATGGATTTCAAAAATGAATTTGCCGGCAAGAAGGTCATCGTAACCGGTGCCTGCGGCATCATCGGCGGCTGGATAACCAAGGCATTCGCGGAGGCCGGCGCAGAACTCTGCCTCACCGATCACCGCGCCGAGGCGCTGGCTGCGACCGTCGGCATCTACGGAGATCAGGCTTTCGGTATCACGACGAACCTGATGAGTTCGCCCGACATGGATCGTTTCGCCGGCGAGATCGCCAAACGCTGGGGCGCGCCGGATATTCTCGTCAACAATGCCGGCATCTATCCGTCGGGCTTTCTGCTCGACATGGACATTGACGATTTCGACGCCATCATGGGTGTGAACCTCAGAGCGCCGTTCTACCTCTCCAAGCTGTTTGCCCGACAGATGGTCGACCAGGGCGTCAAGGGTTCGATCGTCAACATCTCTTCCGGTGCCGCCCGCAAGATGCGGCGCACCGCCGTAACCTATTCGACTTCCAAGACAGCACTCGACCGGCTGACCAAGGGCTTTGCCATCGAGCTCGCCGAATACGGCATTCGCGTCAATATCGTCGAGCCGGGTTTTGCAGCCGGCAGCAACGTCAGCGCCCTGAGCAAAGAACACATAAAGACAGTGACCGACGCCATTCCGCTCGGCCGTGCCTCAAGCAGCGACGATGTGTCGAATGCCGTGTTGTTCCTGTCGTCTTCCGCCGCATCCTACATCACCGGTGCGACGCTTGCCGTTGATGGCGGTAATTCGATCGGCTCGCTCGCCGTCTATCAAGACAAGAAGAAAGCCCTCTAGGCCGAGGAGGAAGCCATGCCAGAACAGAAGCAGGATCCGGCCGCACCACTTTCCGCCTTCCCTGCCTACCAATGGCCGGAGGGAAAGCAGTCCGCTGTGCTTTTGTCCGTCGATGTCGATGCCAACTCGCCGTTCTTGTGGTCGCAGGGTGACAGTGCGCCGCAGCGGCTCGGCACCCACGAGATCCGCAATTTCGGCCCACGTACCGGACTGTGGCGGCTGGTCGAACTTTTTGCCCGCTTCGGCTTCAAGGCCAGTTTCTACGTGCCTGGCCATGTCGCGGAACAGCATCCGGACATGCTGCCGACCCTGCTGGATGCCGGGCACGAGATCGGCCTGCATGGCTATTTCCACGAGATCGTCTCGGAAATTTCCGATGAAGAATTTACCGGTGCGATCGAAGCGAGCCTCGAACTGTTCGTCAAGCAGACAGGCAAGCGCCCGACAGGCTTTCGCTCGCCCGCGTGGGAAATGACACCGCATATGCTGTCCGAGGTCAGGCGGCTGGGGCTCAGCTATGACAGCTCGCTCTCCGGTTTCGACCATCCTTACGAGATTGAGGGCGTGACGGAGATCCCGGTTCAATGGGCCGTCGACGACGCTATCTTCTTCAAGTTCGAGGGCGGCGGGCGGGATCGTTTTCCGATGCAATCCGGACGCATGGTGCTGGAGGACTGGAAATCGGAGTGGCGCACCCTGCACCGTTTCGGCGGTCTCTTCACCCTGACCGTGCATGACTGGATTTCCGGTCGCGCCCAGCGCATCGCGCTGCTCGAAGACCTTCTGCAGGAAGTTGCAGACGAACCGACCACTTGGGTCGCGACCGCAGACGAGATCGCCCGTTTCCATCAGGGCTCTGCCAATCAAAACCGCTTCGCCGTCGAGGCAAGAATACCGCAGCCGATCGGCGCGCGGCGATTTGGAAAGAACGCATGACCGAGAGCTGGACCATCCGCAAGGGCGAGACCCGCAGCCGCAACGGGCTGGTCGCCTGCCAGAACCGACTTGCCGCCGAGGCCGGCGCCGCGGTGCTTTCGCGCGGCGGCAATGCCGTCGACGCGGCGGTCGTGACCACACTGGTGCTCAGCATCGTGGAGCCATGGCTTTCCGGCATCGGTGGTGGTGGTTTCATGCTGCGGGCGGACGGCGCAACCGGCGTGGTCGATACGCTCGATTTCAACGTGATTTCGGCGCAGAAACTCGATCCGGAAGATTATCCGCTGACTGCCGGCCGCGACGGCGACTGGTTCAACTGGCCATCGATTACCGGCGACCGCAATCTGATCGGTTATTCGTCGATCTGCACCCCTGGCGCCATCGCGGGACTGGCGGAAGCGCTGGAGAAATTCGGAACACTGACGTGGGAAGAGGCGCTGCAGCCGGCGATCGAACATGCGCGGCGGGGAACGGAACTCGACTGGTTTACCGTCCTGGCTCTGGCAATCGATGCTGCAGGCTTGTCACGTTTCCCCGCGTCGTCAGAGATATTCCTTGTCGATGGCCGTCCGCCCCGTGCGCCCGAACGCGGCGTCGAGGCTTTTCTGCCGATGCCGGTAAAGGCTGTAACGCTGGAGCGGCTGGCAAAAGCCGGGGCGCGCGACTTTTATGAGGGCGAGACGGCCCGCAAGATCGTGGCGGATTTGCAGGATGGCGGATCGCGCATCGGTGCCGAGGATTTGGCAAGCTACCGTCCGCGCTGGCTCGAACCGCTGAAACACGACTACCGCGGCCTCGATATCTACGCCATGGGTGGCCTGTCCGGCGGGCCGACGATGATCGACGCGATTTCCGAACTCGACAAGACCTTGCCGACGGAGGATGCCTTGTCCGGCAAAAGCGCGCTTGCCTTCGCGCGGGCGCTGCGCCGGGCTTCGGAGCATCGTCTGCGCAGCCTCGGCCATGCCGGTGGTGGAAGCTGCACCACCCATGTCAGCGTCGTCGATTCCACCGGCACGATGGTGTCGCTCACCAACACGCTGCTTTCCCGCTTCGGCTCGAAAGTGGTGCTGCCACAGACCGGGTTCCTGATGAACAACGGCATGATGTGGTTCGATCCGCGCAAGGGGCAGCCGAATTCGATCGCACCGGGCGTGCGACCGCTCGCCAACATGTGCCCGATCATCGCTACCCGCGACGGGAAGCCCTATATGGCGCTTGGTGCCGCGGGCGGGCGGCAGATCATGCCTGCCGTCGTACAGCTTCTCTCCTATGTTGCTTGTTTCGGACTGTCGCTGGAAGACGCCTTCATGAGCCCGCGCATCGATGCAAGCGGGGTGACGATCATGGTCGATCGCCGGGCGCAGGCAGATGTTGCGAACCGGCTGTCCGGCGAGTTTCCGGTCGAGATCGTCGAGGACACGCTTTATCCCGTCAATTTCGCCATCCCTTCCGCGGTGATGCGCGATGGCAATGAGTTCGTCGCTATGGCTCACCCGAACCATCCCTGGGCTGCGACGGCCGAGGAGGCCCGATGACCGGACCTGTCCTGGACGTCAGCGATCTTTCGGTCTCGATCCGAGGCAATACGGTGGTCGACGGGGTCTCGCTTGCGATCGGCGCGGGAGAGATCCTCTCGCTGGTCGGAGAATCCGGCTGCGGCAAGTCGATGACCGCCTTTGCCGTGATGGGGCTGCTTCCCAAGGTGGCAAAGATAGACAGGGGCAGAGTGGAGCTCGGCGGCTCCGATCTTGTCAGCATCAGCGAGGAACGGCGACGGCTGTTGCGCGGCGCGGAACTGGCAATGATCTTCCAGGAACCGATCGCCTCGCTCAATCCGCTGATGCCGATCGGCAGGCAGATCGAGGAAAGCCTGATCATCCATCGCGGCGTGTCCTCGCGTGCGGCTAAATCCGCGGCGATCGACATGCTGGCGGAGGTCGGCATTCCCGAACCGCAACTGCGTTACCGGCAATATCCTTTCGAGCTTTCCGGCGGCATGTGCCAGCGCGCGATGATCGCCATGGCGCTGATCTGTCGACCGAAACTCCTGATCGCCGACGAGCCGACGACCGCGCTCGACGTAACGATCCAGGCGCAGATCCTGGAACTGATGAAACGGCTGAGGGACGAGACGGGCACGGCCATTCTGCTGATCACCCACGACATGGGCGTGGTCGCGGATATGGCAGACCGCGTTGCGGTGATGTATTCCGGCCGGATCGTCGAGGAGGCGCCGGTCGAGACGATCTTTGCCAGCCAGCGCCACCCCTATACGCGCCTTCTTCTTTCCACCATTCCCCGGCTCGACGGACAGGCGAAGACCGAACTGCCGGTCATCGAGGGCACGGTCCCCGATATCGGCGCATGGCCAGCCGGATGCCGTTTCAATCCGCGCTGTCCGGTGGCCGGCGACAGGTGTCTGACAGAATTGCCCGCACTTGCGCCACGGCCCGACATCGGCCGCGCTGCCTGCTGGCATAGCGATCGCGTTGAGGCGCTTGTCTGATGGCTCCTCTTCTCTCCGTCCGTGGACTGAAAGTCCATTTTCCGATCAGCAAAGGCCTGTGGGGCCGCGATATCCGTTACGTGAAGGCCGTGGACGGTGTCGATTTCGATATCGCGCCCGGCGAAAGCATGGCGCTGGTCGGCGAAAGCGGCTGCGGGAAATCGACGCTCGGCGCCGCCGTCCTCGGCATGCAGATCCCGACCGCCGGCACGATCTCCTTTGCCGGCGAGGAGGTCAGGCATGGAGAACGTCAGACCCGCATCCGGCTTTCCCGCGATATCCAGACCGTGTTTCAGGATCCGGTTTCGGCGCTCAACCCGAAAATGTCGGTCGGCGACAGCATTGCCGAACCGCTGGCGATCCATGGCGTGGGCGATGCGAAGTCGCGGGCCGAGCGGGTAGCCGAACTGCTTTCGCTTGTTGGCCTGCATCCGCAGCATGCCGAGCGGCGGCCGAACGCCTTTTCCGGCGGACAGCGACAGCGCATCGTCATTGCACGGGCGCTCGCACTGCAGCCGAAACTGCTCATTCTCGACGAGCCGGTTTCGGCGCTCGACGTCTCGATCCGGTCGCAGATCCTCAACCTACTCCTCGACCTGCAGCGGCGCTTCGGCCTCTCCTACCTGTTCATCAGTCACGATCTTTCAGTCGTGCGTCATTTCGCCGATCGCGTGGCGGTCATGTATCTGGGAAAACTGGTTGAGACCGGGCCTACGGAAGCGGTTTTCGCGCGGCCAGTCCATCCCTACACCGAGGCGCTTCTTTCGGCGGTGCCCCTGCCCGATCCTGTTGCGCAAAGAGCCCGCAAGAGAATCGTTCTGACGGGTGATCTGCCCAGCCCGGCCAATCCGCCGGCCGGATGCTCTTTCGTCACCCGCTGTCCGCTGGCTGAAGAAATCTGCCGGCAGGCGCCGCCGCCACTGGTGAAGGTTGGTGAAAAACAACAGGCCGCATGCCACGTGCGCGCATACAGGATTAACGAGGAAGGGACGATAGCATGGGCGGAGGACTGAGGATCACGCCGGTCAATGCACAGAATGCGCCGCAATCCCTGCATCGGCGGTATTCTCAGGCGGTAGACCTGTCCGGTCACAGCAGGTTGCTGTTCATCAGCGGACAAATTCCAGCCGACGGGCAAGGCAGGGTTCCGGCCGGCTTCGAAGAACAAGCACGGTTCTGCTGGGCCAATCTCATCGCGCAGCTCAAAGCTGCCGACATGGGCCTATCAAACCTGGTGAAGGTTACGACCTTCCTCAAGCGTTACGAAGACCGCGATATCAACGCAAAGGTGCGCTTCGAGGTGATGGGCGAACATCTTGTCGCTCTCTCGACGATCATCACGGATGTCTACGATCCCGAGTGGCTGCTTGAGATCGAGGCAATCGCCGCCGCGTGAGGTTAGGCCACAGATTGTGCGCAGAGGCATGTGCGGTTCAAGCCAGTTCAGTGGAACTGGCCGCGGCCGCTCAGGCCACCCTCACGGAACAGAGGCCAGGAAGCCATCCGATCTGCCGCCCCCCGGTCCCGATATTCTGGCCGGCACCTTATCGAGCCTGCGGACGGATTTGAAACTTTCGTCGGTGCGAAGATCCGGCATACTGTGCATCGTTTCGATAAAACGCTGCGCAACCGGCTGGAGTGAACGGTCCGCCTTACGGATAATGCCGACACGGCGATTGAACCAAGGAGCATCCACGAGCTTGTAGGCAAGACCTGTCATATTCCCTGCCTCGACAGCGGATGTCGGCAGAATGGCGACGCCGACCCCTGCCCGTACCATGCTCAACGCCGTCGACATATAATTGGCTTCCATGACGACGCTCACCTCGCAGCCTTCACGCTCCATCGAACGCTCGAAAAGCACCCGAACGGTGCTGTTTTTTCGTGTCAGCACCAGCGGATAGGAGGCAAAGTCACTGATCTGCAGGACCGGCGCAGCATTGGCCAGCGGGTGGCCGACAGGAAAGAACGCACAGAGGCTATCCGACACATAATCCTCGACCTTGATCGTCCGGTCGGAGCTGATGCGCGTGCCGATGCCGAAATCGACCTCTTCGGCTTTCACGAGCTTGATAATGTCTTCACCGACGACATCCCAGACATTGATCTCGATGCCGGGGTTCTGATCGCGGAAAACCATGATCGCACGCGGAAGGAAACTTGCCGCTACCGATGGCAGGGCGGCGATCTTGACGATGCCCCTGCGGGCATAGGTGAGATCCGTCGCGGCGAGCAGGATCTCGTCCATATCCATCGACAGGCGCTCCATCAGCGGCAGGATGTTGCGCCCGGCCGGTGTCAGCTCGACGCGCCGCTTGTTGCGGTCGAAGAGCTTGATGCCAAGCTGCTCCTCGAGCTGATTGATCTGCACCGTCAATGTCGGCTGGGAGACGTTCAGTTCCTGGGCAGCGCGGGTGAATTTCAAATGATGGACAAGGGCCAGAAAGGCGCGCACCTGGCGGGAGCTGGGAGGAAGGGCCATGGGAACCGGGCTCTTTCGCATAGACGTTTCATTTCGATCGCCTGAGGGCGGGCATTGCGAAATGCCGTCCGCCGAGGCGGGGGATCGAAATCATGGCTAAAGCATCGAGCGCAGGGGGAGATTGATCGTTGTCATGAAACACCGACAAATCTCTCACTGCATCCTATCCCGGTATACAAAAGGGCCGCGGCATTGCACTGCCGCGGCCCACTATTCAGAAATGAGCCAGTTCAGCCCTTGATGAAGGCGAGAAGATCGGCGTTCAGGACGTCGGCGTTGACGGTGAGCATGCCGTGCGAGAAGCCGGGATAGGTCTTGATCTGGCCGTTCTTCAAAAGCTTGATCGACTTCAGGGCCGCATCAGCGATCGGAACGATCTGGTCATCTTCGCCGTGGAGCACCAGCGTCGGTACGGTGATCGCCTTCAGGTCTTCCGTCTGGTCAGTTTCGGAGAAGGCCTTGATGCCGTCGTAATGGGCCTTTGCGCCGCCCATCATGCCCTGACGCCACCAATTCTGGATCACGCCTTCCTGAACCTTGGCGCCGTCACGGTTGAAACCGTAGAACGGGCCGGCCGGGACATCGCGGAAAAACTGCGCGCGATTGGCGGCAAGGGCGGAACGGAAGCCGTCAAAAACTTCCATCGGCAGGCCTTCCGGGTTGCTGTCGGTCTTCAGCATCAGCGGCGGGACGGCAGAGACGAGAACCGCCTTGGCGACACGGCCGGACTTCTGGCCATGCTTGGCGACATAACGGGCAACTTCGCCACCGCCGGTAGAATGGCCGATATGGACCGCATTCTTCAGGTCCAGATGCTCGGCGACGGCGAAGGCGTCGGCTGCATAATGGTCCATGTCGTGACCTTCGGAGACCTGGGCAGAACGGCCATGGCCACGGCGGTCATGGGCGACGACGCGATAACCCTTGGAGAGGAAGAACAGCATCTGCGCGTCCCAGTCGTCCGACGACAGCGGCCAGCCGTGATGGAAAACGATCGGCTGGGCATCCTTCGGGCCCCAGTCCTTGTAGAAGATTTCGACGCCGTCCTTGGTGGTTACATAAGCCATGGTCTTGTTTCCTTCAGTGGGGTGCTTGGTGGATGCAGCATTGGCTGCAAGGGTGAACGAGGTTGGAATTGCGAGAGTTGCGGCAGCGGCAGCACCGGAGAGCAAAGCGCCGCGGCGGGTGAGAGGGAGGATCGGGTTGGTCATCGTGAACTCCGGGGGTGTCCGAGTGGTTGTGAAAGCCAAGGTATGCGTGTCTGATGCACCGAATATTGTCGAAAAATATCGCCGCCAACAATTGCATCAATAATTTCGAATTAATTGCGATTTTTGCAATTATTGCGAGAGGCGGCGGATGCCGCCTCTCCGTCTCTGCTCAAGCTGCACCGGGCCGGTTGATCGTCAGGAAGTGGCGCACGACGGGCTTTTCCGGGCCGGTGTGATAAGCAAGCACCTTGCCCTGCAGATCGGCATCGGCATTCGAGACCCGCTTGTGCTGGCGCAGATGCTCGGCCCAGGATTCGACCATGAACCACTCAACCAGTTTTTCCGGATCGGCCGAGTCTTCCGTCACGCCCCAACCATAGGCACCATCACGGCGGCGCTCCTGGGAGAGTTCATCGAGAGCATGCAGAAAGGCAGTGCGATGGTGCTTTTCGACATGGTATTCGATGAGGATCAGCACGGGACCGCGATCGTGGGCGACGGGTTCGGCGACAAGCGGCTCCGGCCAATGGTTGGACGGGATCATGTCGGCATCGCCGGTGGGCAGTTTCAGGCGATGCATGATGAAACCGGCGACCAACAATCCGGCAGCGCCGATCAGCAGCGTTCCCTGAATGCCGGCAGCTTCACCCACCGCACCCCAGCCAAGACTGCCTGCCGTCATCGCGCCGTTGAACACGGTGAGGTAGACGGCAAGACCGCGACCACGCACCCAGTTGGGAAGGACGGCCTGCGCGGTACCATTCAGCGTCGTCAATGCGGTGATCCATGCGGCACCGAGGAACAGCAGGGCGATCAGCGCCACCCACTTTGGCGGAGCCAGAGCCAGGATACCCATGACGAGCGCGGTGACGATTGCAGCACCAAGCAGAAGCCCATCGGCATTCAGTCGGTCGCGCAGTTTCGGCATGACGAGGGCACCACCGATGGCACCGGCACCGACTGCACCGAGCAGGATGCCGTAGAAGCTGGCATCACCACCAAGAAGTTGACGGGCAACGAGCGGCAGAAGCGCCCAGACGGCACTGGCAAAGGCAAAGAAGATCGCGGCACGGGCAAGCACGACATGCAGCGGGCGGCTGGCGCGGGTATAACGAAGGCCCGCCCGGAAAGCGCCGAAGAAACCTTCGGCCAGAGCGTCATTGGCGCCCTTTGCACGCGGCCACCAGACGAGGGCGGCGATGACGACAAGATAGCTCGCCACGTCTGCGCCATAGGTGACGCCTGCACCGAAGGCGGCAAGCAGGAGACCGCCGGCAGCCGGGCCGATCGAGCGGGCGATATTGATGCCGAGCGAATTGAGCGCCACGGCGCTTTTGACATCCTGTCGCGGCACGAGTTCGGGAACGATCGCCTGCCATGTCGGCCCCATCAGAGCGGCGCCGATGCCGCCGACGAATGTCAGCGCGATGAGGGAGCTGATCGACAGAAGGCCGGTATGGGCAAGCGCCATCAGTGTGAGGCTGACCGATGCCAGCAGGATCTGCACCGCGATCAGGAATTTGCGGCGGTCGAGAATGTCAGTGAGTACGCCCGCCGGAATGGCGAGGAGGAAGATCGGCAGTGTGCCCGCCGCCTGAACCATGGCGACTGCGGCTGGCGAGGCGGAAAGATCCGTCATCAGCCAGGAACTGGCAACGTCACGCATGAAGCTGCCGGTATTGCCGAGAACGGTCGCGGCCCAGAGGACTGCAAAAACCGGTTGGGCGAGAGGGGCGAAGCTGCCCCCAGAAGATTTTGGAGCGCTCATTTGCCCTCTCCCTTGGTGAGATCGATTGCGGCGACGATGACGAAAGCACCAGCGAGGCCGAGATGTTCAAAGAAGGCATTGGTCGCCATCATGCGATCCATGCCGGGCGCCATTTCCCAGAAGCGAAGGGCGATGAAGGTTGCAAGGAGCGTGAAGCCTGCAAGCGCCAGAGCACCGACCCAGCGCAGAAAGCCGGACACGACCATGGCGGAGGCGGTCAGTTCGAAGACGATGACGGCGACCGCGAAGAAGGCTGCCGGGTGCAGACCGAAATGGTCCATCTCGGCCAAAGCACCGTTGAAATCGAAGATCTTGGTGAGCGGCCCCTGGATATAGGCGGCGCAGAGCGCGAGAAGTGCTGCCGTGCGTGTTGCAGGTGCTGCTACGATGCGGGCAAGCAAGGCCTTCGGCTGTGTTGCGGATGGGGAGTGGGCGGTCATGTCTGCTCCTCTAAGGTTTTGCCGGTCGAAGCGAGCGGCGCTGTTGTCGGCTGATGGAGCGATATTGGCCGGAAACATTGCCGCCAACAATTGCATCAAAAATTGATATTTAATTGCGATTTACGCAATTAAATGGAGATGGCCGCTCGATGGAATTGCGCGGCCTGCTTTGTACTCGGCGTCATCCCCGAGCTTGTCCCGAGGATCTAAGCCATTGGCCGATTGCGCATTGGTCGACGTGGGACAGATCCTCGGGACAAGCCCGAGGATGACGTTCCAGTTTGACGTTGCGCTCCACGAAAGAACGAGCTTCTTCCTCACACCGCCCAGCAGGAGCAGCCGAGAGCCCCGAAGAAGCCCTTCAAATCGGAGATCGGCAGTTTCGAGGTCCAGGCACCGGCGTGGTCATGGCCATGGACGCCGCAATCGCTGGCGCAGCCGCAGGTCGAGATCGCGGTGCGGCGGAGCGACCGGGCACCCGCGCCTTCCGGCTCGCCCCAGGCGGCGTAACCGCCGAATTTGCGTACCGGCGACCAGTCGGGCATGGCCGGCGGGATATTGCTCTCGTCGAGAACGGAAAAATCACCGGCACCGTAGACGATCTTGCCGCCGACCATGGTCAGCTCGGATGTCAGGAATGAAATCTCGTCCTCGGCGCAAGCGAAGAAGTCCTTGTCCGGCACGACGAGGTCAGCGAACTGCCCCTTCTCGATACGGCCCTTCTTGCCTTCCTCGTTGGAGAACCAGGTGACCTTTTCGGTCCACATGCGCAGTGCGGTTTCGCGGTCGAGGCAATTGGCGCGCGGATAAAGCTGCATGCCGCCGACCGTCTTGCCCGTCACCATCCAGGACAGCGAAACCCAGGGGTTATAGGAGGCGACGCGGGTAGCATCCGTGCCGGCCGAGACATTGACGCCCTTGTCGAGCATGCGGCGGATCGGCGGAGTGGCTTCGGCAACGCCATGACCATAACGCTCGACGAAATATTCGCCCTGATAGGCCATGCGGTGCTGGGTGGCGATACCGCCGCCAAGCGCTGCGATACGGTCGATCGAACGCTCCGAAATGGTTTCGGCATGGTCGAAGAACCAGTTGAGGCCTTCGAGCGGGATATCCTTGTTGACCTTTTCGAAGACATCGAGCGAACGCGAGATCGTCTCGTCATAGGTGGCGTGCATGCGCCAGGGCCAGCGGTTTTCGGCCAGAACGCGCACGACCTCTTCCAGCTCGCCTTCCATTTCCGGCGCCATTTCCGGGCGCGGCTGGCGGAAATCCTCGAAATCGGCAGCGGAGAAGACGAGCATTTCACCGGCACCGTTGTGGCGGAAATAATCGTTGCCCTGCTTGTATTTGACCGAAGACGTCCAGTTGAGAAAGTCCTGTTTCTCTTCCTTCGGCTTCTGGGTGAAGAGATTGTAGGCAAGCCGGACGGTGAGTTGGTTCTCGTCCGACAGTTTCTGGATGACTTCGTAATCATCCGGATAGTTCTGGTTGCCGCCGCCGGCATCGATGACGCCGGTAATGCCGAGACGATTGAGTTCGCGCATGAAATGGCGGGTGGAATTGACCTGATAATCGAAGGGCAGCTTTGGCCCCTTGGCAAGCGTCGAATAGAGAATGCCGGCATTCGGCTTGGCGAGCAGCATGCCGGTCGGGTTGCCGTTGGCATCACGGGTGATCTCGCCGCCCGGCGGGTTCGGCGTGTCGCGGGTGTAACCGACAGCGCGAAGGGCGGCACCATTCAAGAGTGCGCGGTCATAAAGATGGAGAAGGAAGACAGGCGTATCCGGCGCGACAGCATTGATCTCCTCGATCGTCGGCAGGCGCTTTTCGGCAAACTGGTGTTCGGTGAAACCGCCGACGACGCGCACCCATTGCGGCGCGGGCGTGATCGCCACCTGGCGCTTGAGCATGTCCATCGCGTCAGCGAGCGAGCGGACGCCATCCCAGCGCAGTTCCATATTGTAGTTGAGGCCGCCACGCACGACGTGGGTGTGGTTGTCGATCAGGCCGGGCAGGACGCGCTTGCCCTTGAGATCGACGATCTTCGTCTGCGGACCGGCAAGCGCCATGATCTCGGCATCGGTGCCGACCTCGTGGAACAGGCCGTCCTTGATGGCGATGGCCGTGGCATTGGGATTGGTGCGGTCGAGCGTGGTGACGCGGCCGTTATGGAGAATGGTGTCGGGATGCATCATATCGGTTCCGGTTTTGACGGGATCGGCAGCGCGGGCCGACGAGAAAAGCGACGGGAAGGCGAGGCTGGACGCCGCGCCGAGAAGGGTTCGACGTGTGGGCATCAGCCTTGCTCCTTTGTCGACGAAATCTGGCTGCCGGCGAGATCGGCAGTGCGCTCATTGCCCTTGGGCAGATGACCGAACATGTGCGGCTTGATCTGCTGGATCCACGAGATCGCCGCGGGCTCCTTGCTCCAGATGGTCCTTGCAAGCGGGATGATCTGTTCGCCGACAAGAATGCCGAGAAGACCAACCAGTGCAATGACCGGCGGAGCGGGCGAGCGGACATTCAGAAGGCTGTAGACGATACCGACCAGCAGACCAGCGCCAAGCGACAGAAGATAGACTTTCATGGAAACCTCCTCGGTGATGCGGAAACCGCTCCGATTGGGGTTATCGGAGCGGTTCCATCAGGCCTTACTTGCCGTTGATCTGGGCCGGGTTCGGGCCGATGCGCTTGCCGTGGGTGACGCGCTCGGCGGCATCGTGAACCATGGTGTAGGCGTAATCGATGCCCATGCCGTAGGCGCCGGAATGTTCCTTGGCGAGCGAGGTGACGGCGTCATAGGTTTCGCGATGCGCCCAGTCGCGCTGCCATTCGAGCAGGACCTGCTGCCAGGTGACCGGGATGACACCGGCCTGAACCATGCGGTCCATCGCGTATTTGTGGGCGTCGGCCGTCGTGCCGCCGGAGGCATCGGCAACCATGTAAATTTCGAAGTCGGAGCGGTCGTTCATTGCCGACAGCGCGAAGGTAGTGTTGCAGACTTCGGTCCACAGGCCTGAAACGACGATCTTCTTGCGGCCCTGGGCGGCATTTTTGTCGAGCGCGTCGCGGACGTTCTGGTCGTCCCAGGAATTCATCGAGCTACGCTCGAGGATGTCGTTCTCCGGGTAGACGGCGAGCAGTTCAGGAAACGTGTGGCCGGAGAAAGAAAGAGTTTCGACCGTGGTGATGGTGGTCGGGATATTGAAGATCTTTGCTGCCTTGGCGAGGCCGACGACATTGTTCTTCAGAACCTGGCGATCCATGGACTGGACACCAAAAGCCATCTGCGGCTGCTGGTCGATGAAGATGAGCTGGCTGTTCTTCGGGGTCAGGACTTCGAGCTTGGACATTTCAGGTTCCTCGTTACGTTTGTTGAACCGCTGATGCGGCAGGTTTTGACTGGGCAGCACCTGCCGACCGGGCGCCGGGGTGTCGGCGCTCGTCTCAGGAGGTTCGTGAGTGTCTGGAGACTTTTAAGCTTTGCTGCTCCGTCCACTCTCGTTCGTCTTGGCTGCTGAAAACAAACCTAAAGCGATTTCGAAATTCACGGAATTGCAATATTACTTGCGAGTGAATTGCGATTTTTGAAATTATCGCCTTACGTCTTTCCGGCTCCCGTCGTGTCTTGGGCTGAAGCTCCAATGGTGATCGTTCGACGGTACGGAAAATCGCTCAATTGACGAAAATGGTCTTGTCTCAAAGTCCGGTGAATTGGACGTAAGGAACGTTAGATTTGCCAAATGGCAAAAACACACAGTCGCCGGCGGACTTGCGGGCCAGCCAACGGCAACGATTAAACGGATGGAGAAGTCGCCTCAGGCGTTGCGCCGCCAATGGCCCGGCGTGGTTCCCACAACATTGGTGAAAACCCGGGTGAAATGGCTCTGGTCGGCAAAGCCGCAGGCGATTGCCACTTCGGAAAGCGGAGCCTCGGAGCTGCGCAGCATTTCCCGCGCGCGGGTGATCCGCTCGGCAAGAAGCCATTGATAGGGCGTCACACCGGTCGTTTCGCGAAAGGCGCGAATGAAATAGCCGCGTGACAGATTGCAGGCGCGCGAGACATCCAGAATGGATATTTGCCCATCGAGGTTTTCGCGTAGGAGGTTTTTGGCGAGAACCTCGTGTGAGCGCGACAGTTTTCTCGATCGCGTCAAGGATGGCTGCGTCTTGCCGCCGTAACGCTGAACCAGATGGGTACCGATCGCCGTTGCCAGCTGGTCGACGAACAGCCTGCTCGCGTCTTCCGGTCGCTCCAGCGCCGGCACGAGCGCTCGGACGAGATTGGCGAGGACGGGGTCGGTCGACGCGGTTTCCGCGTTGAGCATGGTCACGCCGGAAAAGTCGGCTTCCTGGGCAATTTTGATGAGCGAAGCCGGGGAAATCTCGAGCAGGAGCATGTCGAAAGCCCCGTTGAGATCCGCTTTGTAAGGCTCAGCGAGATTGCGAATGTAGAGAGCGTCCTCCTCGAACACATGGGTAGTCGCGTGATGTTCGTGAAAAATCCGCCGCGAGTGGCCGGGGACAGTCGATATGCCGATGGCAAAACCGCGGTCGCTCGCCGGTGTCACGACCTGCTCGATCCTGTCATCGCGCGTGCCCTTGCGGAAAAACGAGATATCCGCGCCGTGAAGCGATTGATCCTTGTAGAGCTTGTCGAATGGACAGCCGAAACTGTCGGTCGTCTGCCCGACAGAAGAGTTCGTCCCGCTAATGGATTTACGGAGCAAGGGCCCTACTTTCTCTTTCAACCGTTCAAGGACGACTATTGGGCAACCAAAGGGCAACAGGCGTTTTGATGCCATGGCTGCGAGATTTGGTCTATTCCGTTCTATAACGCTTATGATTGTCGATTATGATTGATTTCGCCATACCGCTTAAGTCGAAACTACTGATTGGCAGTTACAACTTTTCCCAGCACCCGGTTCGAGCTGTACGCCGATACGGGAACAAGCGAGACAGATGTGAGTGAAGCATTGCCCGCAGGCGAGAAGATCGCGGACTATTTCGGGACAGATAATGCCCGATCTCTGACGACCAGGCCGCTTCGCAGAGCCGAACTTTCCATCACTCACCTCTGGCGTCACTACGAGGATACGGACCGCCCCGTCATCCTGCCGGCCGATGATGCATTTCTCGTGGTGCTTTACCTGATCGATGTCGAGCATCGCGATGTCTGGCCCGATCGGCCGCCGGCACCGCTGAAACTCTATCCGAAAGGGTCGATCTGCCTGATCAGCCTGAACCAGGGCGCCGGCATTGCCATCCGTGGCAGTTTCGAAGCGCTCGTCTTCCACGTTCCGCGCCAACATCTGGCGGAACTTGCAGATGAGGCCGGAGAGCCGCGTGTCGACGACCTGGCGATCTGTCGCGGGATCGAAGACCCGACTGTGCGGGATATCGGGGCCGCCCTGATGCCGCTTTTCGACATGGCCGACGATGTCAGAGACCGGCTTCTCGTCCATGTGGCGCTGGCATTCAACGCCCATATCGCACAGCGTTACGGGCGCTCCAGGCATAGGCACTAAAACGCCGCGGTCGTTAAGACACGCGGCGTTTTGATCTCTCTACCGAGCGGTCAGGCGGCCAGCGGCTCAAGATTGGCTTCAATCCGGTCGCGGAAAGGCTCGTACTGGGTCGGCAGCTTCAATGCCTCGCCGAGATGCGCCGTATCTTCGTCACGGTTGAAGCCGGGTTCATTCGTGGCGATTTCGAACAGCACGCCGCCCGGCGTGCGGAAGTAGATTGCCCAGAAATAATCGCGGTCGATGACCGGGGTGACCTGATAACCGGTATCCATCAGGGCTTTTCTCACCTCCAGCTGCTTTTCGCGGTTATCGACGGCAAAGGCGATGTGATGCACGGAGCCTGCACCCTGCCGGGCAAACGGCGTCTTGGGCAACGCGGCGAGATCGATCGTATCGGCACCGTTGCCGCCGGGGATGATGAAGCGGGTGACATCACCTTCGGTTTCGGCGCGCTGGTAACCCATGAAGCCGAGCAGTTCTTCCGTCGCTGCCGTGTCATGCAGATTGAAGCGTGCACCGGCAAAACCGCGGATCGCCGCATCGTCGGGAATGCCTTCCGCCAGCCAGGGCTTGCGGTTGTCATCGGCGGATTCGATCAGCGCAAGCCCGTCACCATCCGGTCCCATGAATTTCAGCCGCTTGGCGCCGAAGACGGTATCGGTTTCCAGCCCGTCGACGCCCTGCGCTGCAAAACGGTCCTGCCAGAATTTCAGCCCGCCCTTGGGAATGGAGAACTGGGTTTCACCGACCTCGCCGACACCCGGACGACCGAGCATCATGTGCTGGAAGGGGAAATAGGTCATCACCGTGCCGGCCGAACCGTTTTCGTCACCATAATAGAGGTGGTAGACGCTCGGGTCGTCGAAATTGACGGTCTGCTTGACGCGGCGCAGGCCAAGCGTATCGGTGAAGAAGCGGTTGTTCTGACGCGCATCCGAAGCCATCGACGTGACATGGTGCAGTCCCTTGATATCCTTGATCATCTGAGTGCCTTTCTTTCTCGGCGTTTGTCTGTGTTCGTGGACAGAGATTTAGGCCGATTGATCAGGCTGCGGAATTGCAATATTACTTTTGATTGAATTGCAAATTTTGAAATAATCGAGATGAACGACTACAAAGCCCTCAGGATCTTTCTGCTCGCTGCCGAAAAGCGGAACTTCGCCCAGGTTGCCCGCGAGCTCGACATGACGCCGGCTGCCGTCACCCGCGCCATCGCGGCGCTTGAAACCGATCTCGGCGTTCAGCTTTTCGTCCGGACCACGCGGCAGGTTTCGCTGACGACCGACGGCGCGATTTTTGCCGCACAGGTCCAGCCGGCGATCGAGGCCCTCGAAAATGCCCGCAAGGACGTGATGAACGCCCACAAGGCGGATGAGGGGCGGTTGCGGATCAGCGCCCCCACCTGGTTCGGCAAGGCCGTGCTGCCGCCGATCCTTTCGGGCTTCAAGGAACGTTATCCGAAGATGAGTTTCGAGATCTCGCTCTCGGACGGTCTCGTCAACATCGTCGACGACGATTACGATCTGGCGATCCGCATCTCGTCCCAACCTTCCGACAAGTTTACCATCTGGCGCAAGATCCGCGTCGTGCCGCGCATTCTGGTGGCCGCCCCCGGCAGCCGCTTCGTCGACATGCAGCATCCGAGCGAGCTTTCGCCCGATGACTGCCTTGCCTATAGCGGCGAAAGCCGGCGGGAGAACTGGGTTCTGTCGGATGGCGGATCGAGCATGACGATCTCGGCAGGCCGCGCCTTCAGCGCCAACAATGGCGAAGTGCTTGCCGACATGGCGGCCGATGGCGCCGGCGTTGCGATGCTGCCCGGCTTCCACATTGCCGAACATCTGAGGACCGGTCGCCTCGTTCATGTCCTGCAGGGCTGGGCGCCGCCGGAACTCTGGCTGACGCTTTATTATCCGCCCTATCAGGCCTTGCCGCCGCGCATCGCCTCCTTCTCGAAATTCTTCGAGGAACAGGTGGCAGCCCATATGGTCATGCTTGATTGAGGAGCGGCTGGCGGCTGGGCTAGATTCCCAGCCCGGCAGCGCGGGTGCGATGCACACCTTGCGGCACGAAGGCGAACTGCTCTTTGAGGCCTAAAAGGTCGGCGGCGAGATGCAGCGTCGAGAGCCACATTTCCGTGCCCTGCAGGCTGGCCTGCTGGCCATCCGCAAAGGCGAAGCCGGCTCCGGCCTGCCAGCGTTCCGGCGCGCGTAGGATAATGCTCTCGGCCACAGCTTCCGCTCGGGCGCGCATGAAATCCGTCTGTTTAAGGCAAAGCCAGAGGGGATGGATCGTATCGAGCAGATTGCAGGAGGTGTAGCTGTCGCCGGAAAAGCCCTCGTAATTCCGGTAGTGGGTCAGAACCGAATTGATCGCCGCATCGGGATTCGGAACGGGCAAGCCGAATTGCGCATAGCTTCCGCGTGTGAGGCGATAAAACCCATTGATCGGCTGCAGAATCCCCTGCTCCGCGGTCGGCCTGCCCCAAAGGCCGGTGGCGCGGTCGACATGGGTCGCCAGCCATCCGAACAGAACCTCGCGTCCCCTCCCACTTTCGAAATATCGCGCATTGAAATAAAGCGCCGTGGCGATGCCATCGATACGATCGCCACAGCGCCAGGCTCGGTTCTTCCACGGCAAGGCATCCAGCCAGTCGCATAGGGAAACCGCATCCATCTCCGCACTGGCGATCGGGTATCTCGGCCTGGACCCAAGAACTTCGAGGGCATAACCGGCGGCAAGGACATTATAGAGGGAGAGGTTATCTTCCAGGACGGGTTGGGAAGGATCCGGGGACGTAAAGGGATCGGGAAACAACCCGGTCTGCGGGTCCTGCATCGACTGCAGGCGATCGATGATCGCTTTCGCCTCGTCCCCGGAAGGCGGTGCGCCGAAACCTGCGGCGATTTCTATCGCGTCGCATTGATGCCGGGCGCTCTCGCGGGCGGCACCACTCGCATCCGGAGAGACATAACCTGCAGGCCCGCGATAGTGGCTCAGAACATCCCGCCACTGGCCTTCCGCCATGTCGCTGATCACACGAAGCGCTTTTTCCACTTCGCCATGGCGGGATTTTGCAGCGACCGGCTTTTCGCCGCGGCGGCGAATAAGCTTTGCAGGCACCCCGGCCATGATCGCCAGCGGCGGAACATCCTTGTTGACAACCGCGCCTGCCGCGATCACCGCGCCATTGCCGATCGTCACGCCATCGAGAACGACCGCATTTGCGCCGATCCAGACGTCGTCGCCGATGACGATGCCCTTGATTTCGTGCGGCTGGTCGTTGATGGGCGTATCGGGGTCATCGAACCCGTGATTGAAGCCGACGATCGAGACCAGCGAGGCGATCCGCACGCCATCACCGCAGCGTACCTTTCCCGAGATGCAGGCATAGGCATTGACCGAGCAGTTCGAGCCGAGTTCGATATCTCCGCGAACCAGCGCATGAGCCGCGATCCAGGAACGGTGGCCGACAGTGAGCGACGTGGTGAATATACGGGCGTCTTCGGCGATATAGGCCGTGTCGGCAATCCGCGCATTGGCGGAGCGCGCAAGCTTCTGCTTCAATGCCCTCTGGCCGGCACCATCGGTTTCGGCCGGCTTGCGCTCCCAGGTCATGAATTCCAGCCGGGCCTTGCGATCCACAACCGCCTCGTCAGCATCGGGATCTTCGTGCATTGCGTGGGTCATCCGATTTTCCTGTTCATGCCTGCAGCATCAAGTTCAGTCTGCCGGAGCAACGCGGTCAGCCCAGGATGACCTGCGGTTCGCTGACGCCGCGCACCGCAAGTTTGCGCTCGAAGGTCATGCCGGCCAGCGGTTCGGCCTCGCGCGCTTCAGCGCTCATTCCCTGACAGGCCGAGGTGGCAAAAAGGCTCTGCATATCCGCACCGCCGAAGGCCGGGCAAGATATGCGCGTCGCCTCGAAATATTCGGCGGCGATTTCCTCTCCGCTCTCCCATGCGTAACAGGCAACGCGACGCCCGCCCCACTGGGCGCTCCACAAGTTACCGGCGGCATCGATCACCGCACCATCAGGATTGAGGCCGGCACCGGTGAGGTCGACGAAGAGGTCCGGTTCGCCCGACGGCCAACCTTGCTCATCCAGCCGGACACGCCAGATCTTTTTCAGGCGGGTATCCGAGAAATAGGCGAGCGATCGCTCCGCGTCGAAGCAGATGGCATTGGTGATGCTGATCTTGTCGAAGACGATGCGGAACTCGCCGCGCCAGTAACGCCATATCGCTCCGGCTTCCTGTTCTGAGCGCTTACCCATCGTGCCGATCCAGAAACCGCCATAGGGGTCAGCCCGCCCGTCATTGGAGCGCAGGCTTGGATCATGCGGGAATGCAGCCACAGACCCGCGTTTTCCCGACACAAGATTGAAGCTCGAAAGGCCGCTCTCTCCCGCAATCAGCAATTCATCGGTGGAAAGCCAGCCGGCCGCCGACACATTTTCATCGAATGCCCATTCAAGCGACTTGTCGCCTTCCCGGCTCAGGAGCAGATTGTTGACGATATCGAACCAGAAAAACTGCTGACGCTGCGGATGCCAGAAGGCACCCTCTCCAAGTTCGCAACGACGCTGATCGAAAATGTCATTCATGGGCATGACGCCTGCATCCTCCCGAAATGCTGCCGCGCATGTCATCATATGACTAAAATGGCTGCGCTCGATTTCGAGAGATACAGCAGACAAATACCTGCGTCCAGCCTTCGTTTTCCTCAACTTAAAAGCGTCAATTGGACGCAAAACCTCTGTAGATCGTCTTTCTGCGATTGATAATAATTGAAATTTGTCATACCTATTTAGGAAGCATGCGGATACGCCGGAAATCGGTTCGACTTATCCGCTGCATCGCGAGGAACAGCTGTGACGGTCCAGACCAAGGTTCGGCAAAAGGGACCGGGATCACTGGTTTCAAAAGTGGGGGCAAGCCTCCGGCACGCCATTTCGAGCGGCCAGTATTCGCCCGGGCAGAAATTGCCAAGCGAAGTGGAGCTGACCGAAACCCACAAGGTGAGCCGCACGGTCATTCGTGAGGCCGTTGCTGCGCTCAAATCGGATGGCATTGTCGAGGTCAGGCAAGGGGCAGGGATTTTCGTGCTCGATCCAGCCTTTCAGGTAACACCGGCCCGAACTGTCGACAAGGCACGCGTATCGTCCGATCTCGAAGTGCTTGAAGTCCGCGCGCCTCTAGAAATCGAGGCGGCCGGCCTCGCCGCCGCGCGTCGCTCGCCGGCTCAGGAAGAGGCCATCTTCGAATGTCACAGGCAGGTTCTGCGCTGCATCGAGGAGAATGAATCGATCCGTGAGGCCGATCTGGCGCTTCACGTCGCAATCGCCGAGGCGACCAACAATCCGCTGTTTCGCCAGCATCTGGAATTTCACGGCACCGCGGTCATTCCTCAATCACGCCCGCTGCCGGACCCGGACTTTGCCGAACAGACCGCATATCGCCGCCTGATCCACAAGGAACACGAGGCGATCGTCATGGCGATTTCCGACCGCGACGAAGAGGCCGCACGCAACGCCATGCGCGACCACCTGCGAGGCAGCCAGGCGCGCTACCGCGAACTGCTGCGCAACTCCCGCGCCATCCCCGGCTGATCCGCAGATCAACCGGGAAACCAATCCCATCAGCCTATATCGCGACCCCAGACTTCGATCTGCGTCAATGCCGGGAAGGGCGACGGGTCTTCGGCCTTGATCAGGCTGTGCAGTTTGACCCACTCGACTTGCTGTTCCTTGATCCGAAAGCTCTGCGCATTGCCGGTTTTGACCAGAGGAAAGCTGTGCACCTGCCCGCTCGGGAGCGTGACGCTGGCATTTTCCCACCAGGCATCATGCGGAAAATCGGCACGCAGGTAGAGCACGATCTCGTCGATCGTGACGGGCCGGCCGAACTCGACCGTCAGCTCCGCCGCCGGATCCATGTTGATGCCCCAGCTCGTATAGGGCCAGCGGCCATGATCATCATTGGCCTTTTCGCCATCAATAGCATTTCTCGCGGCGAACTGGGTCTCACCGCGTGTCTGGACGTTTGCTTCCGCATGCGGAAACAGCGTATTATTGCCCTTGTCGTCCCACGGATTGAGCGCAAGATTGCGGCGCTGCACCACTTCTTCCGGGCGAGCCTTGCGGACATGCAGGCGATGCAGTTCACCCATGAAAGCACGGGGCGAATAGGGCGCGCGACGAATATCGAATGGTACGGCCAGAGCGTAATCGGTGCCCTTCAGATAAACCAGTGTCGGGCTCATCGCATCATCGAGAGCAAGCACGACATGCCCCGCTTCCGAGGCCTCGACAACCACATGATCCCCATCTTCGTAGGCGCCGCGAAAGATCAGAAACGCCTCGTCGCTATTGGCCGCCTCTGCGCGCACCACGCCGCTTGCGCCGATCACCTTCAGTCTCAGTTCCATTCCGTCCTCCTCAGACGATCTGCAATTTCAGCTGCCTGCCGACAAGCGGAATGCGCAGCCGATAAATTTTCGAGGGCCACGAAATCGCCAGGCGTGCATCGTCGATCTCGATTGTCTCGATCTCGACCTCGCCGCCTCCCTCGATCTCGATGGATCCCAATTCGCCCACATGAACCGAACCGCCGCGAAGGACCGGCTCATCGCGGACCATCAGCGACAGCACGGCCGGCAGGTCACCGTCGTGCACATCGGTGATCTCCACACCGCGGCCGCGGCGCAGGGTGACCTTGCGGTGATAGGCGCGCAGCCTTGCCGTTTCCGGATAGGCGGGTGCGATATCGAGCGAGATTTCCGCAAGTTCGGCCGAAAATTCCGCCCGCATGTCGCGCGCGGCAAAAGCTGCGCCGTCCGACTGCATCACGTCACCAAATGTCGGAAGGTTGTGAAAAGCCGACTGCATCGTCCAGATTTCGTAACGGCGGGACGAAAAGGTTCTGGCCGTATAGGTCTCGACACCGACATCGATCAGGAACGGCTGGCCGTTCTTGTAGAGCGTGATGCTGCCGACATCGTTGTGATTGTGGCTTTCGCCGTTATTGCCGCCCTTGACCGCAAGCGCGAAGCGATCGTCTCGCGCGATATAGAGGCCGATACCGGGATAGGAGGCATCGGCGGCGGGCAATTGCTCCGCTTGGGACAGTGGCACCTTGGTCAGCAGTTCCTGAACGCGATACCAGAGGTTCCATTCCTCGGGCAGGTGCGGCGTCTTGCTGGTCGCCCGATCCCTTGCAGCAAAGGCCGCCAGCGCATCCGATCCGACAGCCTTGCCGAACAGATATTCGCGAACCGTGCAGGGATCGATCACGGCGGCGGAATCAGCGAAATTGAAATAATAGCGGCCATCAACATGCATATGAAGGATGTATTCCGCCATGTTGCGGATCTTCGGTGCACTCCAGAGCGAGGACATAGAGCCGGATGCGACCGTATCGAGGATCGTCATGGCGCCGAACATGCAAAGTGCCGCGTGGCGATAATAGACCACGCCCTCCTCGCATGCACCGTCTTCGGCATAATCCTTGATGAAACAGTCGAGACTGCCGAGCGCCTTTTCCACGACACGGCGCTTCAATTCATCATCGGTATCGAGGCTGAAGGTCGAAAGCAGGACATTCTGGGTGATCCAGGCCGTCCAGTTGTTCATCCGCTCCGCGCCATTGCCCATCCACCAGAAATGCGTGCCGAGATAGGGCTTGAGAATTCGAACATGCACTTCATGCTCGATGCGGCGTCGTATGATGGGACTTATCTGATCCAGCGGCCCGCCGAGGAGCGAGGCCACCGTGGCAAGCAACGCACCGGTTTCGGCGGCGAAGAGGTCGATGACCGGACGCTCGACATCCGGTAGCGGATGGCGCATGCCGCCGCGTTCATAGGAATTATGCGCCGGTAGCTGCCATCCGCTTTCTTCGCAGATCAGCATCACGCCATCGACAATCGACGGCAGGAAACGGCCCTCGCCCTCGACCAGTTCGCCAAGCACGAGATCGTTCAGCATCCGCCGACGGGAGAAATACAAGGCCTCGAAATCCGCCCTGTTTCCCGTAATCGAGAACTGCCGGTAATCCTCGGCCGTGATCACCGACCAGCTGCGACCGGATGCCGCTTCGGCATCCCTCAGCACATGCGCCTTCAATTCATCGGCGACACCCCGCCATGCATTTCGATCATCAAACCGAGCACCGGGGAGAAACTCTGGGAAAACCGAAGGGATGTGCGCTGCAGCCTCGCAAAACATCGCTTCCTCCTGCCATCAAAACTGCGTGAGACATCGCCTATCATATGTATTTTGGCTTTTCTACAGAATTCATATTATCCATTTAGAAGTTGTTTGACCAATGTCGTGGATATGATATGTCGATCGTGGGAGGAGGCACGGAAGGCAGATCAATTTTTTGCCGTGCATCTGCAGATAGGCTCACGAAGAAGCGTTGTCTGCGGCATCTTTTCTCGGAGGAGTATGATGGCTAACTCTACCATTGCCGCCGGTGATGCGCCGGTCGTGACGAGACGACGCAAGGTCGTGTCCAGACGTCGCCGCAAGGTGCAGGACGCGCTCGTCGCCTATTCCTTCATTGCTCCTAATTTTCTGGGCTTTGCCGTTTTCACGCTCGGCCCGATCTTGTTCGCCTTCGTGCTGGCCTTCATGCATTGGGACGGCAGCAATGCCATGACCTTTGCGGGTCTCGACAATTTCTGGCGCCTGTTCGAAGACAAGGCCTTCATCGACGCCTTCTGGAACACGATCATCTATACGGTCGTCTCGGTACCGGCGACGCTTGCCTGCGCGCTCGGCCTTGCCATCCTTCTGAACCAGAAAATCCTCGGTCGCGATTTCTTCCGCACCGCGATGTTTTTCCCCTACGTCGCCTCGCTGGTGGCTGTGGCCGTCGTCTGGAACATGATCTTCAACCCGGAAATGGGTCCGGTGAACATGCTCCTCTACACGCTCGGCCTCGACCCGAAGGACATGCCGGGCTGGGCCGCCGACCGCCACTGGGCGATGGTCACCGTCATCCTGTTCGGCGTGTGGAAGAGCATGGGCTATTTCATGGTCATCTATCTGGCCGGCCTGCAGGGCATCAATTCCGAGCTCTATGAGGCCGCCGATCTGGATGGCGCCAATGCCTGGCAGAAATTCCTTTATGTCACCGTGCCGCAGCTCGGCCCGACGACCTTCTTCGTCACCGTCATGCTGACCATACAGTCCTTCAAGGTCTTCGACCAGATCTACATGATCACGCAGGGCGGACCCGGTACTTCGACCCTCGTGCTGGTCTATCACATCTACAACGAGGCCTTCGTCTCCTGGGATCTCGGATATTCCAGCATGATCGCACTCGTCCTGTTCTTCCTCGTGCTGGGTATCACCGTCATCCAGTTCCGCCGCCAGAAGGAGGACTGAGCCATGCGTATTGCCGGCCAGAAACTCACCGGGAAACTCGCCGCCATCTATGTGACGGTGATCCTGATCACCATCATCATGCTGCTTCCCTTCGCCTGGATGCTGTCGGCCTCGCTGAAACTGAGCAGCGAAGTCTTCGTTTTCCCGATCGAATGGATCCCGTCCAACCCGCAGTGGCAGAACTACGTCGATATCTGGACCAAGATCCCGCTGGCGCTGTTCATCTACAACACGTCGAAGCTGACGATCATCGTCACGCTGATGCAGCTGTTTACCTCGAGCTTTGCGGCCTATGCCTTTGCCAAGCTCGACTTCCCCTACAAGAACGCGTTGTTCCTGGGCTATATCGCCACGATCGCCATGCCCTGGCAGGTCTATATGGTGCCGCAGTTCCTGCTGATGCGCGAATTCGGCCTCAACAACACGCATCTGGCGCTGATCTGCCTTCAAGCCTTCACCGCCTTCGGCGTGTTCCTGATGCGGCAGTTCTACATGTCGATCCCGACCGAGCTTTGCGAAGCGGCGCGTATCGACGGCATGAACGAGTACCAGATCTGGGCCAAGATCATGCTGCCGTTATCCAAACCGGCACTTTCCACGCTGACGATCTTCACCTTCGTCACCACCTGGAACGATTTTCTCGGGCCGATGATCTACCTGACCAAGACCGAGCTGAAGACGATCCAGATCGGGTTGCGCATGTTCATCTCGCAGTATTCCGCCGAATACGGGCTGATCATGGCCGCCTCCGTGGTGGCGCTGATCCCGGTCCTGATCGTCTTCCTGTCGCTGCAGCGCTTCTTCGTCGAAGGCGTCGCATCTTCCGGCCTGAAGGGTTAAGTTCATGAACGCCATCTCCCCCATCACCACGCCGCCGATCACCGACGAAGAGGTCAAGGCCGCGCTCGACGTCGCAGTTGCGCAGATCCGTCGCAATCTGCCGGAATTCACTTACGCCTGCCAAAACCATTCGAGCGTGAACAACTTCTATCCGCCCGTTGCCAACAACCAGTGGACCGCCGGTTTCTGGCCGGGCGAAATCTGGCTGGCTTTCGAGCATACCGGCGACAAGACCTTTCAATATGCGGCGCAAATCCAGGCGCAGAGCTTTCTGCACCGGATCGAGAACCGCATCGAAACCGACCACCACGACATGGGCTTCCTCTATTCGCCCTCCTGCATCGCCGCATGGAAGCTGGTGGGTGATGAAGACGGCCGAAAGGCAGCACTTCTCGCCGCCGACCAGTTGATCGAACGTTACCAGCCGATCGGCCAGTTCATTCAGGCCTGGGGCCGCAAGGGTGTGGCGGAAGAATACCGCTACATCATTGACTGCCTGCTGAACCTGCCTTTGCTCTACTGGGCAACCGAACAGACGGGTGACCAGAAATACCGCGATATCGCGCTGATCCATGCCCGCACGACGTTGAAAAACTCCGTGCGGCCGGATGATTCCACCTATCACACCTTCTATATGGACCCGGTTACCGGCGCACCGGTGCGCGGTGCCACCAAACAGGGTTACGCCGACGACAGTTTCTGGGCGCGCGGTCAGGCCTGGGGCGTGGCCGGCATGGCCTTTTCCTATCGTTACGAGCGCATCGACGAATACCGCGATACGTTCGATCGCCTGCTCGCCTTTTACCTGAACAAGCTACCAGCCGACATGGTGCCCTATTGGGACATGGTGTTTTCTGATGGCGACAACGAACCGCGCGACACCTCGGCCGCCTCGATCGTTGCCTGCGGTCTGCTGGAAATGGCTGATCTCGTCGGCGGCGAAGCGGCCGAACGTTATCGCGATCTCGCCCGCCGGATGATGAAAAGCCTTGCCGATCATTATGCCGTCAAGGATCCGTCCGTCTCCAACGGGCTGGTGCTGCACGGCACCTATTCGAAGAAATCCCCCTACAACACATGCCGCGGCGAAGGCGTCGACGAGTGCGTGTCCTGGGGTGACTATTATTACATGGAAGCCCTGACGCGCCTGTCGCGTTCGTGGTCTTCCTACTGGTGAGAGAGTAAACCGATGGCCAGCATTTCACTGAAGAAATTGAACAAGACCTACGGTGCACTGACCGTTGTTCATGACATCGATCTGGAGATCGCCGACAAGGAATTCATCATTCTGGTCGGCCCGTCCGGTTGCGGCAAATCCACCACGCTGCGCATGATCGCAGGTCTCGAGGAAATCTCCGGCGGCGAACTGATCATCGGTGGCGATGTCGTCAACGACGTGCCGTCGAAAGACCGCGATATCGCCATGGTGTTCCAGAACTATGCGCTTTACCCGCATATGACCGTCTACAAGAACATGGCGTTCGGCCTGCAGCTCAGAAAAGCCTCGCGTGAGGTCATCGACCACAAGGTGCAGGAAGCGGCAAAGATCCTCGACATCACGCATCTCCTGAACCGCAAGCCGAAGGCGCTTTCCGGCGGCCAGCGGCAGCGCGTGGCGCTTGGCCGCGCCATGGTGCGCAATCCGGAAGTGTTCCTGCTCGACGAGCCGCTATCCAACCTCGACGCAAAACTGCGCGGGACGATGCGCGCCGAGATCACCAAGCTGCACAAGCGACTGAACTCGACCTTTATCTACGTCACCCATGACCAGATCGAAGCCATGACCATGGCCGACCGTATTGTCGTTATGGCCGACGGTCACATCCAGCAGGTCGATACGCCGCAGAACCTTTACGATCGCCCGATCAACATGTTCGTGGCGGGCTTCATCGGCGCACCGCAGATGAACATGCTGCCTTCAAAGATCGAGAAGCGCGGCGAAGGTTATGTCGCGATATTCGACGGTCGCGTGCTGCCGATCCCGGCGAGTTTCGACAAGGCCCGCATCGTGCCTTACGAAGGCAAGGGAGTCATTGTTGGCATTCGGCCGGAAAACTTTCACGAACTGGCGCCGGGCGATATTAACCCGGACAATATCGCGCCGTTCGACGCCGTGGTCGATCTTGCCGAACCGATGGGCTCCGAGATCCATCTCAACATCACCGCCGGGAACAAGGCCATGACCGTGCGCGTCTCGCCGCGTTTCAAGGCGAAGACGGGCGAAACGGCAAAGCTGGTCGTCGATACGACAAACATGCAGTTGTTCGACAAGGAAACGGAACGCTCGATCCTCTATTGAGGACATCGAGCCTGGAGGAAGGCCATGCAGTGGCTGCGGGACATGTGGACGAAGGAAGGGCCGGGCATTTCCAAGAATGCACCGAAAAAGACCGGCCTTGCCCTTTTCGGCCAGACATTCGCCCGTGAATGGTGGGAGATGGTCAAGCTGAACATCCTGTTCATTCTGGCCGCCCTCCTCATCATCCCGCTGCCGGCCGCACTCGCAGCCATGGCCTTTGTCTGCGTCGCCTTTGTCGAGGACCGCAACACTTATCTGCTGCGCGATTTCCTCGAGGCTCTGCGCCGCTATTTTTGGCGCGCAACGATCTGGGGCCTGATGTTTGCCGCAGCTATCTGCCTCGGTGGTTATGCCGTTGCGATATACGCCTCGGAAGCGCGGGAAAATCTGATGATGGCGGTGCCGCTGGCGATCGCTTTCGTCGTGACCCTCTTCCTCTGCATCACCGCCTGCCATCTTCTGGTGCTGATGGTGATGCGCGATATGCCGGCCAAAACGCTGTTGCAGCTTTCGGCTATCGCCTCGATCATCCGGCCATTGCCGGTGATGGCGTCACTGCTTTTCGTGGCGGGCCTGTGGCTCGCCCATATCGCATTTTATCCGGTGTCGGTGTTCATGCCGGCCACACTCAATTTTTCTCTCGGCATGTTTGCCATCGCCTTTGCCGCGCACAGAGCGGCCGTGATGGTGCTTGCCCTGCCTGTTGCGACACAGCCCAACCTTCAAACAAAGGCGGCAGCCGCAAAGCATATCTGAACCAGAGACAATCCAGGGAAGGAGAAACAGGATGTATTTGGAGACTTTCGGGAGAGGCATGAAGCTCACACTCGCGGGCCTTGCCTTGGCGGCTTCCACTGCCGGTGCAGCCTTGGCGCAATCCGGTGACGCGGTCACGCTGCGCTGGGCGCTGTGGGACTGGGACAAGGTTGCTTATTACAAGCCGCTGATCGAAGCCTACCAGGCCAAGAAGCCCAATGTGAAGTTCGAGCATATCGACCTCGGCTCGCAGGATTACCAGCAGATGATCGCCACGCAGCTCGCTGGCGGTTCGAAGGACATCGACATCGTCACCGTCAAGGACGTGCCGAACTACACGAACCTCATCCGCGCTGGTTCGATCATGGACCTGTCGTCCTACATGAAGGAAGCCAATATCGATCCGGCCTCCTTCGGCGGTCTGGCCGAGGAAATGACGGTCGACGGCAAGATCTATTCGCTGCCGTTCCGCTCGGATTTCTGGGTCGTCTATTACAACAAGGACATCTTTGACAAAGCCGGCGTGCCCTACCCGACCAACGACATGACCTGGGCACAGTTCGACGAGACGGCGACCAAGCTTGCTGGCGGCATGGGTGTGAACAAGACCTATGGTGCGCTTCTGCACACATGGCGCTCCACCGTTCAGCTGGCAGGTATTCAGGACGGCAAGAACACTCTGGCGGGCCCGGATTATTCCTTCCTGAAGCCATGGTACGAGCGTGCTCTGAAGCTGCAGAAGGATGGCGTCATTCCTTCCTACGCAACGCTGAAGACCTCGAACACCCATTATTCGGGTCCTTTCTTCAACGGCACGATCGGTATGCTGCCGATGGGTACATGGTTCGTCGGCACGCAGATCGCCAAGGTCAAGTCGGGTGAATCGAAGAGCAAGAACTGGGGTATCGTCAAGTTCCCGCATCCGGAAGGCGTTGTTGCCGGCACGACGGCGGCACAGATCTCCGGCCTTTCGGTCAACAGCAACTCCACCCACAAGGAAGCGGTTCTCGACTTCATCAAGTTCGTCACCAGCGCGGAAGGTGCCTCGATCATCGCATCGACCGGCACGATCCCGACGGTGCGTACGCCGGAAGTGACGGCCAAGATCGCCTCGCTTGACGGCTTCCCGCAGGACGAGGGTAGCAGGGCGGCACTCGAACCCGGCAAGTCCTATCTGGAAATGGCCGTGACGCCGAATGCTGCCCGTATCGAGGTCATCCTCAATCGTGCTCATGACTCGATGATGACCGACAATACTTCGATCGACGACGGTCTGAAGGAAATGACCGATGGCGTGAAGGCCATCAAGTAACACTCCCTACCCCCGCGGTGACCTTGGTTGCCGCGGGGTTTTCTTTTGCCTGCGTAACACTCTCAATGCCCGACGAATGACTGGAAGACCGATGATCTACGATCCCGCCCGCGCCAATCCGCTTCATGGCAATCCTCTCAAGACACGCGATGACATCGCGAAAGCGGTGATGGATCTGTTCAAGCCGCTGCTTCCCTACTTTTCCGAAGGTGGTGCGCGGGTGCGCCTCAGCGCCACCGGCGCACATTTCGACCGCGCTGCGGCCGATCTTGAAGGGTTCGCCAGGCCGCTCTGGGGCATCGTGCCACTTGCGGCAGGCGGTTATGATTTTCCGCATTGGGAGCTTTATCGTCGTGGCCTTGCGAACGGTACCGATCCGTCACACCCCGAATATTGGGGCGATGTTTCCCGCACCGACCAGCGGCAGGTGGAACTTGCCGCGATCGGCTTTGCCATTGCCATGGTGCCGCAATTCATCTGGGAGCCGCTGAGCGAGAGCCAGAAGAAGACGATTTCCGCATATCTGATCTCGGCTAGGGACAAGGAATTTGTCGACAACAACTGGAAATTCTTCCGCGTTCTGATCGATCTCGGGCTGACGCAGGCAGGTATCGATTTCGATCACTCGCTGACCGAGAAATATCTCGATGAAGTGGAAGCTTTCCGTCTTGGCGAGGGCTGGTATCGCGACGGGCCGGTGAAGCGCGCCGACCATTACGTGCCCTTCGCACTGCATTTCTATGCACTGATCTATTCCGTGATCGCCAAGCACGACACCAAGCGCGCAGCCGCCTATCGCGAGCGCGCTAACGTCTTTGCCAGGGATATCCGCCACTGGTTCGGCCCTGATGGTGCGGCACTCGCCTTCGGTCGCAGCCAGACCTATCGTTTTGCTTGCGGTGGCATCTGGGGGGCGCTCGCCTTTGCCGGTGTCGAGGCCCTGCCCTGGAGCGAGATCAAGGGCTATTACATGCGCCATATCCGCTGGTGGTCCGAGCTTCCGATCGCGGATCGCGACGGCGTGCTTTCCATCGGTTACGGCTACCCGAATCTGATGATGAGCGAGAGCTATAACTCCGCCGGCTCGCCCTATTGGGCGCTGAAATTCTTCCTGCCGCTGGCACTTCCCGCCGATCACCCGTTCTGGGCCACGGAAGAAACACCTGCCCCCGAATTCAGCGATCCGGTGCCGCTGAAGGAAGCCGGCATGGTTGCAATCCACACGCCGGGCAACACGGTCATCCTTTCCTCCGGCCAGAGCCACGACAAGATGCTCGGCGCCAACGAGAAATATTCGAAATTCGTCTATTCGACGCGTTACGGCTTCAATATCGAGCTCAACGACCGACATTTCGTCGCCGCAAGCTTCGACGGCATGCTGGGCCTTTCCGATGACGGCGTGCATTTCCGCATGCGCGAGACGCTGGAAGAGGCATCGATTGCCGGCGACAAGCTCTATTCCCGCTGGAAACCATGGAGCGATGTCACGATCGAGACATGGCTGCTGCCGGCCAATCCATGGCATATCCGCCTGCACCGTATCGTGACACCTCGCCCGTTGCAGACCAGCGAAGGCGGCTTTGCTATCCCGCGGGCCGATTTCAATGTCGATATCGCAGAACAATCCGAAGGGCAGGCCGTATGGCACGGCCATACGGATAGCAGTGCTATTGTCGACCTGTCGCCTGCCTTCAGGCGCAATGGCACCGCCATCAGCGCCATTGCCAACAGCAATCTCATCCACGCCAAGACGCTGGTTCCTCAGCTTCGCGGCGAGATCGCCCCCGGAACGACCGTGCTTGCAACGGCGGCTATCGCATTGCCGAAGGCCGATTTTGGCCCGGATCTGTTAGCGAACCTGCCGAAATGCCCCGACATCGAGGAGTTGGAGCAGCTTTTCCGCAATGAGGGAATTGCCGTGCCGGTGTTCGGCGACTGAACCGAAACCAGTCTCCCCGGATTTCCTCCTGGGGAGACTAACGCGTCGAAAAATCGACAAGCGAGATATCGACGAACCAATTATAGTCTTCCGGGGTAATGGTCGCGGGTCTTGGCGAGGCGAAGCCGAGCGGAAGCAGCCCATGGCAGGTGACGACAGCCTGACCCGGCTCGATAATCGTATCGTCCCGCACAAAGCCGCGATAGGCGACCGACGAGTGCCCTTTCACGCGCCCCAGGAGACTGAAGGATAGCCGCTGAACCGACGCATCATTACCATTGAGAAATTCGATCGCGACCGGTTTTGACGGGTCGGTGCAAGTGATCGGATCTACCGACGCTTTTGCCGTAACCGCTTCCCTTGTGTTGTGGCGTGTCGAAGGTTGCAGTGCCGTTGCGACGGCAACAGTGACGCCGATGATCGCCACCAGCGCCAATGCGGGATAGGCGGCGCGTCGATTGAAGATAAACAGCAATCCCACCAACAGGATCGCGACGGCAGCGGCCAAAGCCATCACTTCACCTGTGTCATCGAGCCTTGTGTAATCGAGATTGTCTCCATGTCCCGGAGATAAGCATCTCTCGCAAACAGGCAATAGCCCGTGGGCAAATTGTGCTGAATAGCCACACACTTGGGTGTGAAGACGGTGACGACGACATGCTCAGCCAACCGTCAGGCACTTCTGCAGGTATTCCCCTAGAGGTCAGGTGCACCGGGCAACCCTACCAAATCGAGTTGCCCGGTACATATCCCGCGGGGACGCTGAGGAGAGACGCCTGCGAGATGATCAACGGCCTTGGGAAACAGCCGCTGACCAACGAGATCAGAAGCTTTCCACGCAAAGCGCGATGCCCATGCCGCCGCCGATGCACAGCGTTGCGAGACCCTTCTTTGCGTTGCGGGCCTTGAGGGCATGCAGGAGCGTGACAAGAACGCGTGCACCGGATGCACCGATCGGATGGCCGATGGCGATTGCGCCGCCGTTGACATTGACCTTGGCCGGATCCCAGCCGAGTTCTTTGTTGACCGACAGAGCCTGTGCCGCAAACGCCTCGTTGGCCTCGATCAGGTCGAGGTCATTGATGTTCCAGCCGGCCCGTTCCAGTGCCTTGCGCGATGCGGGGATCGGACCGGTTCCCATGATTGCCGCATCGACGCCCATCGTTGCAAACGAGGCGATCCGGGCAAGCGGGGTGAGACCACGGCGGGCAGCCTCGTCCTCGCGCATCAGCACGACCGCGGCAGCACCATCATTCAGGCCCGACGCATTGCCGGCCGTCACCGTGCCATCCTTCTTGAAGGCGGGCTTGAGTCCGGCCAGAACGTCGAGCGTCGTGGCGCGTGGGTTCTCGTCGGTATCGACTATGATATCGCCCTTACGGGTCTTGATCGTCACCGGCACGATCTCCGCCTTGAACCGACCGTCCGCAATTGCGGCGGCAGCCTTGGTCTGCGAGGCCAGTGCGAAAGCGTCCTGTTCAGCGCGGGTCAGTGCATATTTCTCAGCGACGTTTTCGGCGGTGATGCCCATGTGATAGTCGTTGAAGGCATCCCACAAGCCGTCCTTGATCATCGTGTCGACGAACTCGGCCGAGCCCATCTTGACGCCTGTGCGCAGGACAGCGGCATGCGGGGCAAGGCTCATGTTTTCCTGGCCGCCGGCCACCACCACATCGGCATCGCCGGCAAGGATCGACTGGGCGCCGAGGGCGACCGCACGAAGGCCAGAACCGCAGACCTGGTTGATGGTGAGTGCCGTGGCACTCATCGGAACGCCGGCGGCAACGGCTGCCTGGCGGGCGGTGTTCTGGCCCTGGCCGGCGCTCAGCACATGGCCGAGCACGACATCGGAAACGGCGGAGGCTTCAAGCTTGGCCCGTTCGAGAGCTTCGCGGATGACGATCGAGCCCAGCTCGCTTGCGGGAAGGGTGGAAAGCCCACCCATGAATTTGCCGATCGCCGTGCGGGC
>Ga0209281_1000429_pt1 | contig 62518 bp, 71 predicted proteins | sample MedtruBG_FD_187514 | JGI IMG/M metagenome (GOLD analysis project Ga0209281, IMG submission 187514) | Root nodule microbial communities of legume samples collected from California, USA - Medicago truncatula BG (SPAdes) (version 2) | ecosystem: Host-associated > Plants > Roots > Nodule | place... | reverse complement strand
CGTTGCGGAATTCTGGCGTGTGCTGTTTGCGGGGCTTCTTATTGGTTGATGCTGGTTTTGTCATGAGTCACCTCTGGTTGAGAGTTTACTCACTTAGTCGTGTGTCCACTATTCGTGGGTAGGATCATTTAGCCTATCAGGACGCGATGTATTGTCTTATACTTGAATCGAATCAACAAGCAATCAATAAGCTTACTATGAATTTGAGGGTTTCGTGGGACATGATAAAGATGTGGCATAAATGAATCCGACAACGTCATGTTATCGGATTAGAGTTGTTATTAAATTAATTCCAACGTGAATGTTGCACTAGCTGAAATTTTACCTGGTACGATACCACGTCTATCCTGAATGGGAGTCATGCTTACAGTAAACTCGTGGCTGACATTCCCAGCCTCATCAACAGTATCTTGTGTTGCTACGCCATCAGCAGGACTAATAACCGTAGAAGCGCGATTCACATGCTCGTGAATAACTACACCTGCGTTAATAGCGTTTCCAGGAGCAATAGAGTTAGCGATCATTAGCTTATTATTAATATCCTGCTTTGCGTTAAGATGAAATTGAACAATCTGACCAGGGTTTAATTTTGATACTGTTATAACTAGTGGTTTACTTTTTGTTTCTGACGCAGCGGGTGTTTTTTGAAATTCATCCAATGCCACACTACCTAGATCCACTGTTATAGGAACATACATTTCATAATAATGTGATGGAGGTGTGATGGTGCCGTGAATTTTAATTATATCGGAGGGTGCTGCTGCATTGACTCCTGCTGTGATGAAAAATATCGAACAAAAAAAATTCTTTTTGAAAAAATCACTCATTAACATTAAATACCCCTTAAAGTAAATATTACTACCGCGTGAGTCAATTGAATCTAAATAATGAATCCTTTCAGTAGGTTAAGGTTCCAATAAAATATTTGTAGATATATTTAACAACTTACTGTTAAATATAATCAATCTTTATCGTTGCGATAGCCTGGATCTTCCCTGGATGTAAATTTTTATATGATGAAAAAATCTTAGCATAGAGTTCAATATTTCGAGTATCTGAATTCGCAAAGAGTTCAGAAATATTCACGGGCACTCCAATAGTTAAAGGCCATTGCTTATAAAGTATTTGAACGCCAACTCCCTTCGCGCTACCAGCCCCCGGAAGCAGTGATAGAACATCTTTTCTGTAGGGAAGTTTTTCTCCTTGAAGCGATAAGAATACATTATGAACATCTTCGCAATGAACGGGCAAAATAAACCGTTTTAGGTTCAGTTGAGAATTCCTCCCAGTAGCTAATTGATCGACAGGTATCGAACCCATATCAATATTGATGTTATCAGTTAATACCTGACATGTACCCACACTACGTCGTCCGAAAATATTCAGATCAACGGTTGTTGACGATTTTTCCCCACTAGGATTAAATACTAGGATATTATTTTGTCTGAATGTGAACTGTATATTACCGTGCTTACCTGAAATCTTAATTAATTCAATGCGAAGATAAATATCAGATGCTTTAAGAGTGGAGTTAATTTTTTGGGAAAATAAATAATTAACATCATGCCATTGTAATCCGGAAGATAAATGTTCAGCAACGGAGATCCTGATGCCAATATCAGGAGAGAGAGTTTCATAAATATGCTTTCCCACCATAATACCATTTACTTTAGAGTATGCGTTCAAACGGGCACCGTTTCTTTTTGATACAATATCTTCTGGACATACGATATCAACATTCGAGGCAGACAATGCGGACAACGGAGCTTCTTTTTTATAAACAACGTCGCCAACCTTGGCATGCGTTAGTGAAGATAAATCAGCGTTAATTGACATAGCTAAATGTCCCCCGCATCCCAGACTATATTGGGAGACGGAAATTAAAATGCATAACAGCATTACTTTGTTACGAAATGTAATCATTGACATAATAAAGATAACCTATCCATAGGGGTTTTTTCATTAATTTTTTGTATTGGAAGTGAAAATGGAGCTGTACACGTTTCTCCCTCGTTTATTTTAACCGTTAATATACCCTTATCGGGAACTCCCGTCAGATAAACGATCCCATTCTCTGAAACGTAGAACACATCACTTTTTTTATCTATAGATACTTGTGATCCAAAAGGTAAGTTAGACTGTTTCCCATGTAGTGACACGAGGACCTTGCGTCCGATATTTGTTTTGAATTTTACCATTACAATGGCATCTTTTGTTGGGACAGCGTTTTCCGAAATATTAGGTATTCCGAGACTTTCCATTCCCTCTGATGGGATTATTAAATCAATATCATTTCTTTGGTAAGGTGAAATATCTGGCAGAACAGCATAACCATTTCTATTAGTACTCACACCCGTGGAGTTTGCAATTTTAATATTCTTTCCACCAGGCACACTGACTAACGCTGCGGAATTTTCGAAATATTGGTTGAGCGTAACGTCGTCTTTATGAATAAGAATTCCTCCAGTTAGGCCATAGGTTATTTTCTGTTGTTGGGAGTCATAATCATAACCGATATAACCTTCTCCACTAGACCCTTTATTATCCAGGTTTATTGCAGCACTGGTTCCTCTCCCGCTGTTTTCATAACCAATACTGGTTGTATAATTAAGCGTATCGTCATCATCTAATGCGTCATTTAATGACAACTGCTGGGAGGTTGCACCGCTTGAGTCATTCGTCAGCATATACGAAGTTGTTCCCCTTTGATGGTCACTCTCTGAAGGAAGGAAGGCTGAAAATGGAAGTGAAAAATTAATTGTAATTTGCCTATCCCATTTTTCTTCATCTGCATTTCTCGTGGCACTCACCGCCATGGAATAGGAAAGATATTTTAATGATCCATTAAAACCTGCCTGATAGACGCGATCGGCTGAATCATCATATTGCGTTTGCGCAACGGTAAAAAAGAGTGACTTTCCGCTATCACCAACTGGTTGGTTGATGCTTACCGATTGCTCACTTGTCGGCGGAGACTCCATACGTTCACGATCCTGTGTATCGCTAAATGACAAATAATTTTTTTTGAAAAATTTAGCATCAATTTGAATATCAGTGAGTGTACTTTGTAATTTTTTTGCATAATTTAAATGTAATGCATAGCCAGAGAGTTTGTCTTTATTTAAAGTTGGCGTCGCTTTATCATGAATAGCGACTACAGAAAATCCTCCAAGTATTTCAGCATCTATACCCAAACCAAAACTTGTTGCAGAATAATTATCACTCAATTGACCACCGCCAATCAATGTCAAATTATAGGGAAGACCATAGGCGATTGAGTTCTCTGCAATATCATGATTCTTATCGTCTGATCCAGAGTCATATTTCCCCATCGTCAAACTGTAGTTCAATTGTCCTGCCCTCTGCAGAATTGGTACAGTAGCAAAGGGGACATTATATTTAGTTTCGGAGCCGTCTGACTCTTTAATGGTGACTTCTAAAGTGCCACCTTCTGAAACAGGCGCAATATTGTTAAATTCAAATGCTCCTGGTGGAACATTTTTTTGATATATGATATTGCTATTATCTTTTATCGTAACCTGCGCATAACTTTTAGCAATACCACGAATAATTGGCGCAAATCCATTTAAGCTGTTGGGCAGCATATCATTGTCAGTCGCTAGCCGTACACCGCGAAGTGGTACGCTATCAAAAACGGATTGCGAAGTAGAAAAGTCTCCAATAGTCAACTCACTTTTTAGAACGTGAATAGACCGTTCAGCATACGTCGACAGACTTTGCCACCCCCCCTCATTTGACCATGATGAATCATTACGAAAACGCCATGCGCCTGTATTAAAACCATTTCGCCAGTCAAGAAAACCCTCTGTTTCACCTTGAATAAGAGGATTACGATTTTCATTTTGGTTTTGTAAAGAACCATCAAAGCGATAGTTAGATATAAATGCAGTGATTCCTTCATCCCAATATCTTTCTGGAACATCGTCTTTAGCTACTTCTAATAATGAAACTTGAGGAATAGAAATATTTAACTCTAATTTTGAAAAATCTGTACGTGTTGAAGCACCGTTGATCACGCTTTGAACAGATGCGCAACTATGCGCATCTGTAAGTACTTTCTTATTAACATACGAAGCACCGAAGTCAACACCAAAGCTGTTGTATTCCTCTTTTGTGAAGCACGGCACTAAACCTTCTTTTTCATTATTAATGAATTTTACTACCCGCTGTTCAAAAAGTTCCGTATTAATGATTATTTTGACACGGTACTCTCCTGGTAACTGCTTACTGTCGTTAAAATATGACAAGTCTATTTTGGGCGACGTCCCATTTATCGATTCAATTAGTGATGGTTCAAAATAAGTTCCAGCGCATGCTAATGCAGGGAAAACTAAAAATCCGAAAATGTAGTATTTTATCTTCAGAGAACCAAAAATAATCCTTTTTACTTTCAACATAAATAATTTGAGTTTGAATATTTAAAGTGATTTATTAAACTGCTCTGTTTGAGAACCATCATCTGTGATTGCACGCCATTTTATTAAGGGATGATCACCTAATGGAGTATGGAGTGTATATTGTAGCGTTTTATGGGGTGCCAAGGTTGAGTTATCTGGATCCAAAGAAATGCTCACAGCTTTGCTATTGATACTCAGTTCGTTAAATGTCACAAAATAAGGTGAATTATTGGTAACCGCCAACGTATCAGCCGATACTTTGGTCCAAACCACATGTGAAATTGCACTGGTAGCATCACCTGCAAGAGTTTCAGGGCGATAGATAAGTTTGATTCGATGGTCAATAGCAATGATTAATTTATTGTTTTTAATCTCACCATTTACAGATGGGATAGATTTAACATTAAGCCAGAACAAAGATTCCTCATCCTCTGGAAGATTTTTTCCTGTATAGATAACACTGATTGTACTTTCATTATCAGGATCTAATCTGAAAAGCGGAGGAGTTGATGTAAACGGTATATCTTTTTTTTCTTTTCCTGAGTCAACCCAACTTTGAACCAAATAGGGTTGCAGAGAATTATTCTTAACTTTAATATCTTCACCCGTTTTTTCCGAGTGATAGATAACTCGACTGGTATTAAGTTCAACAGCCGAGTTTGCATAGGAAGTAAACAAAAACATTAGTACAGCTGCTGAAAATGTTGTTATCTGTTTCATAGTAATCACTAAAATGTAAAAACCGACAACATGACATTATCGGTTTGAAATATATTGAGTGAAATTAAAAGCATGTCTAAAAAAATACCTGACTGCTAATGATATTTCACAATTAAAGTTTAGCTATGTTTAAACAGCTTCTAATACAATTGTCGCGCTAGTTGAAATTGAACCTTGAGTAGGGTCCATGTCATCTCTAGTAGGAGTCATGCTCACTGTGAAGTCATGCTTAGCATCACCATTCGCATCAATGACGTCTTGAGTCACGTTTCCACCGTCAGGAGTAACGACGTTAATCGCGCCGTTCACGTGTTCATGAATGACTACACCAGCATTAATTGCACTCCCCTCAGTAGTAGCGTTAGCAAACATATGCTGGTTATCGTTATCCTGAGTGCCTGAAATGTGAATTTGTACAACCTGACCAGGATTACAGTCGGAAATGTTAACAACTAATGGTTTAGCCTGAAATTCAGATGCAGCTGGTACCGAAACAAAATCTTCCAGTGCAACACTTCCTAAATCAACAGTTGTAGGAACAACCAACTTGCAATTATTTGTTGTAGGCATAACGGTCCCACTTATTTGCACCGTAGCAGACGGAGATGCTGCATATGCGCCAGCAGTCATTACTAAAAGTGAAGTGATGATTGTCATTTTAAAAATATTATTCATTGCTTTGTCCTTGAGAAATTAATACCACATGTCCGCTGCTTGATCCTACTGCATCAAAAGCACTTTGACATTTCAGAGTTATAGAGCTACTTAAACATTCTTTAATATTTATGTTCCTACCCCTTACTCAGAGCAGGCGGCAGATATTATCATTGCGATTTTTTTTTTAAATTATTATTTTTGTCTTTTATAGGACTTAAATGGAGTGACCTCGATTCCGTAGACAGTTCCTGTCCTCACGACGAGGCCTGTTCAAAGGCCACCGGACTGACGCCACCGAGATGACTGTGGCGCCGGAGCCGGTTATAGAAGACTTCAATGTAATCGAAGATATCGGCCCTGGCCAGATCTCGGGTTTTATAGATACGTTTTCTGATACGCTCTTTTTTTAAGCGAACTGAAGAACGATTCGGCCACCGCATTATCCCAGCAGTTGCCACGCAGGCTCATACTCGGGGCCAGGTTATTGGCCCGGCAGAAACGCTGCCAGTCGTCACTGCCGTACTGACTGCCCTGATCCGAATGCACAATGACTTCGCCTTCCGGTTTTCGCCGCCACATCGCCATCTTCAGCGCATCCAGCACCAGCTCGCGTGAGAGTGTCGGTTTCATCGACCAGCCCACCACATTTCGGGCGAAGAGGTCGATAACCACCGCCAGATACAGCCAGCCCTGCCAGGTGCGGATGTAGGTGATATCGTTCACCCAGACCTGATTAGCCCGTACGACGGTAAACTGCCGCTGCACACGATTCGGGGCAACGACTGGAGGTCTGCCAGCGATACGACGTGGCGCTTTATAGCCGCGTACTGCTTTGATCCGGTTCAACTGCATAATACGGCTAACCTGGTTTTTACCGCATGGCTCCCTGATTTCATCCAGATCGCCATGAACCCGGCGATAGGCGTACACGCTCCCGCTCAGTGAATGAGAGTCACGGATGAGAGCCAGCTGGCGCTGATTATCTTTATCCCGCGCATAGAACCCGGCCCGGGGGACACACAGTACCAGACACATCGTCATGACACCCCATACAGAGCGGTGTTCATTGATAAAGCGGTACTTCAGTCGGACTCCCTTGCAAAGTACCGCGCGGCCTTTTTCAGAATATCCCGTTCTTCTTCAGTGCGCTTTAGCTGCGCTCTAAGCTTCAGGATCTCACTTTTTGCTTCCAGTAAATCACGGGCATGCTGCTTGCAGTTATCGGGTTTAATCGCCCGTAACCACTTGTAGAGACTGTGTGCAGAAACGCCCAGCCGGTCAGAAACTTCAGCTACGGAATAGCCGCGCTCCGTTATCTGACGGACGGCTTCTTCCTTAAATTCAGGTGTAAAAGGTGGCATCTGAAATGGCGTGTTTACGGCAGAGCTCACGGGCAGAAACTCCGGCTTCCGCTTCGCGAAGAATACTGATGATCTGTTCGTCGGAAAAACGCTTCTTCATGGGGATGTCCTCATGTGGCTTATGAAGACATTACTAACATCGGGGTGTGTTAATCAACGGGGAGCAGGTCACGTTAATGGTGAGGATTATCTGGGGATGCTGAAAATTATCTGCCTGAACTTCATGGAAAAGCTGGATGTGGCCAACATTGGGATGAGAGAGTTAACTTACATTGAGATGTTTGCAGGGCCACTATTCCGAAAGGTGTTTCCTGAGCTATGCCCCAAATAGAGAAAGGGGCTAGTGCCCAGAGGGATCCTAATTAACGGGAGCTAATAAACCAGCACCATATTGCGGTAGACCCGTGTTAAATGGACAAGAACTTCACTCAGTGATATTCGTCTTAAAATTAGCGGGGAGTGTCGCAGGACATTCTCCGCTAATGTCAGAAATGAGATGACCCGTCTCGACTTGATACTGTTCGCCTGATACCTCAGGTGCAGACCTTTACTTTCTGCGTGGTAGCCCAACAACCACAGAGCTATCGTGCTCAGTGTCGCAAGCAGGCTCAGGACCAGAATCCTCCCTTCGGTACGACTGTAGCTGGCCCGGAGAGCAAATCCGAAGCGTTCACTTTTCTCATCACGAAAGTTTTGCTCTAGCCGTCTATCACATGGACCACTCTGAATCGGCATGAGTGCAACGACATAAGCCTGCTTAAAAAACAGGCTTAACGTGGGATATTTTCCGTTTTCCAAGCGAACCCCTTTAACGATGATGTGATAGGTAATGGATGTGTGTATACTGAACACATTCAAGCAAAGGAGGCCGTACATGGCTACTCAACGTACTACCCAAAACGTTAATGTCACCATTGATCGTGACTTACTGAGTCGCGCACGCGCCCTGGGTATCAATCTGTCCCAGACGTTCACAAGCGCTATTGATGCCGAGCTGCGTAAACACGAGGCGGCGCGCTGGAAAGAAGAGAACGCAGAAGGTATCGCGAACCTCAATGCCTTTCTGGAAGAACATGGCAGCTTTTCTGATCAATACCGGACATTCTGATCATGCAATTTACGGTTTATCGCAACGCGAACAAGAGCACCGTTTACCCGTATCTGCTGGATGTCCAGAGCGACATCATTGACGATTTAGATAAACGCATGATGATTCCATTAAGTCCGGTTGATAAATTCCCGGGAAAATGGCCTGACCGAATCATGCCAATTGTCCGGCTGACTGATGGCAATGATTATTTTGCTATCGTCATTGAAATGGTCGGCGTACCAAAGCGGGGGATTGGCGCTGATTTTTGCTCGGCGATGGCTTATCGCAATGAGATTAAAGCTGCCATTGATTTCGTACTCGATGGTATTTAATCCGTTTTCCGTAGGTCACATGCAAGACAATTACAACTCCGTTGGAGTACAAGGGTGCTACTTATCCAGAATCATTATTAAAATGATCTTCGATATTCATTTTTTTCTCTGTGCTAAATTATAACTCAATGATAAATATATTAATTTGTGCTAAATAATCCAAGCCTTCTGCCGATAATGATATTATCAGACAGGAAAGGTTATGAACGATTTTCATATTTTAAGTCTCTGTATTCAGAACAATGACATCAACGGCGCGATGCTTGTATTTCGTGACAAATCAGAATTTGCCGCCCGTAAAATCCTTGAACGTATCAAAGTGCGATTGCCAGTTGATACCGGTCGCCAGTTCTGGCGCTGGCTACAGAACTGGCTGATGAATGAGTGCCGGAATGAGAAGAATTTTAATGAATCTGCCAGTTCCCCGTCATTCGCCATGGCAGAAAATATTATGTCCGGGCAGTCTGAATCCGGCAGCTCTGGACGCAGTCAAAATCATAGCGCTTCTGTCCATGCTGGTCGATCACACCAACACGCTGTTTCTGGCGAAACCGGAACCCCTGCTGTATGCGCTTGGCCGGATGGCCTTCCCCCTCTTCACGCTTATCTGGGCGATGAACGTATTCAACAATCCCGCTCGCCTGCAGCAACGCGCAAACCGTCTGTGGGGCTGGGCGGGTCTGACTCAGCCGGCATTCACACTGGCGTTTCATCATCAGATGCCCTGGTATGCGCTGAACATTCTGTTTGTGTTCGCCAGCGTCACACAGCTCCTTGCCCTGCATTACCGGTTGGGAAGCCATGGAATTTTCTACGGGGGGATAATTCTCGCAGTTCTGGTCATCCCGCTCACACCCGGAAGCTATGGCCTGCCGGGTCTCCTCCTCGCCGCGTCACTGGTACTGATGTTTTCTCCTGCAGCAGCTGGCTGGCGCCGTGCAGGGTCAGTCACAGCTATCACTGCTTTATTCTGCCTCAACGGAATGACGCACCTGATTTCATCCCCGGTGGATACGCTGCTGTTCGCAACGGTCCCCACCCTCGTTTTTCCGGCAGTGGTCGTTATGCTGGCGCGCGATCACGTTCCGGATAACATTCAGCGTTTCATGCCGCGTCATTTTTTTTATTTCGCTTATGCTGGCCATCTTTTACTGGCAGGAATGCTTCTGTTATGGATGCCCGTCAGGGCATAAAGGCGACAAATAGTGTCACGTTCTGCGCTGAAGGCTGGTGTCGCCGTGACCGGCGTCAGCCGCTGCATTTTGCCAGGTTCTGCCTTACCCCCCCATCCCCTGCAAAGCCATACACGCTTAAAGCCATGAAGAAGCTCCTTTTGCGCGCTCGGAGTGAGCACGTCGAGGCCTTTGGCCGCTGACGGGCTGTATCTCCGCGTTAGCGCCGTAAGGCGCTTACGAGCGTGTACCCCTTAACGCCCCGCAACACCACTGACAGCGACTAAGAAATCTAGTTACAACATCCCTTTTAAAGCGAGGGTGTTCCGGCCCTCCGGGCCGGGGCGGCGTCGGTTTAGCAGGGGTCAGGTATGTATTCGGTGCCGGGTTCTGGCCAGAACGGGGCCCGGCGCTTGCGACGGGAGGTACTTTTGATTTTCTTCTGAGCGCGCGGCCTTGAGGCCGCTGCATGCGAAGGCATTTTTCGTTATCCACAGAGTTGCTGAAGACAAAGATCTACTCTGGAATGTAATGAACAGAGAGATAAAAAAGGTGAAGTAAGACTGTTTTGCGGAATGTCTTTTATTCATTTCCGGGTTACTTCACATATTAGTTTGCGGATTTCTGTGTAAAAAAAAGAGACAATGGCCACTGCGGGCCTTAACGACACGCAGAACGTCATGGTGAACGGAAAGAGAAGGGAGTGAAGGGTAAAATATGAGCAGAATGGCTGAAAAAAACCAACACGAAAAGCCCCGGTGGGGGGCCTGTAGACAGCAAGACTGTTGTGTCGTTTGTGACTAGTCCGGTGGAGAAAGCGCCAGATCCAGCTGGTAAAGATGCTGGATGGCCAGAGCCTTGAGGCGCTCAGATGTGCACCAGTACGCTTCGTCAGGCGGCAGGGTGCGGTAAATCCATTCAGACATTGCATGGAGTCGTTCATCTGCCGGCAGTTTAATCAGGTTGTTGGCACGTTTACGCTCCGCGCCTTTTTTGCGGCGGTAAACGAGTGCCTCCCCACGCTTACGGCGAGACCAGCATTTCCGCGCGGAGTGGGGCTGAATCTCATCATGTTCGCTCATCACCCCTTCCAGGATCAGCTGCTCACGCTCAGCGCTCTGGCGGAGCTTCTTCTCCTGTTCTTTAAACAGCTTGTCCATATCGATGCCCAGCATCTGGAATCCAACGGAGGTGATATAAACATACGTTGGCAGCCAGGAACGGGATCCCCGATCCCAGGTGCGTTCTTCCGCGAGGCCCAGAACGCCAAACCGTACCTGTTCCTCAATAAGCCGTGAAAGGCGTGACACCGTCACCTCCGTTTCCGGAATGACATTGCCTTTTGCGTCCTTTGCACTGAGTTCTTTTGCCAGACGGGAGATACACATGCCGACGGTATGCTTGCCGGCATCACAGAAGCTGATGAGCACTGGCCAGAGAGCATCGAGCAGGCGCTGACGTTCCGGACGGAAGCCATATTTACGTCCCGCCTTACGGCGACCGGCGATATAGAGAGGGTGACGAGAAACATGCACGCGCAGGCTGACCTGCCCGGTTTCTTTGTCTTTTTTCACCAGGCGATTGTAGGCATGACCGAGCTGTCCGGAGAGCTTTTTATAATGCTCCGGGCGATACCAGGCCGGGTTCTCACATTTGGCTTTTGTGGAATGCTCACCGCGTTTGCGGCGGGTCAGTTTTTTGACCGGTGCAATGAGGAAATTACCCTGAATGCCGGCATCGACATCCTGCCAGAAACGGGTTAGCTCATCTTTCGGTAGATCTGACCAGTGAACAGAGATCTGATTGTCATTCACGGCGGCCTGTTCTTATGGCGGCCGGGTGTTGTTTTCTATGGTGCATGCGTTATAATCCTTCACAGGCATCGCGCCTGCTTTTGGACCCCCTGATATCTGAAGATTCCGCCAAGTTTCAGACAGATATCGGGGGGTTTGTGCATTCAGGCTCCGGGAAATCCCGTCACCTGCTCCTGAACGTTTTACTGGACACGTTCTGTCCCTGTTTGTTTCCGGAAGTCCGCATTTCTCCCGTAAACCCTCTTCTGCCACCCGCCTGCCTCACCACAAAGCAGTCAAACCGTCAGTTTGAGTTAGGTCACAAAAGTAATCTGAATCAACAATCTGTCCCACCACAAGACGATCACTGACGCTCCGAATACTACCTTCTCGCTGGCAATTTTTCCAGATGTCAGGCCAGATTAACGCTCATTGTTTGCGTGCTAATTGTCCTGGAGGGCCTTTTAACCGGCACCGCTCGCAGTAATGTCAGGGTGTTAGGTATATCAGGTAAGCAGAGTTGAGAAGAGAAATATGGAGGAGGGGCATTTAACTCAAGGGGTTACAAGGTTTATCGTGCATATAGTAATTGCACTCATAAACATTCGTATAGCTTTTGCTATACAATATTCTTGTGCTATGCTTGTAAAGCAATTGCTATACAAGGAACTCATTTATGAAATCAGATGTTCAACTCAATCTTCGAGCCAAAGAGTCTCAAAGAGCGCTCATCGATGCTGCTGCGGAGATTCTCCATAAATCACGCACGGACTTTATTCTGGAAATGGCATGTCAGGCTGCAGAGAATGTGATCCTCGATCGGCGTGTATTCAATTTTAACAGTGAGCAGTATGCAGAGTTTATCGATATGCTTGATGCACCAGTTGCAGATGATGCTGCCATTGATAAACTCCTGGCAAGGAAACCTCAGTGGGACGTATAACAGCACCAGAACCGTTATCCAGCTCCCATCAACTTGCTGAGTTCGTCAGTGGTGAGGCTGTACTTGATGACTGGCTTAAACAGAGAGGATTAAAAAATCAGGCTCTCGGTTCAGCCCGAACGTTCGTTGTTTGTAAAACAGGAACGAAACAGGTTGCCGGTTTTTACTCTCTGGCCACCGGCAGCGTTAACCATGTGGAAGCCACGGGAAGTATCAGGCGCAATATGCCAGATCCAATTCCCGTAATCATACTTGCTCGCCTGGCAGTCGATGTTTCATTCCGTGGAAAAGGGCTCGGGGCTGATTTACTGCATGATGCAGTTCTGCGCTGTTACCGTGTAGCTGAGAATATCGGCGTCCGTGCGATTATGGTTCATGCACTGACTGAAGAAGCCAAAAGCTTTTATCTTCACCATGGCTTTAAGGCATCGCAAACCCAGGAACGGACGTTGTTTCTTAAGCTAGCATAATTGGTTTTGAGGCCGAAAGGGCGCATCCATTAATATGTAACATATTGATATTTAATATTTAAAACTATATACTTAACATAATCTTTGTTATGCGCACTAATATTGTAGTAGCTAAATTGAGATGTCCGTCTCTGACCAAATAGACATGTCCGCGCTACAGTCTCACCACAGCGATAATTGCTTTCAAAGGATGAGACTCATGACGGCATACGGAACGGAGTTTTTCTCAATGAAGATGTAAACCGACTCAGGATCCTTCAGGACGTTATCGACCGCCGTCTTACCACACGTCTTGCAGCAACCCGGCTTGAGATATCTGACAGACACTGCCGACGGTTGCTGGAGCGCTATCGTGAACATGGGCCGCTTTCACTTGTTAACCGTCGTCGTGGCCAGCCCGGCAACCGGCAACTCATGCCGGGCCTCGCTGAACGAGCACTGCGTATTATCCGCGAACGTTACGCTGATTTTGGCCCGACTTTAGCCTGTGAGAAGCTTGCCGAGGTTCATGGGCTGTATCTGGCCAAAGAGACGGTACGCAAGCTGATGACACAGGCTGGTTTATGGATCCCCCGCAAGTTACGGCCGCCGCGTGTACATCAGCCACGACCGCGTCGGGCCTGCACCGGAGAACTCATCAAGATTGATGGCTTGTAGTTTCGCTCTAAATGTCTTGAATTAAACCAAATCGGAACAATAAATTAGAAAGTTCACTAATAGGTATATTTAACTGGCGAGCAATGACTGGCAAAGTTAATCCATCATCTGCAAGGGCTTGAAGTAATGAGTCTATTATCATAGACCTTTCTCGTTCCATAATTTGATCCTCTCTCACCCGAAAGCCGCGTGCGGAAGCTTCTTTTACAAGGTTATTATATTGCCATGTAGTTAATGTTCCAACTTGTCTCATACGATAGATAAGTGCAAACGTGGATACCTTCCAGTTATGCCGTAGTTGAACAATTTCATCTACTGATGGATTTCTCATTTTTGCAGCAAGAATATTTTCTCTCGGCATGAGGAAGGCTGAAGCAAATTCGTTAGCTTCAGCTTCAATGTCTTTACCTTGAGGCGTACCATGCTTATGCAAAACTAAATGTCCTAACTCATGAGCCGCATCGAATCTGCTTCGTTCCGCCGTTTTTTGATTATTAAGGAAAACATATGCCTTTCCTGCCTTCCAAAAAGAGTACGCATCAACTTCTGCTGTATTTTCTGCTAGTGAAAAAACTTTGATTCCATTCATTTCTAGCAAGTTAACCATGCTCGTAATGCTTTTACTGCCAAGTCGCCAATAGTCGCGCAGTGCTTTAGCAGCTGATTCAGGTGTTTCCCCCCTTAAATCTATAAGGTTTAGTTCAGGGAGTTTGAAATTACTTTCAAAATAGTCACTTACAATCAATCCAAGTTGCCCGGCCCCTATTGCAGCACCTTCTTGTGCAGATGTCATTTTTTTTAGTGAACGGAAGGATACTGTCGAAGGATCAATAGATTCAATATCTTCACCGAAGAAAAAATCTGCGGGATAATTTAGAACATCAACAAATGAAGATATTGTTTGCTCTGATGGTTCGTATAAACAGTAGTCCTTCTCATAATCAACAACCATCCGCAATGAAAGCCCTGCTTTGCTCGCTAAGGCTGTCATTGTTAATCCTCTTCTTATCCTTGCAAGTTTAAGGCGCGAAGGGTTAAATTTAGCCATTTGTTATCCGTGTTACTCTTTTCTAATAACGGTGAACGATGGAATATCGTTGAATTTTTCTTTAATAGGAATAGGTTTATTAACGAATGGAATCGCTTCAAAAATATATCGTTCTTTCCATGAAGAGATTCGTGTTTTTCCAGCAGAATTACTCATTCCGTCTGGGATTGATAACTCATATCGAACTTCTTTATTGGCATAGTCGAAAAAATAAAGAAGAACGAAATTGATCATTGAGTCAACAGGTTCCGATGCAACAATGGGTGAAACTACTTTATCTAGGTTGAATAATTCATAATTTTCACCAACCAAAACTTCTGTAGCAGTCCCCTTAGGGTTTTTACTCTTAGGGTTTCCATCTAAAAGACCAGTGTATCTGTCTCCACTCATAACTAGAATGTTTAAGCCCTTGTCCTTGTTATGGGTAAGATTCAATCCGCTAACAAATGAAAAAGACCACTCTTCATTATCAGCAAGTAATTCACGGCGTAAAGCACGGATGACCGCTCCCCAGGCTCGAGAACCTGGATCAGTCTTAGCATCAAGATCAGTACTTTGTCTGATCTCAAACAGGCCATCCTCCACAGCGGCCTGAAGCGCTTTTTCGCTGATGCCATACATATTAACGCTTGATATTGCGTCATCACCAAAAACCACTACACGCTGCATCTGATTGTTCATACGATTCTCGCATCACTGGTCACTTCCTGATTTTATACCTAATTTAAGGGAGTAAATCAAGAAGTGGGCTGTCTATTTTCACAGTATTTTGTTAAGAGGTTTTTAGGCATTGCCTAGCTTGGCCCTGCAGCTCATAGGTCTATCACGTGACTCTCTCAGCTAATGGGGTTGGGGGCTTGTACAAGCTTGCAATAACAGGATCAGTTACAGCAAAGCAGAGACGATTACACATCACATAATTAAGAGTCGATCAGCTCATTTTGCGTTTGTGCCTTGATAAGGTTCGGGAAATCCCATATATGTGTATTGAGGATGTGCCTCTGAAACTCAGGAATCAGTATCATGGGATTAAAACCAGGTCCGAAACCAATTGCTAAGTCCACAGGAAAGCCGGATCAACGTCGTCGAGATAATAAGGATACTCCCGGTAACACCCCCGGATTGAAACCTAGTAAATCTACCGGTAAATGATAATGTAGGGTATAAGTTTTCTACTTATACCCTTATCCGACTACTGAAGCGGCACGTCCCATCTTTTTACCGCTGTCGCTGAAACCGGTACGCAGTAAGCGGCGTCTTTTTGGAGTTTCAGCCTGACATCTGTATCGAAATCAGTATCCAGTGGATTAAATTTCCAGCTTTCCTTGTAGGATTTTATAATCGCCTCAGGGCATAGAAAACTGAATTGATTGGTGGTAAATATAGAAACAGCCCGCACCGAATAATATTCCCCTGCTTTGATTGTTTTACGATCCCAAACCGAATTAGAAAAAAACTCCTCCGGATACTCACTCGCTTTTATAATATAGCTGTGGGTGCTGAAATCACTTATGCCAGAAAGTTTAATGACGGAATGAGTAAATATAACAGGTAAGACAGTGATTTTTGTAGAAATAAATAACAGTATCATCAGAGACACTATCAGGGAAGCGCTAATTTTTTTTGGAAATTTATCCTTTGCATCCATTCTCAGGTAAACGAGGCCAGGCAAAATTGTCATAAAAAAAACCATGTACGACATGAACGCCATCCCGGCCACGATCCTGAAGGTGACCTTTTCAGTTGATGCGGAAATATTCCTGAATACTATTTCCAGTGGAAACACCTGAAGATGCGCCAGCAGGGCAATACAGAGCGGGATGGCCACATAAATCTGACATCGCCGCATCCATCTCACCTTCGTATTTTTAATTGATAAGTCGCGTTCAAGATGTTTTCGGTTTATCAGGCAGGAAATAATTATGGTAAGTACACCGATACTTAGCAAAGACAGCCAGCCTGAGTTGTTTTTTACGGTCTGGCTGAAGTCGAAAGCATAGTAAAACACATAGAAAAAAGCCATCGGGAACAGTCCGGACAGCATCAGTACAGATAAAAAATTATTCTGGATTTTATTGTATGTAGGAAGATTATTGATATCCTGAGGAATGATTATCGGCATGAATATGGATATTATAAAAAAGATAAACAACAGTATAGCTAATGAGAATACTGCCGCGCAGCAGACCAGAGCGAACAGGCTTTTGATGCTCATCACCTCAAAGAAAACATCCAGTCGGTCAAGACGACTGAAATATCCCCAGAGCACAGTCAGCGCGATCCCTGATATGATGCCAGACGGAGTTAATACCGAAATTAACAGCGTCTTCCATTTCTGATTCATTGTTAACCTTCCCTCTTTATTATGGTGGTTAAGCTAAATTAGCAGCGTTACAGCGTACAGGCACCTACCCGAATCTGACCGTCAACAGCTGTGTGTGCGGCAATGTCCAAAGAATGGTTTCTGTTTCTTATACTTATTAAAATGTACGTTTGAAAAAGTAGACTCTCTGCGGTACGCTTCATCTGCATCATGGAACCTGATTTTTTACCCAGCGCGCCGGAGGGTTTCCGGCCTTCCCGGAGCCTGAGATGACCCCACTGACGGATACCAATCCCGATCAGCAGCCCGTGCCGGTATTGGTACCTCTGGATGAAGAATTCCTGCCAGCCCTGGCCGGCAATGAGGCCACGCTGGATCCAGCCCGCGCCTATCTCCTGTCGCTCAATTCTCCGCGCAGCCGCCAGACCATGGCTTCGTTTCTCAACATTGTGGCAGGCATGCTCGGCGCCGGCTCACTCGATACCTGCAGCTGGGGCAGTCTGCGGCGTCATCACGTGATGGGGATCACTGAACTGCTGCGTGACACCGGCCGGGCCACGGCCACGGTCAACACCTATCTCTCGGCGCTTAAAGGTGTCGCCAAGGAAGCCTGGATGCTGAAGCTGATGGATGTCGAGAGTTTTCAGCACATCCGGGCGGTGCGCAACCTGCGCGGCACCCGGCTTCCGCGCGGTCGCGCCCTGCCGGCAGAGGAGATCCGGCAGCTGTTTAAAGTCTGCGATGCCGACAGCAGCTGTACGGGGGCGCGTGACGCGGCCCTGCTGGCGGTGATCCTCGGGTGTGGTCTGCGTCGTTCCGAGGCGGTGGGCCTCAGTTTAAGTGACATTGTCACGCATGAACGAGCGCTGAAAGTGCTGGGGAAAGGGAACAAGGAAAGGCTGGCCTACATGCCGGCCGGGACCTGGCAGCGGCTGATGCACTGGACCGAACAGGTCCGCGGTGAAAGTCCCGGTCCGCTCTTCACCCGCATCCGCCGGTTTGACACCCTGACCCGCGATCGGCTGACCGACCAGGCGGTGTACCATATCCTGCAGGTGCGTCAGGCCCAGGCCGGGATTGAGAGGTGTGCACCCCATGACCTGCGACGGACCTTCGCCACGGCGATGCTGGATAACGGGGAAGACTTAATAACCGTTAAGGATGCGATGGGGCACGCCAGCGTCACCACCACCCAGCAGTATGACCGCCGCGGGGAAGCACGTCTGCGCACCGCCCGCGATCGTCTTGACCTGGTGTAACACATACCATCTTAATAACTTACTATTTTAACAAGATGACAGGTGAACCCCCTTAATCAAAACGCACTGGCAATGGTGACGCAGAACAACTCTCGGTACAGGGGGCAACCGGCTATCTTGCTTCCCGTTCTGTCTGCTGGGGCTGAATTTTATGAGGCGTGAAAATTTTCCGCTACTTCAGCGAAGTAACTTAATAACCGGTTATCTCTTGCTGGCATACGTTCATGCGCCGGCGTTATCAGCCCCATCAGCAGGAAGCGACCGCTATCCCACATGTGTTCTGTGTAAACGAGATAGTGATCTGAGGTCCGGTTGTAATTCTCTTGTTTAGCACTCCAGGTTAGCTGGAAATGCAGGTTGACGTGAATATGCTGGACGTTAGCATCGACAGCGAATGGCGGGAAATCAAAAGGAGCATCCCTTCCAAGAAGATTCGAAGGTGCACCCGTTGATTTATACGTGATGAACTCTGCTTTTAGCTGACTCTCCAGCTCGGGGTAAACGGCAAACGTAGGCTGGAAAAACGCATCCCAGGTAACATGACTGTACTCAGCCGTTAACGCCATTTAGCCGCAGCCCTGTTGCCTGAATCCAGCAGATGATTCATGGCCGAAAGGTTGATGCCAGAATTACGCACTGCTGTTGTTCGTGTGATTTGATCAATCAGACTAAGGTAGTTTTTGGTCGCAATGCTGACCATTTTAATGGCCTTGAAGAACGCAAACTCTACAGAATTTCTGTCATACGACTGAACGATTTTTTTTTCAGGCATCATCAGAATAAAGGACTCTGCGATGCCTGCCACATGGATAGTATGGTTCCTGATGTCGTTGGCGACTTTGATAGCGCCAGAGAAATCACTGTCTGCATACCGGGCCAGTTCGATACGGCTTGAGCGTAATTCTTCTGCCACGTTATTGAGAGCGACAGTGAGTTCACTGATATCGGTTTTGTTGACCCTGGAGCCCATCTCATAAACTCGTTCAACAATCGTAGGCTGACACGCAACCGCTTTAGATTGCGGCTGGAAACTGGCAAGAACCAGTGCCACTGCGGCCTGCAAGTGCTGGATTTTAAATTTCACGACGGGCTCCATAATCATCATCTCTCGACGAGGCGCTGCATTTTACTACTGAACTTAACTATATGCTAAAAAAAGTTGGTTGCATATGTGGCTGGTACAGCAAACCAGAAATCAGATACTGGTTCTGAAATTCTCTGTTTGGGTGTGGCTTTCCGGATCGCGGCCTGAAGGCTGTCAGCGGTAATGGCTGTCGGGAAGAACGTAATGGTATCCGGGGTGGCTCCGGTGACGGGCATCACGATAATCTCCGGCGTTCCGGTGAGTTCCAGCGCCTCCGCCAGATTGCTGTTTTTCTCAAGGGACGCGATATTATCGTCCGGTCGCTGGCGTGTCCGGGTCCTGCAGTAATTCGGTCTGATGCTCCAGCACGTTCAGGGCGTACAACTTCTGCTTACGCAGTTGCTGTTGCTCCTGCAGTTTCTGACTGACCGTCACCAGTATTTCCGGGTGGGCCACCAGATATTCTGAGGCAATTTCCCCGATCCTGGCCTCCTGCTCAGGTGTAAAGACTGGCTGAGGTGCTGAGGCCTGCGCCATAGGATTAAAAATAATGTATGTTGTAACTAACAAAGCGGTCAGTGTCTTCTGTTTCATCAGTGTTCTCTTCCTGTCCTGGGGTTAGCGTTCTTTCTGGATAGTACGGGTGAGGGTCTGTTCTTCGCGCTCCGGCATTCTGCCGCGCTCAGTGTTGTCGGCATGGCGAACCATTTCGCGTTCAGCACTGGCCAGCTCACTGACGACCCGTGACGCCCGCTCACGTTCGCCTGGGGCGTTATCCGGCAACGTGTTTTCACTGCGCACACGTTCTGCCCGTTCCTGCTCATGACCGTCCTGACGGTCATTATTTCGTACCGTCGCCAGCAGACTGTCATCCGGTGTCAGTGGCTCAGGTTTGATCGGCTTCAGGTCTTCCGGCCGCAGCGTCACCACCTCCTCACCCGGGAGAACGATGCGCTGCGGTTGATTGTCTTCCTGACGGGATGCCTCCTGCGCACGTATAAGGTCCGCCTGCTTCTGCTCAGCCTGCTGACGTTCATCCTGTCCGCTCAGATCGGACAGCGCGAGCCGCTGCTCATCATCCTGTCGCACACCCCCGGTCACCTTCAGCAGATGGGATGACGGTGGCTCTTTCCCGGTCTGCCACACCACACCATCACGGGGATTCCCTTTCACCGCCTCCAGTGCCGCGTTCAGGTCACTGACTACTAGGGTGTTGCCTGACTGACTGCGCTGAAGAACCACCCCGCGTGCCCGCTCAGTCATGACCATACGGGTGTCACCCTGTGTCAGCCTGCCCTCCGGGCTGGACACCAGAGAGACCAGGGCCAGTCCCGCGCTTTTACCGTTGTTGTCATAGACCGGCAGCGCGAGAGCCGGCTCCGGAAAACGCCGGGTGGCCGGGATCACCTTCGCCGTCAGCGATGCGTCGCCCATCCCCTGATGGCGCACCCAGGCACGACCAATGGCGGTTTTTGTTACCGGCTGACCCATTGCCCAGATTGCTTTCGTCTGTTTTCGCTGCGTTTCTGGCTGCAGTGCATCGTGCGCGGTTTTGATATCGCGCTCTGGTGACGTGACGGCTTTCACCCAGTCCGCCTTACCGTCCGTGTAAATCTGCACATGCTCCTTTGCACGGGAGGCCGAAATGTAAAACGCACGACGGGTGGCCAGAGCCTTGCGCCCCCCGTCGGTCCCTTCCAGGGAAATCACATAATCCGTACTGGTCCCCTGCGCACCGTACCCGGTCACGGCCCAGGCATAATCAAGATGCTGCTGCGCCCGGACCTGAGTCGGGTTGATGGTTACCAGACCGTTCGCACCCCGCAGGCGAATATTGCCCGTCTCGCTGACGCTGTCGACCGTAAAACGCTGGTTAGCGGTCTGGCCCTGCTCACGGTCCGTGGCTGTAAACCGCAGCAGATCGCCCTGCCGGACTTCAATGTTATGACGCTTAAACAGCTGCACGTCGCCGGTTATCAGCTCTTTAGGGGAATACAGTCCGATTTTCCCCTCTTCATCCCGCACCGTGACCGTGCTCCCGTTACGGTCGACCGCCACAACGTCCTGGTAGCGATCGCCACGTTTCACCACCATGCCCGTCTGCCAGGCGTCCGTTTTGTTAAAGGCATGCCGGGTATGCGTGATTTTGTCGAGGACAGGGACAGTGACCGCTTTCTCACCCAGTTCGCCGCGTTTGGCCAGCTGCGCGTGAATACCGGCATTCACCGCCTGGCGGTCAGCGTTAAGCTGGGTAATGATAAGGGTTCGTGCCCGGGCATCATCCGTGCGGCCAGTCCAGTCACTGACAATGTCGTCAACCGGCGAGGCGGTTTCCTGAAATGCCCCGTCAGGTACTGTTGCCCCTGGCTGGCGGCCAATCCGCTCTGCCGGCTGAGCCTCAATGCGTTTTAAAGCCGCATCGATGCGATTATCAATGATGTCGTGAACGGCACCGCGCAGCTGCACATCTTTCTGACGCACAATTTCTTTCATAATGGCAACATCCATCGGGCTGCGCTCCTGCATCAGCTTAAAGGGCGCGCCGGAGTCCACCGCTTCGAACTGGTCAATATCCCCCATCGAGACCGCACGCCCCCCGCCGGTGGCAATGGCCTGAAACAGAGCGGCGGTGTCCTGGTTGCCGGCCATCGACGATTCGTCAATCAGGAAGACCTGGCCTTTGTAATCCGGTTTTTCACCGGCAGCGGTGGCCTGGTCATGCTCCACAATAAAGGACTTGATGGTCTGCGCCGTCACACCCACTTCGCTCATCTCTTTAACGGCCTGATGCGTTGGCGCCAGACCCGTCAGGGTGGGGCGGGAATCGGCCGGCAGCGTCCCGAGCGCGGCCACAACCGCTTTCACCTGCGTGGTTTTCCCCACGCCGGCATAACCCTGAATACCGGTAAACTGGTCGGTACTTCCCAGAACCAGCGACGTCGATGCCTTTTGTCCTGCAGTCAGCCCGTTGAAAACAGCGTCTGGCACCTTATCAAGCAGTGGAGTCTGTGTGTTTTTACCCTCCTCCACGGTGCGAAGGATGGCTTTTTCCATTTCCCAGGTCGCCCTGGCGACCAGTTTTGGCTCCCCCCCGGCGGATACCCGCATCAGCTCCCCACTTTTCACCATCGTGCTAATTTCATGGCCGATATCGTCAAAGTCGGGATGGTACTTCTGTGCCTCGTCAGCCAGCGTCAGTTCACTGAACACCACGCTGCGCTGGTCGTTTACCGCACGCCACACGGCCAGCCCGGCGTCGGTACGCACACTGTCATGCAGCTGGCCGACCGCTTCACTCACATTTTCTTTGCCGCTGAGAGTGCGAACCAGATTCACGGGAGAGGCATTGGTTTTCATTCGCAGCAGCCGGGTTTCCGCCTTATCCTGGACTTCGGCGGTAAAGATTTCGGCACGATGGCCACTCTGCGCCAGCGAGTTCATGGTCTGAGAGGAGATATCCCGGCTGTTAAGTGCAGCCAGTACCACCCCGGTATCGTTATCACGCCCTCCAGGTGCACTCACCCAGGCGTGCGAGACATACAGGGGGTGGTCTTTCGGCAACGTCAGGATGTCATCTCCCCGCTTTACCTCGATCCCTTTTTCACTGATGCCGGTGACTTCCAGGCGGTCTTTTGCTTTCAGACTGTGTTCACGGTCGCCCGCCACGGCCAGCAGTTTTTCGCCGGTGGCCACGCTGAGCGTTTCACGGCTGAACAGTCGCCAGTCGGCGCTGACATCCCCGATTTTCATGCGGGTCAGCACACCATCCCCGTCAATGAGCGAGAGCACTCTGGTGTCCTCATGCACCCGGTCAATCACGTATGACTGGCGCGTTCTGGCATCACTGCGATCCTCAAGCACCATGCCGGGCCGGTAAGAGCCGGGCATCCTGCGGGTTTTACTGTCGAGCCAGACCGGCTGACGTGCCTCGATGTCCACACCGTCCCGTCCCAGCTGGCCGGCATTCTGTAGTGCATCACGGATAAGCCCGGTCAGATGGGTCTGTTCGCGCTTACCGACCACCACGGCGGTGACATTTTCGGCGCCGCCACTCAGCTCTGCAAAGCGGTTCGCCAGCGCCTCATAGCGATCGCGTTTGTTGGCGATACTGACCACATCGGCCTCAAGCCCCGGCGTCGGTTCATTGCGGCGTGAACGGACCACGCCGGCTGACTCCAGTACCGACATGGCATTGCCGTTCGCCTGACGACCGGCACTGTCCAGAAAGACCAGCTGCGCATCCTGCGCGCGCGCTTCGCCCAGCAGGACCAGCGTCTCCTTAAGCCCCAGCCGCTCTGCCCCCTCAATAATCAGCGTACTCTGGGGCTTCAGATGAAAATCCCCGCTCAGCACATGCTGACGACTGATAATACGCTCACGCAGGTCATCAGATTTGCCCAGCGAAATAGCACGTTCGGCAGAGCTGGCCAGCACTCTGACGTCACGCCCTTGCGCAACTGAGATACCGGTCAGTTGTGTCGTCAGATCGCGAATACCGGCCACGCCTGATGGGGCATTCATCAGCACCAGTGGCGAGGTCTCCACCACTGCCAGAGCGGGAGGGGCATACTGTTCCGGCCGGCTGAAAGCCACGACCGGTGTGGATTTGAGATGTTCCTGGCTGAGTGCCTGAATGGAGAGTTCATCCAACAGATGAATACGGGAAGTGAACACCCCTTTTTCGCTATCCAGGGGGACGATCATGCCGTCTTTCAGCGCCGTATCGATGGCCACGCGGATATCCTTAATCTCCGGCAGATGTTCGCTCAGCTCAGCGGTCGTCAGCATCAGCTCCCCGAAGGTAAAGCGGGTTTTGCTGTCACTGAGTTGCGAGATGGCCAGTCGCATCGCATCAGCCAGATCGGGCTGCGGTGTCTCAGCACGAACTGGCTGCACCGGGGAGGCCGTTCTCCCGACAGACATTTTTTCGGCATCAGCCCGTTCCGGCTGACTCAGAGTGTCAGTCTGTCGTGATTCGGGCTGGCGTGAGGTGCTGTCCCGCACTGCCGGCTGCCCCGGTGATTCAGGCCCTTTTTCCGGTTGGGGTATCTGTCCGGGTGACATCATCGCACCCGGTTCTGTACGCCCAGGCATGTCCGATGAAACCCGTTCAGGCTGCTGCGGTGTCCCACGTGCTGCGGCTTCACGCGGCACCACGCTGGCCTGATAGGCCTTCAGGTCGTAGCCTTTATCCTTCAACTGGCCGAGCCAGCGCTCCATCAGGCGAAGCCGTGACGGGTCGACCTTCGCCTGACGGGTGTCCTTCGCCGCCACGTCACGGCTGCGTAGCGTGGCCTCTGCGCCGACGGCCCCCTCAATTTCCCGGCCACGGGAGGACAGATCGTCCCGCACCTCCTCCGGCACGCCCTTGATTTCCCACATGCCGTGCTTGCCGACCTCTTCCACCTCGTGGCCCAGCGCCTCCACGCGCTGGCGCAGTGCGCTGCGATAGATTTTGCCGAGCGTGACCTGCATTTTCATGACCGTTTCGATAAAGCCGGCATCGTGGATGTAGTCCGTGGCCAGCGCTTTCCACTTCCCGCCCTGCTCCGTCATATTGGCAATCAGCAGGTGGGTATGCAGCTGAGGGTCAAGGTTGCGCGACGTGTCGTGGGTGAACGCAGCAGCAACCATTTTGCCGGTGTGAACAATAGAGGTGACACCGTCTTTCGTGTCACGCGCGGAAATCAGCTTTTCAACATAGCCCGCCGCCACACGAACAGCGAGGTTGTGGGCCTCTACCATCTCTTTATCACCACCAATCAGGCCCAGGATGGACACACTTTTGGGCGCTGAGAAAGTCAGGTCATGGCCAGGACGGTGAACGTGGTTGCCATTAATCTCCTTGCCCAGGCGGGAGCCGTCAGGAAGACGTCCCTCAAGCACGGACGTCAGGTCATCCCCCCGGACACTTCCCTCCAGGCCGAGGTCTTTCGCCCCCTCGCCCAGCCAGAGACTCTGGAGATTGCCGAGGAAATAGTAGTTGTCGGAATTGCTGTAGTAGCCGGCAGCGGTGCCAGCTGAGGCGATGGGGGCGACTGACATCATAGTTCAGGCTCTCTGTCTTCATAGTGTTGGTCGTAGTCGCTGTACCCAGGATCTTCCGGGTCACGGTGACGTAAAATGTTCTCTTCATCCTGTGCCAGCCTGCGGTTGACCTTGTGGTCTTCGGCTGGCCCTTCATGGGTGACACTTTTCCCCGCCGTGGTGACGGCCAGTCCGCCATCTGCCCGTTCTGATACGTGCATATCCAGATTCATTGACTCGCCACCTGCTTGCGTATCGTCTTCCGTTGCATTTGCGCTACCCGTGCCGGTCGTCAAGCGTCGCTGCAGCATATCCAGTGCCCCGGAAGGGGGCTGTGCGACTGGGGTCATGCGACTCTGAAGTTTTTCCAGTGCTGAGGACACTGGCTCTCTGCTCGTGACAGAGGGAGCAGGGGTTTCAGGCACAGGCCGCGAAATGTGAAGCGGGACAACATTACTTTTCTCTTGCACAGTGACAGGGGCTGTCACCGGACTGTGCTTCTGTGGCCTCGAAGGTGGCGCGGTGGAAACGGGAGACGGTGTCACTGCCGGCGTGGCGTTCAAGGGTTTCACTGGTTCCGGGCTGACGGAAGCGGCCGACACAGCTTGAGGCCCAGAAGAGGCGCTGGCTGTCGCTGAAGCAGACGAGACGGTGGACGAAGTGTCCCGATCGCTGCCCTTTTCCAGCCATTCATCACCGGTCGGGAAGGCGACACCGGCGACACTCGCGGCCCGTTCATTGTCCTGAATCACCTTTTCAAGCTCCGGACTCAGGGCATCCCGGATGTTGCGCTCTACCAGACCTGGGTGGTGTTTTTTCTGCTCACGGTATTTCAGCTTCAGGCGAACAACCGGATACTCGCCTGGCAGGCGGACATAGAAACTCAGGTTGGGCAGGCGCATCACCTGCTCGTAATCGACAATCGGGTTGTTGACCTCATCTTTCCCGAGTGACACACCGTCACGCACCTGATCCAGACCGTAGCTGTTCTGCTCGCGGATTTTTCGCTTACGCTGGTTGCCTAGTTCTTCTTCCACCACTTTGGCCATCTCCGCACTCGGAGAGCGCCCGTACATACGGGTGTTCATCAGGTCGAAGATACTTTTGGCCAGTTCACGTCCGTAAACGTGGACCAGTTGTGCCATGTTCTGCATACCCAGCACAAAACACCCGCCGAACTTACGCGCTTCAGCCAGGGTCTCCGCCAGTTCCGGGATGCGCTGCAGGCTGGGGGTTTCATCGATGATGAACCAGACCCGGCGGTCGCTGTTTTCTCCCATGCTCTGCAGCATCATGGTGGCCAGCGACACCCAGAGGGAAATCAGCGGTCGCACACTTTTGCGATGCCGCGCCTGGGTGGAGATAAAGAGCCAGCTGTTGTCGTGCTCCTCCTTCGTCATCCATTCCCGGATAGTAAAAGGAGGTTTAACACCATCATCCAGTCCCTGCAGGTAGCGCAGCGACTTCGCATAGTTCGTCACCACGGAACGGATGGAGATCGCCGTCTTCTCAATTTTTTCTTCTACCAGGTTGGCTGATGGCGTGTTGGCCAGATAACCACGCAGACTTTTCATGTCCAGCGACAGCAGGGTTCTGAGGAATTTCTCAATGCTCCTGTCCGGGTCAACCGACATGCGAATAGCGAGGTCGGCGAAGATGGTGCGCGAGCTGGATACCCAGAACGGATCTGACTCCCCTTCGACCGGGATCAGACTGGCCGACATATTGTCGTAGTCGACCGCATCCACGCATTCGCCCCACAGGTGCCAGTTGGCACAGCGCTCGTCATGGGCATTCAGAATAAAGTCGGTGGCGGGGTTATAGTGGGTTTCGGTGAAGGTACAGCCGGAATCGTAGATGATGGCCCTGTCGCCACGCTTACGGATGTAATCCAGCAGCCAGCGGATCAGCGTCGACTTACCGACGCCGATCGTACCGTGCATCAGGAAGTTCATGACTTCAGCCATCCTGACCATGTGCAGGTCACCCACACGCAAATCGGACAGTTCGCCATTCTTGCGCAGCAGCTGGTTCACTTCAGCCGGTTTGTCTGTCAGCAACATGCCGGAAAGATACTCATCCTCGCTCTCCCGGCGTCCAATGCCCACAATGTACCAGGTCACGGCGAGAAACACGGCCAGACACCCTGCCCCGCTTATCAGCGCAGCCCACTGCAACTCACTCAGGAGTTGTTCGCTCATTGCAATCATGTAGGGGTCTTTGAACACCTGGGCCAGCGTCATTTTGAGCACCATCGGTGTCCCCGTCGGGGTGTACCAGTAGTGAACGTCGTAAATTTTTGGCGCACTGCCCGGCATCAAATCAATAAAGCTGTTGTTCATCCAGGCAAACCACCACAGAGAGCCGTTATCCAGCGTCTCCTGCGGTATGCGCCAGAAAAAAATGACCGTTGCCAGCACCCCGAACAGAATGAAAATCCAGTAACTGATCCAGTTATTCACCTGAAGGAACATGCGCCAGCGGTAGGCGGTCATCTGCCCACCCTGAGTAAGATTTTTGCCTGCGAAGCTCATAGAATATGTCCGGCAGTCATCGCATCACCGGGACGGTGACGTGACTGATTGAGAGATTAAGATTGAATACCCGGCGCTCGCCGCAGACAGGGCTGCGCTGGCGCAGTCATGCGAGGAAGCGAAATATCACGGGACTGACTGAAAGCACTGACGCACCCGGCTTAATGCGGGCAGGTCGTTGACATGTTAAAACAGGAAGAAGGGCTGTGACGGGCGCCACAGCCGCAGGTGATTACATAATGCCGGTAATGGATTTGGCCAGCTGGGCTTCCAGGACAGGTTTCGCCTCTTCAAACTTGAGGTTCACCTTGTTCGCATTGGAGACCACGCGGGTCTGGTATTTGGCACGGTTGCCCTGTTCAGTGCTGGTCTGAACCTTGACGCCTGATGTGCCCTGTTTCAGAGCGGCAATATTGTCAGTCGTAACAGTCGCTTTGCTGCGCTCAGAAATCTGCAGGTCGGTCACCATCGTGAAATTCACGTCTTCAACCATAGAATCCGCCGCCAGACCAATCAAGCCACTTGCCAGACCAACACCGAGCGTCGCACCTGCTGACGCTGAGTTATAGGCGGTAATACCCGCGCCTAATGCTGCAGCAGTGGCGGCCCCTTCATATCCGGTGCTGAGGAAGCCCTGGGATGCGCGTAAATCCATTTTCTCAGCTTTCAGAACGTTCGCCTGAACCCAGTAATACGCATCATCCGGGGAGTCAGTGACGCGATAGCCTTTAGCCGACAGAGCATTTGAAATCTGCGCTTCGAGACCTGACATATCCTGATCGGAGGTATTGCGCACCTGGAGGTACACGGTTTTCTCCGACGACGGCTCCAGCCAGACGGTCTGACTCATCTGCGTTTTGACATCAAGATTACGTTTCTTCACGGCTGTCGACATTGCGCCGCAACCAGAGAGAGCAAGAGTAGAAGCCACTAAGCCAACGACTGCATATTGTTTTAATTTCATGAGATCATCCTGTGAATAAAAAAACGTCCTGTTAACGGCGGAGCGCTAACAGGACTGTTATCGGCTGAATTGAAAGGATATTTAGTTTAAAACGGGGTAATTACGATTTGGTTGGTAACAAAAAGGGGCTCAAGCCCCTTTTTCAGTAACCGCGATTCGGATCGTAGGTACTGGAGGGTTCGTTAAAGTTTGTTCCCCAACTATTACCATGAATATCAAGACCGGACATTCCACCAATCATCGGCATCCCTGTGGACGGGTTAACGATAATTCCTGAGTTGTAATCGTGATTAGTGTTACTACTTAATCCAAAGCTAAGTGGTATTACTGGAGAATGAGAGTCAAAACCAGATATTTCATTTGAAGAAAATTCAAATGATCGAATTTTTTTACCAGGAGAACCTGAAACGTACTGATTGATATCCTGTTGGGATAACAAATGCGCATTTCCACCTTTGATGCTGTAGTAGTTTCCCGTATCCCTATCTCTCAAAATGGTTACCGGCTTCAGGCAATCACGTCTTCCCACAATCATACACAGGAGGAATGCATATAAACTGCCTACCAGTGAGATGTAGAAAACTGCCCAATCCCCCCAAAAAAACTGATAGGGTATCGAAAATATGCCAATACCTGCCATTAAGCGAAGAATAGAATCTGGTCTGATCTTAATCGTTCGACTCTCAAAGGCCTTTACGACAAAGAATGCTGGGACTATCGCGACCATGCCAAAAAGATACAGCAAGGCGATGCTTCCCCAACCATGAAGACCTATAGAGGACAAATTTGGCAGTACGTCATGAATAAGAGGTCCCATCGCATACAAAATCAGTGATGGTGCATATAACAATTTGGTTGATATCTTCATTTAGTTACCCCCTGAAGCTTTTCTACGAAGCTCTTTAAGCTGCTCTTCCAACTCATTTTGTTTTGAAAAGTTTAAAGGATTCGTTTGGTCTATTTCCGCTTCTTTCCGACCTATCTGGAATTTGCCTTGAGCGCTTGAATCTTCTCCTTTAAGAATATCACTGGATGCCTGAACAGTGGATTGTTTTTTCCCAATTTCACTAGCAGATTCATTGATATTACGCTCATTTTCAGATCTTTGTTCCGCAGCCCGACGCTGTATCTCATTTTGTGGACCAAAATTCTGACCTGATTGCTGCTGCAGTTTTTCCTGATTTTCCTTATGAGCGTTTTGCATTTCATTGCCTGAAACACGCCCTCCCAGAACCCCACCGGTTGACTCGCTCAGATTATTACCCACTTCATTTCCACCCCTTTCCGCCCCAGAGACGTGATTGTTACTACGATGGCTGGAGTTCACTTGCGGATATTGCCCCGAATAGTCATCAGCACTATTTACCTGATGGTTTTCGCGATGACCACCATCACTAACACGGGAGGCTCCTGATCCCTGGCCAGCTTCACTAACTCGAGAAGCTCCCGATACTTGAGATGTCCCTGAAGCCCTTTCCAGCTGGTTACCTTCACCAGTCACAGTCTCACTATTATGGTGGCCAGCTGGTGCGCCACGTTGTATTCCCTCAACCGTTGACTGACGATTTCCCTGATATGTCCCTCCGGATTGAATTTCATAAGGCGATCCGGATGAACTCACATCGGAAGAGCCAGAACCAGCAGGGCGATTTACGTCTAGGTCCTGTTCCCGTGAAACGGTTGATGGCTGGACAATATGCTTGCCGCTAAAAGCTTCGTGTTCGGCTCCACTTGATAAATCAGAACGGCCTTGCTGGTAGTCACCCATGATTTCCGGCTTCAGACGCTCGTTCACGAACTCCATTGCGGCTTCACGGGCACTTGGTGCACTGGTCAGCATGCTCTGTGCCTTATCACCGTATTTGTTGCCCGCCCAGTCAACAAACTCCTGCGTATAGTTGGTATCGAGGCTTGCGCTTTCATTCTGCGCCAGCGTCGCCATACGGCTAAATTCGTTGCTGTTGGTTGAGCTGGTTGTGTACTGATGATACTGACTTTGGGCATCATTCAGGGTCGCCGCAAACTGCTGCACATTGCTGGTTGCTGCATTCTCAGTATGGTTTGAACCATCCGTCACACGACTGCTGGTAACCATATCCATCCCCTGACGGAAATCATTAACTGCCTGACTGTTCTTATCGTGCCGCATGTCCTGAGTATGCGAATCAGAATTCTGGGTACCACGCGAGCTGCCGGTAGAATGGCGAAGATCGGTGGCCACACTGCCTTCAACCCCTGCTTTCGCAACGCCGATATTGATACCCCCCCCTACTGTGGTCTTGACACCTGCATTTATAGAACCCTGATTACTGATATCCATTAAGGAGTTATAAGCCTCCTGCGTAGAGATATTATTCGCTTTCGCATAATTCTCAGCCGCTGACATCATCATGCTGGCCCCTCGCGTCGCGTTCGTGGCCTGGCTGTTTTCACTGCCCTTACTCAGGCTGTCGCTGGTTCCGGTCTGATTAGACAGCTGTGAGAGCTGTGACCAGCCGCTGGTGACGCTGTGGTTGTATCCGTCCAGCGCCGTCTGCGCCTGGACCTGAGACTGACGGGCCGATTCCTGGAATCCACTGCTCGCCAGCTGACTGAGCTTCATGTTCACCGGCAGGTTTGACATCGCCCCAGAACCGTCGATAACCGTATGGCCACCGGCCGTCTGGGTCTGTGTGGAACCGTTATCCGCCTGCCATGTCTGCTGACCCTGGCGCTGAACAAGATTTGTATCCATCTTGTTCTGACTGAGGTTATCCATCGACATGTTATTGAACGACCAGTTACCGTCAGCCGTCGTCGCGGAGACGCCAGCTGAGGTAAATGCCGCAGAACTGAGCACGCTGCCAGCAACCTGAGAGCCGATCGCTGACGCCCCCTTGGTCAGATAAAACGATAACACCGGGATCGAAAGTGCCAGATATCCGGCAAGGTTGGCCACATCAGAATGCTGTAGCGCAACGATGTTTTTATTTGCCAGCACCAGTGGCGTACCGCCTGTCTGGGACTGCAGCCAGTAGTTCGAGGCGTAGTTCAGAATCGCAAACATAATCGGCCACATCTGGAAATAGATGAATCCCCCAATGTAGATTTTCAGGGTATTCAACCCGAACATACTGTGGTTTGACGCTGCAAGTGCGATCATCAATGGGAACAGACAGACCAGAATCAGCATCAGCAACGACTGCGCAAACGGCAGCGTGCGGGTGGCAAGTTCATTACCTGCCGCCCAGCTGAGTCGCTGTTTGGTCGCGGCATTTTCCGTAGCGAGGTTCAGCAGGTTAGCGGTGTCTGAAGAACGCGCGGCAAAACCTTTGATGCCCTGTCGCACCGCGCTGTTGGTGATGTTGTTCTTCATGATCTGCGCAGCCGTCATCCCCCCGGCATAGAAGTAGCCATAGCTCTCCCCCATTGCACTGGACAAAAGACTGGCTCCGTTCAGTTTGTTGCCGAAGACCTTACGGGTCAGCCAGGTAAAGGTGGCGCTGCCAGGGTTGGCATCCGTTGTCGCCAGTGTTTTGATTTCTGCAGCCGCCTGCTGGCAGGTCAGAAACTGACGCGTTGTGGAGGTCATTTTGAAAATGCCCCGTAGCGGACTCGGGTTGCTGGTGATCAACGTCAATGGGTCAGTGGAATTGAGCAGCTGGTTAATGGTGTACTTGCCATTCAGCAGAATGTCGCCAATAACGCAGTTTTCCACGTAATCCGGTAGCATCTGAGCCAGAACCGGGTTTTGCGTGGTGAAGTCGCTCGTCTCCGCCACAATCTGCGAACCGAACAGCATCCCGGTCTTGCTGTAAGTTACCGAGTCTGGCCGCGCCATGAGAGAGTCGTATAACGTGGTCATTTTGTACCCGATACTCGTCGTGAGTGACGCGATCGCCGCCAGCCCCACCGGAACATTATCTGTTTTCCAGACTGCAGCAGGGTCTGAAATATCGATCACCTGCACGGAACGTTTCGGCACCACAAGGATAGTGGTGACCAGCATGAAAATGGCCAGCCACTGCACAAACACCATCGGGTTACGTTGTTTAATGAACGTCAGCACCACCGCCAGCACGGCAAAAGTACCAGCCATACGCATCAGCGTGCTGAATGTATTTGAACCGATGAGGGTGACAACGGCGTCCAGCGCCGTTTTCCACATCCCTCCGCCATAGATTGTGTAGATCTCAAGCATCAGCGATCACCCCAGTGATAGTTGCTCTGGTAGGAGCCTGAAACGATGGTGGATACCTGCTGTTGCAGGTATTGCATATTGCGATCAATCCCGTCGAGAGCATTCTGGTCTGCTGCCGACTGCAGCTTCATGTCTGCCAGCAGCCCCTGCGCATGAATGACGTTGTCACGCAGTTTGGCGGCCGCCTCTTCCGGAAAGTTTTTACCTGCAAGCGACAGACTTGCCTGTTTCACCAGCTCCTGCAGATACTGGATCATCAGATCCTGAGCGATAAAATCGGCCACCTGCAGCAGGTAGGTGGCGCTCATCCCCATGCTCTGTGCATTGGTCAGATATTTCAGCACCGGCACGGATGTCGTGTTCACAAAGCCTTTTTCCTGATCGGTCAGCGCCTTGTCATCGACCAGCTTGTTCTGCATCGAGAGCATCAGGTTTTTGACCAGTGTGACCAGCCCATTCGACTCAGTGATGGTCAGATCCTTAACGACCGGTGCCAGGCACAGAGTGGCTTCGTCGCAGCCGTACACCTTCGCCGTCCCGCCCCGCATCAGCACCTTAATCAGGTCCCGGTTATCAACCAGCGGCGTCAGAATGGTGACGTCCCCGGCCTTATTGAAGATGATGGAGCCGACGGTACTCATGACCAGCTCTTTCAAAGCCCGGTCATTTGCCAGCAGACCGTTCTTACTGAGGGTGTCCCAGATAAGGTTTTTGTTTTTCAGCACCTGGTCTTTCTGGTCATCGCTGGCTTTGTTGGTGACCGTGTCGCTCTTGCCCCCGACGGTGCAGCCCTGGCGTGATGCCGCCCAGTCTGAAAACATGTTGGTTTCACCGGCAATATCCTGACAGATTTTTTGCTGCGATACCTGCGTGACTGGCCACAGCCCGCCGATAATGCCCTGTGCTGCCTGACAGGAACTCATGTTCATTGAGTTCACATCGCTGGCCAGCTTCTGCAGAAAGTCTTTCGCCTGCTTCAGCTCCGGCACCATCGTCTGCAGTGCCAGGTCAAACGCGTACCCGGCCGCGTTACTCATGATTTGCTTCACGAAACGCTGTATTTCTTCGCCGCTGATCATGCTGAATGCCCCCAGATAGGCATCTATTCCACCGCAGCCGGCATTCAGCGACGGAAGCTGCATCGAGACAAGCTGAACGTTTTTGACGGGATTACGCAGGTATACCGAGCCACCGGAGAAGTACCCGGCCGCCTGCCCCTGCCAGGCCTGTGCCTGGGAGACGTTACCGCTGTAACCCAATTTGCCGAAGAAGCCGTTCAGGTCACCGTTCACATCGGCCTGAGCGGGTAATGCGACCAGCCCTGCCAGGAAAATGCCAGCAGCCGTTATCAGTGACTTAACCATGCCGGACCTCCCCGTTATGTGTTTTCTGCAGAGACACACGCAGCGCGTAGTGCCCGGTGGCGGAAACAATAAATCCGCCACTCAGGGAAATCAGGAGGAGCACGGGGAAATCCTGCAGGTATGTTGTCAGTTCTGGTCGGGAGAGCGCCCGGACGATCCGTGACGCGAGCGTGCCGTAGAAAGCCGCAGACACCAGTAACGTCACGCTGAACAGCAGCCACACGCGCTCGGTACGCGACAACGCATACGTATATGTAGTCATTTTGTAGTCCGGTTGTATTACTGAGGAGTGACCTGCGCGCTGGCAGGCATGGGTGGCAGTGTTTTGGGGTCGACGTTATCCATGTCCGCCTGAATCAGGCTGGCCCAGCGGCTTTCAAGCGTCGGAATTTCCATCACACCCTGCGTCAGCGGATACGCCTTCAGGGTGTTGACGTTCACCACAAACGCCGTCGGAGTGGCGATCGGCAAACCGTTACCAAAGAAGGTGACAATCTCATCAGCAATCGGCGCGGCCGGGTCAATTTTGCGCGGAACCAGCGGGTGGGGATAAGACACATCGCCGCCCCCGTCCAGGGTGTAGGGATAAACACGTATATTGTGCTGATCGGCCCAGCCTTTGAGCAACGGGTCGAACTTCGCGCTGTACTGGCAGTGTGCCTGCATAAACAAGACCACCGCATAATCCTTCATATCTGCCCGACGACCGTCGGACAGTTGCATCAGACTGGGAGGGGGAGCCGCCGGAGTGACAACCTGTGTCAGCGAGGAGACGGAACCGGTTTTAGCGGCCTCAAGTGCCAGCAGCTCCTCACGGACGCCGGCACTGGCCAGCACGGGGATAAGACACAGCAAAGCAGTCAGCGCGGTTTTACATTTCATGACTGGCCACCCCGCTGCGTTTTGCACGGCGTTCCCGCACAGCAACAATGCCGGCACGAATAACCATCGCCCCCGCGGCAGCCCAGAGGGCATAGCTCAACCACACGAGGCAAGTCTGTGTCCCGCTGACAGACACCGTCATCAGCTCGCTCAGTACGAGTGCCATCACGCCCCAGAAAATCAGTCCTGCGAGAAGATTAACGTTCATTCGTATATTCCTTTTTAAGCACAGCAAGTTCCGGAGGCGTTGTGGTGCGACGTTGTTTCAGGTGAGCGAGGAACAGTCGAATATTCATGAGTAAACCTTAAGAGTTGGGTTTGAAGCCGGTGGCCACGTTCAGGAATCGCTTCGCCAGGTCATCCTGGGTCATGAAGCCGTAGGACAGCGCACGATAGTTCTGGCTTTTCGGATCAACCAGGAACAGTGCCGGGTAGTGTGAGATATTCATCGACCGGGACTGACCGGTATCAGGACGGCTTTGCGGCAGCGTGGCTGCCACCTGCCCGTCTACCGAGACAGGGATAAGTGAGATACCGTTGGTTCTGGCAAAATCGGCCACCACACCTGCCATCTGCACATCAATCGGATCGCTGCCACGGTAGAAGTAGAACAGTCCGTACTGCTGTGAGAGCTGTGCTACTGCGCTTTGCTGAGTCTGCTGATCACGTGTCTGCACAAACGGGGCCATACTGTTGTAGTGCGGGTATTCCAGGTTGTAGTCGAGATCAGGGTGGCTCAGCTGGGCGGCCGCGAAGGACTGGCTGAACATCGAGCCTCTGTCGGTCCAGAACTTCTGCCAGCGCAGGAATGTTGCCGTGTTTTCCCGCGTCGGATACAGGATGGCGCGGTTAAGCGCCTCCATCGTGTATCCCTTCAGTACCTTTGCCTGCTCAAGTGCGGACATTTGACTGAGATCAGGAATGGCCTGCGGTGGCGCGGGCGGCTGCGGCTTCGTTTTTTGCTCCGGCGGTGTCTTCGGTTCGTTATACCAGGACCAGCCAGTAAACGGGTCTGCGGGGGTAATGATCTCCTCCGCGATGGCCTGCAGACTGGCAGCGGTCATCAGAAGACCGCATAACAGTCTTTTCATTTATTGCCTCCCTGCTGATTCACCTGGGCGGCAATACGGTCTTTGATGAGTTTTACCTGAGCAGCGGTATCGGGGATTTTCTGGTTCTTCATCAGATCGTCGTAGAAATCCGCGAAGTTGATTTTGTCGAAGTCGATACTTTGCAATTCCGGCACCGTAATCCCACGGCAGTTTGGGCTGTCTCCGCTACCGAATTTTACCCCCAGTTGATCACGGCGCCCCTGCTCCTGAATGATGCGCGCAAGCTTGCCGTCAAAGACGCAGTAGACCTGACTTTTCTGGATACACGCCCCGAGCACTTTTTTGTCACAGCGCTCACCGATCGTCACCGTGATTTTTTTCGCTTTGGCCTTACCAATAGCCATTTCGTCTGAATTGCAGGCAGCAAGACCAGTATCCTGACCCCATCCCGAGTCCTTGCAGCAGTTGGAGAATCCGGCAAACGCTTTGCGACAGCTCATGGCCTTACCGGTGAAGGCTTTTATATCAATCTGGCTTTGATCTTCTTTAACGTCATCAGCTGCAGAGGCCAGTCCAGCAAGTTTGGCCACCGCCACATCGAAACCACTGTTGCCGGCTCCATTGGTCGCATCACAGTCACCGGTTTTACAGATGTAATCCCCACCACACACCAGACCACCGGACTGATAAGTGGTCTGGCACTGATATGTGTAGTTCATGTGCGTACACTGACCGTCTGTCGTCTCCACGCATTTAGATGCTGAAGCCGTGCACTTCGGATTGGTCATCAGCGTTCCGCAGTTACCGGTCGAACTGGAGGAGACGACATAGTTATCGGTGTATTGCCAGCAGTCACTGTGCACCTGGTAGCTCTGGCCATTACTGACAACCGTTTTGTCGCCGCCCGGGGTGGTGCAGGTTGAGGTCGTTTTTTTGGCTTTGGACATGTCCAGACCGCAGGACGTTTTCCAGGTGACTTCAGGGACAAAGGTCGTCTCAACCGCATTCATCACGACAACCAGTGTGAGACTTGAAGCTCCGGATTTAAAATCAGCAATCTGCTCGCGGGCATGTTTCTCACAGCGATCTTTGTTTCCGCTGGTACACCCGGTGCTGGTATAGGTCCCGACCGGCATCGCTGTCCCTTCCATCAACTGATATCCCGGCGCGCCGGGCAGAGGCCAGTCATATTTTTTGCCTTTCAGTGTCTTGTTAAGCCCCCACCAGACCAGCTTGCCAACATTGACTTCGTGATCGCCCCAATAGAGATGGGCACTGATTACAGGGCCTGTAGCCGGTGCGTTAAAAGTGATATTGAATGACGAACCGCCACCATGATAGAAAGTGGCATCAGCAGCAGTCAGCGTGAAGGTTTTCTGCACCGTCGTGGTCGTTGAATGCCCCCCGGCGGTTGCCGTTCGGGTACATGATTCCACGGAAGCCACATCCTTATCACACTGATAATTTTCAAATGTGGTCTTACTGACGGTTGTTTCAGTGCACTGTTGTGCCGTACCCGCCAGCACCCCTTCAGAACCCGCTTCCGCATTTTTACCGATGGTAATAAACGGCGCTTTAGGATCAATCGTGGGTACCGGGTTGGTATTTCCCGAGCTGATGACTGCCTGCCCTGCATTGCTTCCCTGCAGCGCTGCCTGCCCCTTATTGGCCAGACCGCCATCGCCACCCTGAACGCCACCGTAGTAGCCTTTTTCCGGAGGATTGGCGGTATAGCCAGGAATGGAGCCGGTCACCGCCCCCGGGTTTTTCAGGCTCCCGGTGCCGGCCCCGGCATTTTGTTTTCCAAAACTGGCCCCGGCATTGAAAGCAGGATCGGCTGACATGGCAAAAAGCGGTGTCATCAGTAGTGAAGCAAGGATCAGTCGTTTCATTGCGCCGCCTCCAGAATTTGCTTCGCCGTGGCGGCACAGTCACCGCTTTCAGCCACTTTCTCCAGCGCCTGTTTGAGCGGAAGACTGCCGCGAATCACATCGAAGCGCCCCGGACAGGTCACCACCAGGGCCGGGATAGTGGTGATGTGGTATTCGGTGTAGAGCGTCGGGTCAATTTGCACCCCGATATTTTTATCTTCTTTGGCCAGCTCAAACATGGCCGATGCAGTCTGACGGAGATCGTTATTCACCAGCCCCCGCAACGTGGCCGGCACGCCGTAACGGTTGGCCTCTTTGAGCATCGGTAACAGGCCTTCGCGCGGCAGGCCCAGACTGACAAAATACATGGCGGGAAACGTGCGTTTTTCATCGTTCTCACGCGCTGCCTGCTGGCTGGCAATGTCGCCCTGAAGCCGACTGATGAGCGCCTGTTGCTCTGCCGGCAGTGGCAAAGCCTGTCCCTGGAGACTCTGTTTCAGCGTATTCATTGACTGCTGCTGTTGCTTCATCCAGTCCCTGTCACTGGCTGACACGCTGGTTTGTTCGCTGGCCAGTGCCTGCGAGGCGCAGGTGACCAGAACGCTGAGGATCAGCGCCCGATATAACGTTGTATTCATTTGTCTGACCTCACGAATAGACGCAGTTACGTTTGCGCCAGAGCAGATAGCCGAAGTTTTTCTTTGACTGCGGGGAGTTATGGGGTGTGCCCCAGGTCTGGGTACTGGCCCCGAACGCGTGACAGCTGTTGGTTTCGGGATACATGTTCACCATCTGATAGCGCCATCGCTCTTTCGGCACAATCGGTGACGGGTACTGATAGCAGACGGCGTAATCCGCGCCGACCGTGTTCATCACCAGACCTTCCCGGTGCAGCTTGAACGCCATGCGCTCGCTGACCAGAAGCGACGACTCCAGAGGAGAAAACTCGCCGCTGGTAAAGCCCGTGAACGGATACATGCTGCCCTGACTGCCGGCACACCAGAACAAAGGGGAAAGGGGAACGCCTGCTGTACTGGCCACGGCGTCCGCCGCACACGCGGCCTGTGCAATCAGGTTACCGAACAGCGCAGCCTCCGGGTTAATCAGCATCGAGAGCGTACTGTCATTCCAGAGTGGATCAACTTCAGACATGTAGGCGATATCCATATCCCCCCCCTGAAAACAGCCGGTGCTGGTCATAATGCTGAGCCAGGAAATCAGCGGGTATTTGTACCAGTGCACGTGGTAGAACGCCCCCGCAGCCGGTCGGTCGCTTTGCCCTGCGGTACCGGTTCCGGTTCGTCCCAGATCAATTTTGAAGCCCCCCATATTCACCATGACGCCGGGCTCACGGGTCACATCCGTCATCGCGGTCGGCTCCCAGTAACCAATGGCCAGCCCCATGCGGTACAGCACACCGTAAGAGCAAATCTGGATGGGCATGGACGGGTTACTGGTATCTGGTTGTGGACCCGATGCCAGCTTGACGCTGCCGACCGACATCGGAAACAGACATTTCCAGCAGACATCCGATATTGGATTCACCCAGCGCCCGGCACCCGCGTTAGACGCAGCTGCTGATGCAGAGGTTAATGATGCTGTCCAGCACACTGCGGCCAGCAGCAGAGCGGTCAAACAGGCTCTGAATGTCATTGCGCCTCCCGTAACCAGACACAGACCGGGCCGTCTTCCGTGTCGTGTATGGAGCCAATAAACCAGCCGCTGCCTGACGGTGGCGAGGGTTCCCATTCGCTGATGCAGGTGAACCCGTGTTCCCAGGCCGTAATGACATAAGTGGGGGCATCATTTTCCATCCAGCGCGTGGCGCAGGTCAGTCGGTGTTGGTTCAACCAGTTGCCAAATTCTGCCGGAGTGGCTTCATCGTCGGCTGGCTGAAAGTAGTGCGGGTGGGTCCAGAAGCCGTTTCGGTCACGCGTAACCGCCACCGGCCTGATAGTTTCAGGGTGTGTCATGGGATATCTCCGGGTGAGCCGCAGCCACCGGACGGGCGGGAGGGCTTAAAGAAAGGTCAGTCTTTGTCGGAAGGCAGGGCGGCTTTGATAACCAGCGCCATACGTTGTTCACAGGTCATTTCGTGCAGGGCCAGAATGCCGGCCCGCAGTACAATCGAAGGGTAGAAAAGAGGGTTTTCCTGCAGAATATCATCCAGACGCGAGGCTGATTTTTCGTCGTGGCGAACAGCTGTTACGGCGACATTCCGGCCCTTTTCACCATCAGGGTCTTTTTTCATGGCGTTACCTTGTCAGGTGTTAAGAGGAAACCGTGACGGCAGTCAGGCTGAGGCGGAGCGCAACGCAGTGAGCACCGAACATCCTGAATGGCGAGCGGTTGAATCATTCATTAGCGGTTGGGGTGGTGGTGATAAAGGCATAACCGTTGTCATCATCGTTGTCAGCGCCCTGATGACGGCGTGTGATATACCAGCCCTGCTGTTCACTGCCTGTTATCAGTATCGATAACCACCGGGCACAATATCCATCGCTGGACGCCATCGTGGCTTTTTCAGCCAGCTCATGCTCAGACTGATTCGGGGCCAGATAGCGCTCACGTGCGATGTATACCGCTCTGGCCACAGTGCGCTGCGTCTCACCATCAGCCACAACCTGCTGCAGGCGGTCGCGAGTCAGTTCGTATCCCTGCGCAAACAGGGCTTTTTCCATCTCCGCCAGCATGAGCTGGTAATACTCCTGGTTCGCAGATCGCAACACCGCTTCAGCGTGCGCCGGACTGCCAAACACGGACGGGACTGACACGGGCAGACCGTATTTCATTTCGCGTTCTGCTGCCTTTTCTCGTTTCGCATCAGCACTGAGTTGCGCGACGATCCAGAGGGCCAGTCCTACCGCAACGGCCAGAAGACCGCTTAGCCCTTCGGCCTCCCGCAGACACGTCAGCACACTGCTCAGGTTTTCAGGGTTTCTGAAACATTCGATTATCGCCATGAGCCCCTCTCAACCATCTCCTGATGAATACGTTCTGCCAGATAATCCATAAACCGCTCATCCCGGTCTTTCGGCTCAGACAAGTCCATACCGTTTACCTGGCGCCAGTGAAACCAGAGTTTTGAAACAAATACCGGATGCCAGCCATCTATCTCTGGATAAAGCGCTTTCAGTGTTTCCGCCGTGCCTTTTTTCCGCTCCGGGCTTTTCTTTTTTACCTGTTTCGGTGCAGCTTTACGCATATCGGGGAACAGGTCACCTAATGTGGCTGTCGTCATTTTTTTACTCCGGTAGCCGGGATTTCTTCCACTTTCAGCACCCGCCCGTCACGCGAGATCCGCGCCGGCGTATGTGTGAAACCAAATTTGCGGGTAAGGACACCGGACTGGTCGAAGTAGATCCGCTCATCCAGGGCGTCGCTGGCGTCCTTGATATTGCCGTTGACCAGAATCACCCTGAAGTTTGTCCCGCCGGCAATCTGCTGTCGGGTCCAGGCGATTTGCGCCTTATCGTCACCGTCAATGAAGTACAGCACCTGACTGAACGGCACTTTATCCAGCGGGTTCACCTGGTCGCCCTTACGGGCGATGATGTTGCCTTTCATATCGGTGATGGTTTCCGGCACCGTGAAGGTCGGATCAAACGCAAACGATCGGTAGTCTTTCGCGACCGTCAGCCCCTCGACAGGCTTCGGTCGCACGGCATTGCGTTTTACCCGCTCCGTCGCCTCGTTCTTCAGCCGCTCAAGCTCGCCGGACTGCTCCATGCCTTTGAGTCGGTTCTGAATGAAGACCAGCATGTCCTGCTCGGCGGGTTCGAAGACGTTGCCCCACGTACCCAGGTCTTTTGCGCCACTGCCTGACGAGACTATCAGGCACATCAGCGCCGTCAGCTGCAGTCGTGTTCTCATTGCGCCTCCTGAATACGACGGGCGATATCACTGCGGATAGTCTCCGTAATGTCCGTTTCCGGACTTATGACGGCCGGTTTGACCAGGATGACGGCGTGATGAGAGGTCTGCCATTCATTGAGACTGTCGGTCAGGGCGGTGTTGAACCGCGAAGTCAGCACCTTTGCTTTCTCTTCATTGAGATTCAGCTGGGCTGACTGTTGCTGAAAGAGGTCAATCGTGCCCTTCATATCGAACACCACCACCGCCGGCATGACCGCTTTTGCCGTCACATACGCCACCCCGGTCATGGTCAGCAGCCCTGCCAGACCGAGAAGCCCGGCTTTTACCCAACGGGATGTCCTGCCCGCCATCATCACACCGTCCCGGACGGTATCGCCGTCATACGGCTTTTGCTTGTTATCACTCATGCGGCTTTCACCCATTCTTCAAGTTCACGCAGTTCATCACCCGACTTCTTCTCGGCCAGCAGGTAAGCCGCCTCCTCCGCTGTGGCTCCGGCTTTTTGCGCATTCTGCATAAAGGCGAAGTCCTCACCGCGCGAACTGAACATGGCGCGCGTGATGGGGTCGACAAACAAGCGGTGGAAGGAGCTGAACTCACCGGCGCTGATAAGCAGGGAGCTGTAGCCGGTCTGCAGTGCAGGCTGGAAGCCACGGATGACCTCTTTTTCCATATCCGAGAACTGATCCGGGTTATCGGCCAGGTACTGTTTGAAAGCTCTCGCATCCTGCAGGAGGGTGATTTTGGTGGAGCTGTTGTTCCAGGCCGCTTCGGCTTCCTTACTCGCCCCGAAATCTTTAATGCCCTGGGTGATGGTGATAAAGGCCCCACGGTGGCGACGCACGGTGCGGTAGCCGGTCTCGATAAATCGCGCGGCGTGCGGGTTGGAGCCGCCGAGTAGTCGCCAGGCTTCGTCGATAATGCAGACTTTTTTCAGGTCGCGCGGGCTGTGGTACATCTTTTCCTGAATGGCCAGGATCAGCGAGAACAGGATGGATGAGAGCAGCTTCGGCTTGTCTTCGAGGCTCAGCAGCTCCAGCACGGCGAAGCGGGTTTCGCCATCGAGCGTCGGATTGTCCGCATTGAAGTATTCCCCGTCAGGGCCCCACGTGCAGTAGGTTTCCAGCAGCATGGCGAGCTCTGCCAGGCGGGAGATGATGGTCGGTTTGTCGGCAAAGGCCTGATTCACATCCTCGCTCGTCAGGTAGTTGTACACATCATCGATACGCGCCCCGTGCTGTTTTCTCTCCCACGCGTCCATGACCGCTTTTTGCAGGATGGCTTCACAGACCCCGTCGAGCGGTTCTGTCGGACTCGCCAGCACTGTCAGCAGACGCACAATCCCTTCGGCGGACTGCTTGATATCTTTCACGTTGGCAAACGGGTTAAAGCGCAGCTTCGCACCGTCCAGGTACACCCCGCCCGCCTGCAGGCAGTAGTTCTTGTAGCTGTCGCCCATGTCGATAACCCAGGCAAACCCGCCCGCGTTCAGCACGTCGCGCAGAATCCCCTGCGTCAGGAAGGATTTGCCCGCACCGGAGGTCCCGGTAACCGCGATATTGAAGTTGGTGCTGCCGTTTTCCTCCCCGAACATGTCGAAGAAAGCGACCTGATTACGGTAGGTCGGCAGCGGCATCCCCACATGAGACAGCTGGCGTTCTGCGACCACCGGCATCAGATTGACAGCGTTCCATGATTTACCGCGCAGCGTGGCGCCGGTCATTTTCATGTCCTCCCACATCCCCTCCTGCATCACAAACGGGAAGCAGCTCAGCCAGTTACGCATTTGCTGGTACTGGACCGTCACCATCTCGAGTTCGTTTTTACGGAACACGTTAACGGCCGCCAGTTCACAGGACTGGGCATCGGTATTGTTGTCGGGAGTGAACAGGGTCAGGTTGAGGGACATTCGGCAGAAAGCGATCTCATTGTTGGCCAGCTGTTCGCGGTTACGTCGCCATTCTTCGGCCTGGCGCTTCGTGCCAGGGAATAACTGGCCATACGCGGAGTTGGCTTTTTTGGACAGATCCATGTCCTTGCGCAGGGCTTCGTTTTGCGTGGCGGTCTGTTCCTCCAGCTCCGTGGTCCAGGTGAGCATAAACGGACAGGGAATACCGAGGTCAGGGAATCGCAGGTTCTGCAGGTTATCGGCACCCTGCCACAGGGCGAAGCGTTTGGGGCTTTTACTGAGCTGCATGTTGATGACGCGGCAGACAGAGGCCGGCAGTCGGGTTCCGCCGGGTTCAATGCTTTCCGGCAGTTCCACGCGAATATGAGAAGGCCGCACCCTGATATCAATCCCCGGATCAACCACCTGGCGATTAAGCTTCTCGTCTTCGTTGTAGTCTCCGCTGGAGGTCATCACCTGCTCCTCGCGGTAGTTCATCATTTCACGCATGACGGAGAGGAAGGCATTCACATCGGTATTCATGGTCTCGATGCGGGCCGCGCCCAGTGACACGCGAATGGTGTTGCGGACCTGCACCAGGTCATCCATCACCTGCTGGCTGAAGCGCTTCGCGGGTTTACCGTACACAATAAAAATGCGGTAGTTACGCAGATACAAAGGATACTCACGCTCGTTGGCCAGCCCCTTCAGCGCTGAGCGCTGCCAGAACGCGCGGGTAATTTTATTCAGGTGATCGGCCATATCACCTTTCCACATATCCGCGCTGACGCCGCGTGAAATACGCTCCCCAACACATTTACTGGCCAGCATAATGACGCTGACCGGCGTTTTACGCGGCAGCTTCTTACGCAGCATGTCATCGAGTGCAGCGATAACCTGCTCATTCGCGCCCGGCAGTGGAGCCGCCTCCAGAATGAAACCGGCGCTGCCGGCATTCACAAAAAGCTCGTTCGTTTCGTCGTAATAGCGATAAGGCAGAGAGGCGACGATCGACGGATAGCCCCACGTCTGTTCCAGATTGGCGCGCGCTGTTGCGGCACCGTCTTCACGCTTACGGTTATTCACAAGCCCCATCAGGCTGTCGAGAATACTCATTCTCCCCCCTCCCCGATGACGCGATAGCTTTCATCCCAGTGGGATTTGTTTTTCACAAATTCCACCACCGAAGGCTGGTGAAAGTTGTCGTCAGTATCGACCCAGGGCGCAATCCACAGGCGCTGTGTGGCATCAGGAATACGCTGAACCGGCACGCGGCCAGCAGTATTAACCGTCGTTACTGGCGCGATGTGACCTGTGGCGACTGGCGATGTTGCTGTCACCGTTGCAGGACCAGCCGGTGCTGTGGCCAGCGGACGCGGCGCGATGGGTTTTGCGACAGAGGTTCCGGTTGCTGCGACAGAAACAGGACGCTGCGGGTTGATAACCGGCGCGGTGTTACGCAGTGCCGGCAGGGTTTCACCCGCAGGCTTTTTTGACGTTTTATCGGCGGTCAGGGAATCCAGGCTTTTGCCCTGCGCGGCCAGCTTATTGGCCTCACCGGTGGTCAGGCACTGGTCGGTGGCGGTTTTGTTGCAGTCAAAGTCTGAGTTCATACCGGCGCAGCCGGTCAGTGCGCTGCACAGCAGTGCAGCACCCAAAAGATGTTTCATGGGATATCTCCGGTTGGTATTACAGGGATAACTTATTTAGCGGTTCTGCAGGATGAGGAAAACTGTAATCGAAGGACACGAAACTCAATCACATCGTTGCGCTCAAGGAGTTTTAGGGCTTCGGGCGAGCAGGCCATTGCAGCCTTCAGCGCCAGTGAAACCGCGAGGCTGCGGTAACGGTTTTTCAACCCGGTGGAGGCGTTTTTAGGTACTGCATTTAACACCTGTTGATACGCTTTCCACGCATCTGGCTGAACCATAGCTTCACGTTCAACAGCCTCAAGCTGAGCAGAATCGTCTACTTCTCCGTCTACTAATGCGCTATTTGCTGTCGTAATAATCGCTGCCACGGCAGCCGCATTCACTACACCAGGTGTTGCCAGTGAGAGCGCCATTAATAAAATTGCAGTCTCACGTTTCATTTTCACTCCTGCTCATCTATTTTTGCACTTGCGGTTGTTGCCGTGTTTTTGCTTGCGTCTGAAGGTGGCAAGTGGATATCACGCCACACACTGCCGCCGGGCATTGTCTGGGCCAGAAAAATACCACTTGAGCCGCAGAGCAATAATCCAGCCAGCTGTACCCACATAAAATGGGAGTGCAGTGTGGCGTATAAAACAAATACTGAAGCGATGAATATCAGCATCGGCGTCCAGCCAGTGGCTGCCCACAGCAGTATTTTTCGCGCTTTCATCTTCACCTCCTCATCAGTTTATCGTATCACCGAGGCGCAGCTGGCTGGCCTGGCGAAGCACATCGTCGGGGTTGATGTTGCCGACGGAAGAGGTGCTGGATGCCGTGGTCTGGTTCGCAGGTTGCGGAGTCATGGCATTTTGCGCGGCATTGCCGGCTTTCTGCAGTTCCTCTTTCGCCTTCGCCTCCTCAGCGTCTTCCAGCGTTTCAAGACGGAACCCTTTCTGGAACACGACCGTGACCTGGTTGCCTGCACCAATATCAATAATCGGATGGTACTGTTCGGCGCGTTTAATCCAGTACTGGCTCAGCGTGTCAGCGGCTTTACTTGCCCCGCCGCCCAGACCCTGTTTAAACACATCCCCGGCACCCACATCTGCTGTGGCGCCGAGTCCTACTGACGGTGTGGCGGCAGACTTGATGCCCTCACCAAAACCGGACAGGAGACCAGCTGCACCGGCGTAGCCGACAATCATGCCGTTACGCATCACCGGCTTACCGCGAACCCCCCCTTTACCCTGATAGCTGACGTGACCGTCGAACTCCATATCCACATGCTTTCCGTTCTTGAGCACGCAGCTGATTGACTTCGTCCGGACGACGCCCCTTTCACTGGAGATATCGCCCCAGATTTCACCCACAACAAAACAGCCGTCAGCACTGTATTCCTTGTTATTGGGCATCTGAATATTACCCAGCAGTCGGATGGTCACCGGCTGGCTATTCTGCTGCCCCGTGACGCTGGCGTTGGCGTCAGCACCTTCAATCATGATGGCGTCAGAGAAAGAGCCGGAGGGTATCCAGGGCAGTTTAGTGGGCTTCTTTTTGAGGCTGTCGTAGCTGAACTTTGTGGTGGTCAGCCCGCCCGCAAGGCGCTGGCCGGAGCCGCCCGGATAGAAGCCTGCGCCCTGCCCCATGTTGACACCAGTGGCGGCCGGTGCGTTGGGGGTGACGGAGTATTCCGGCGGTCGGGCCTGACCGGCAGCAACGGGACCAGGGAGTGGTGTTCCGTTCTGACCTGCAGGTGGTGTCTGCTGGCCAGCAGGTGCGTTGCTGCCGGGGGCTTTCGTGAGCTGGTCAGTCAGGCGCAGAATTTCAGCGTCCTTCTCGGCCAGCTTTTGGTCGGTGGTGAGTTTGTTCTGCGCCACCAGTTGAGCAAGGGTGGCATACTGTTGCTCAAGGGCGGAGGTTTTGGCCTGTTGCTGTGCCAGGGCGGCGTCGTTGACCTGCTCGTTAAAGGAGGCTGTAACGACACCGGTCATGTTCGGCGCGGCAGCAGATACAGGGTGTTTTTGCTGCTCCTGATGGTTGCCGTACCACACGACGCCGCCGGCGGTGGCGGCTCCGATAGTGAGCACGGTGACCAGCACGGCCAGCTGGGTGCGGCGGGTTTTGAGATTTTCATTCAGACTCATGAGCGCGGCACTCCGTCATCTGAGAAGACAATCCAGGCATAGCCCTCACCGCCGGCGTAGAGCTGATGCTGTGAGAGCATGACGGCCCTGACCCCTTTCTGCCAGAAATCGCGCTCGCGCAGGCTCTGGGTAATACTGCCGGGGTTGGTCATGCGAAAACGAACGATACGCAGGTGATTGCCGACAAACTGACGCTCTGGCGAAAGTCGGACAGTTGTGGCGGGTGCGTAAGCCGTCATGCGACTGACGGGGTACTCCTGATACTCATCCGGCACCTGACCGTTCACGACGGCGCGGGATAATGAGACCAGCGTTTTTTCATAGGTCTGCCCTTCTTCCCATGCTTTTGCGTCATCGTTCTTACGCAGTGGCGGTGACATGGGGGTAAAGCGCAGGGTCTTTCCGTTGCCAGGTTGCGGCCTGACGTTGAGGCTCAGTGATGAGCCGTGGTCGGTCTGGATAAACAGCGTGAAGTTCTGAGCGACAAGCGGCGAAAGAATCAATGCGCCGTCATCGGTGGTGCTCTGGTCGTAGGCTCCGGCTGGCCCGCTGATGCTGGTAATGAGTTCCCCGTCGACAACAACCTTGCTTGGGTTGTTATTGCTGAGGGCGACATTAAAGGCGGCGTCGTTCTCAAAGGGGATGGCGGCGGGTGCGGTAGCGGCCCGAAGGCCGCTGGTAAAGATTCCCGATGCCAGTAACACAGCAGCAGCTGCCGGTGAAATGCGAAGTTTCATGGGCAGTCCTGTCAGTTGGTAGGGGTAACCGGCTGAAGCTCCTCAAAGGAATGGAGGTTAACCAGTCCGTTCTGGTAGCTGAGTTTTAGTCGGTAGATTTTTTCCTGGTCCTTCAGTGGGGTAGTGATTGCGCCGTTGGTCGTGGAAGACTTCAGCGTACCGCTAAACTCCACAGCCCCGTCGGTCATCACCCGGATATCCTTCGTATCAAAGCGGGTGGTGATGCCGCCTTTTTTGATGCGTTCCGCTTCAATATCCAGCGCTTTTTTGAGTGCGTCCCGCTCCGTGGAGGGGACAAACCCGAGCAGCATTTTCTGGTTATTGTCGATGTTTTCCGGACTCACGTTCAGTCGCCAGTAAATAAAGGAAGAGGCGAACATGGTGATGCCGGAAGCATCTGAGCTGACAGCATCAGACGTGAAGGGCTGGTTATAGGTCATGGGTGTCGTGATGGTTTTTTGTGTGGTCGCGAAATACCACGCCAGGGACCCCGTTAACACATTACCCGCGCCCATTAAAACGATTAAAGAAGCCATGCCGATAAACGCATACGTCAGTTGTTTATCGCGCTCACCCTTAATTTTGAGCTTCATGGAATTTATGCCCTCCAGTGCCGGAAACTGGAATCAGGTATCTGTCGGAAAGTGACTTTGAATAAAGCAGAAGGAAGATGCCAGTAACAGAAGTTCAGTAACCAGTAAGAACCTTGTCCTTTTTTCAGATACCTGATTAATGCCCAGAGCAGGCCCGCTATTATGGAAAGTTCCGTCGACATATTGTTAAGCACACCGAGGATGACCAGGGGTGCAACAATAAGGATTTCATCTAAGGGCAGACCAAAATAGCGTTCCTGCTGATTGAGCGTTTCCGGGAAGTCGTATTTATCAGCTTCCCCGCTCATCATCAGCTCGCAATAGAGAAGGCAACGCGGGTGAAGATAATACAGGCGACGATGCCCACGAATACCAGAGGAGAGCGGGCTTTAATATAAATGAAAAGCCCCATGATGATTTCTGCGATGTAGAACCATTTAATAATGGAGGACCCGGACCCGAACGTGCTGTTGACTGTGGTTTGCTGTGAGGCCAGCAAGTCGGTACCGGATGCCAGCACCGGATGAGCGACCATAAGTGAAATTAAAACCAATCCTCCGTTTTTAATGAACTTTTTAATCTGACGATTTTCACGGGCCTTGCGAAATAAAGACGCTACCGCCCATCCCTTCATGACATTGAGGGCATTACCTTTAGTGGACATGCTTGTTTCTCCGGAAGTAAACAAAAGTGATGTGCATAAGTGTTTGTTTACGCACGCGATATTGTCCCATGACCCTAAAAAAAAAAAACTGTGATGCATGTCACACTTTTATAAATGATTAGGGATTATCTGAATATGTATGTGGGTAGTCTTGGTCATCCAGGGGGTCCTGGGTTTGGTTGCGAGATCTATAGCAATGAAAGTAAAAGAGAAAATGTGGGAAGGTCGCGGTCGTCCACGGAAATTCCGTCCGGGTGAGGCTGTGGAGTGGCGATTAAGGGCACCGGATAATTTACTGATGGAATTGCGAATATGCGCCAGGATGGGAAAAAGGAGTGTTAATGACGAAATTCTTGCGAGGTTGCTGGTCTCTCTGAATTACCAGCCAGGCCACGTGGTTATTAAAACCGTCGAATCAGAACGGTTGATTTCTCTGGCGGTAAAATTCGAAGACTGGCTCAGTGAGTTGCTGGACGGTCAGTCGCTGAGTGGCGGTATAGATAATAAAGATGATGCCAACGATGAGCGACTGTGGATGTGGCGCGAGGGAGGGCGAGTGTTGCTCCCAGGGAAGACTACGGGTTATAGCATGCGTATTCCTGAGAATCTTGCTGAGGAAATTCGCACAATGGCCAGAGTGCATAAGCGCAGTCTGAACGATGAAATGCTGACAAGGTTAATGAATACTCTGGGTTATTTTACTGAGCGCATCCTTGACCAGAATGAGGATACGCAGGCGCTGAAAGTGTTGTGTATGGAGTTTGAGGTGTTTCTAAAAGAGAAAATAGCAGAGGCGGAAAAAACGGAGCTGCCGTGGGAAAAGAGCAGCCCTGAGTAATGTGTGCGTGGCCGGTTAACTCCGGCCATGTGATTTAGCTTTCGCTGTTCACGAAGTGTCTTGATTCAGCATCATCTTCAGCTGTGTTTATTCCATTAAGAAGCATGTCGAGTGTGTCTTCCAGCTTCCCTTCACCGTCTTTACCTGTCATTTTCAAATACATTTCAGCGAGTAATGTTGCAATAAGCACGGTGCCCTCCCTAGAGCCAGCCGCCTTTCTGATAAGGTCTCTTCGGTAGCCCTCGAGATCGAACTGATGGCCGTCATCATCATCTCTTTTATAAACAAGTAAACCGAGTCGGATTAGTTCATTGCAGGTTGCTGATATATTTGCTTCGCCTGGATTCGCGCCGTTCTGTAGGTCGTGCTGCACAATATCACGAACCTCTCGCTCTATTTTATCTTTAAGGTAAATCCCCACTCTTCCCATATTTTTAACCTTTCTATGGTGGTGTCGGAACCGACACTACGTTGTTTATTAATTTGATTTCAGGATGTCGGATAAAGCTACGATAATCAGAATGATATCTGCATCTTACTCATATATACAGTAGTAGGTTTAGGTACTCGTATATCGTACAGTGTGACACTGTGCGATATGTAAATCAATGTTGTTAAAGCACATCTACAATTGTGATACACAGGTAACACACACTGACACTATCAGGTATCCCAATCCTGTGATGTTGTAGTGTCGGTGTGTACGATGTTTTTCTTCCAGATGCTAATTCTCCGCAAAAATGCCTATGTTATTTGCATGATTTTAAAGGAATAATCTGCAAGACGAAGTCTTGCGTGGGGTGTGGTGTTTTAAAGGGTTAGTAAAGAGCGGCACTGATATACCGTCACCTGACCTGACATTGTTATTTGAGCGGCGTGGTAAACACGTGTTCTGAAGCGCTTACGCGCGTTTGTAGTAAATAAACTTGATTCAGATGATCCGGCGGGTTATTTTTTACATCGCCTCCAGTTAGCCCGTATATTTCGCTTAAAGGCCAGAATATGAAAATGTCGTTACTGCCTGCCTCGCTGCTGATTTTTTCACTTTCAGCGGGCGCGGCTCCCCAGATGTGTTTTGACCAGGCGGGAAGAGATTACCGTATTGATCCCCTGTTGCTTATGTCAATATCGATAAAAGAGAGCAGGCTAAAGGCCGGGGCGATAAATGGATCGAACACGAATGGATCAGAGGATGTGTGTGGTATGCAGGTAAACAGCTCCCATTACGGGAAGCTTAAAGATTTTAATATTACCCGAGAGAGATTATTAAACGATCCGTGCATTTGTGTCTATGCGGGTGCGTGGGTTCTGGCGCACAACTTCAGGTCATACGGTAAAAACTGGGACAGCGTGGGAATATATAATACTGGCCCGAGTAAAAAACTCATCACCCTGCGCAAGGCCTATGCGGAAGATATCAAAAATATATACCGCGTTTTACTGGCCAGAAAAACGATACTTTCGCAACACTCAGGACACGGCGAGGAAGTGATAAGTGCAGAAAAAATGACAGGTCCTGTAACGCTGAATAATGTACAGTAAAAAGCCGCTCTGTTGAGCGGCTTAATTTTAGGCCTTCAGTTTTGCGAACTCTTCAGCCATTTTCCAGAGTGCCTGGTTTAATTTTATATCACCATCGATGCCGGTTACTTCACGCGTTCGGGTGCGTTGACCTTTTGCCGTTCTGCCCGATATTCCACCTTTGATCACATTCTCCTGAATACGGTTGAATGTAGTCCATAAATCCGGGCTTTTATCTTCCCAGCGTCGGGCCTGTAATACCTGGTCAGGCGTTACCGGTGGTTGTTTCCCGTCATACTTATAGCTCAGGGCGGCAGCACTTAACAGGCGTTGTTCTGGCTCCGTCAACTGAATGCCTTTCATCATGTCGATATTTCCCTCGACCGCGTCGAACGTTTCCAGCACGCTATAAGCCCCCTCGATAACCTGCCCCACAATATCACCTTTGTGAGGGACACTGATTTCACCAAAGTTTTTCCATGCTACCAGGCCATTAGTGCAAATCTGGCGGAACATGCCGGGGATCATTTTATAGCTGCTTGAGCCGTCATGACTATTAAGCAAAATTATTTCGGGTACTTCTTTACCACTGATTTGATCGTGACGGCGAAGGCGTAACATATGTTTAGTAAACTCACGTTTTTCAACATCGCGCGGACGTGTTTGCGTGGCGTAATAAGGCTGAAAACCTTCATCCCGTAAACGGTCCAGCAGGACAATCGTTGGAATATAGGTATAACGGTCAGAACGGGAATCGTGTTTATCTTCTGAAAAAGCGCTCGGAACAATGCGCTGTAGTTCCTCATTCGTCAACGGGCGATTCTGACGGATTGAAGTTGGCATGGCATAGCGATTAGCGAGACTGACCATTTTAATTAACTCCTGAAAATAATGTGATGAGAGATGGAATAACGCGAAAATACTGTTCTGACGGCACGCCAGCGGCGATCGGATAACTCTTGATGAACCACACCGAAAAATAATCCGGCGCATCTCCATACATAAAACTCAGCTCCACGCTTTCAGCGGGAACATTAAAAATTGCGGGCTGTAGCTCCCCTTTTGCAGCGTTAACCACCCAGGAAAACAGATCGGCGGCCTGCTCATACGTCAGGCCCGTGACCGGTTTCCCCCCCATCTTCCTGGAAGATTCTTGAGCGGCGGTTTTGACGTTGACGTTTCGTGTGTGCATCCTGGTTTTCTCCTGTGGGGATGGTTGTCCATCTCCCTGGTGAGTTCTCTCGCGGCAAAGGGCAAAGGAGCAACGGCGAAGGGAGGAAGGAAAGGGGCGCAGACAAAAGTTTTTGCCCGCAAAAAGTTTTGGCGGAGTGCATTTCACCCCTTGGATGACGACCCGACGGTGCTACGACAAGCCCTCCGCGTGAGGACGCACGGGGAATGGCTTCACCGCATGAACAGGATGCACACACCCGACACGGCGGAACGTCGGGGCGGACTCAGAGCGACGGCCCTGCCGGCGCGGTCAGGGCGGCGTGACCGGAACGGTCGCAGCAAGCCTGGGGTTGACCTCAGCCATCAGACCCTAGCGACAGTCCGAACCCCGAAGGGATTCGGCGGAGACTGGCGGGTGCGCAGCAGCTGCCCGTCGGAGTGGGGCTCGACGACTGAACCGCTACGCGGGTCAGGAGCCGAAGGGGGCCATGTTCACGGAAGTGATTCTGTTTTGATGCATGCTAAATCCGGGCAAGAAACAAACCGCGCACAGTTAACTTACCCGCTCAGAAGACTTCACTGGAAAGTCATGGAGCAGACAGATTTTTTCTCACACGGCAATACAGCTGGCCATCGGGCTTTTGTTGTCGCCAGAAGAGGGAATGAGGCGCTGAGGAATGCTGAGGAGGGAGACAGACAGAAGCGCCGGAGGCGCTGCTGCCCTTCCCCCGTTCCCCGAAGGGGAACAGCCCTTCCAGGTTGTTCATGCGTGCGGTCGCGCCGGGAAGGAAAAAGGGGCTACCAGCGAACCGGTAACCCCTTCATAAAGGCGCTTCAGGGCAAGAATCAACATCATCAGCCCCTGAATGGCGGGGGTTTCCCCCCGCCGGGGTTGGCTACTTAGCGGATTCGTAGGCCATGAAAGCCGCCACCTCCCTGTTCGTGTCCCTGTAACGGATTTCGCAGAGCGACTTCCGGGTCAGGTAAGTGAATATCAATAGTGTGAGACACACTATTAATACGCACCAGATAAGGGAACTTCGTGGCAATTTCATAGCCTTCTACTCCTTGCCTTGCGGCAGCTAAGAGGCTATTCTGTTGGTGTCTAGTCAAGCAGTTGGCCTCGTGTGGTTGGTTAATGAAAATTAACTTCCTACGGGGCTTTCTTCTTTCTGCCTCACAACACGGTAACAAACCAACGAAACGTCATGAGGCAAAAAGCCTCAAGCGCCATCGCCATTATATCCCGTAGTCAATCATCTGCCCAGGAATAACAGTCTGAAAACTGTATAAATCCTCATCCTTTTTCTGCGTCATTCGCCCACCGAAATACCCAGCGCCTCACGAATTTCAGCGGCTCGCTGTTTGCTTCCGGCAGCCACACCGGCGTTATAGACAAGGGTGATCATCGCCTGCAACATTTCCCAGTCATCCCGCTCCAGCCGGGCATCGAGACGGTACAGGATCTTACCGCTTTCAGCATGCCGGAATACGGTTCCTGTCTCTTTTTTGTCGAACCTGCGGCTGATTATGCTCAATATCCCTCCCGGTTATCCGTACCTTCTGACCACTCCCGGATCTGGTCTTCGAGCGCCTCAAGGTGCTTGTCTATACTCTCAGCCAGCTGCTCGCTTCCGGTTTCCAGCCAGCCACTCAGTCCGTCCCACTCACAGCACATCTCTTTCAGCTTTGCCGACATGTTACGAAGTTTATTACGCTGGCTGCGGGCGACCTTCAGCTCCGTTTTACACGGGTTATTTCTCATTCTGCCTCCTGCAGATATCGCAGCTTGTTCGGCACCTGCCAGCGTTCAGCAATACGGGTATGTTCTGGTGTCTCCCGGACGATAAACGGGATTTCATACATCACCGCATACAGCGGCTCGCCACTCAGGCGCACCCACTGCAGTTCCTTCAGCGAAGTGAATCGCGGCTGCCAGCGCCAGAACATGGCAGCAAGTTCCTTCGCGTCAAACTCGTCGCTCCACCGGGTGTACCAGGTGCAGACGGTTTCCGGAGACTGAAAATTAAGGTCAGTCTCAGCCTTAGCCAGCAGGTTCTGACGCAGCTTCCAGCGCTGATCGAACTCGCGGGATTCGCGGCGTGTCTGTCGCGAGGTCCGGATGTTTGACCTTTGCAACTTTCTGTCTGTGCGGGTGTGCGTGACTTCAGGGAACAGTTCGGCCTGTACGTCCAGCGTGAGCGGCAGCGGGCAGGCTTCTCCCCCTGTGGCGATCATGGTGTCCAGCGCCTCCTCGACCTGTTTCAGGTTCGCATGGCGGTTCTTTGGCACCCAGTTCAGACCTGGTATCTGACGTGCCACCGTCGCGTTGAGGCGACCGCTGCCCGTGAGCACCCGAAGAAAGGTCCGCACGTAAGGCATGGCGGGCAGTCGTGCGCCACGTTCGCGGGATGATTCCACCATACTGATGGCCTGAATCGCAGCCTGACGGGCAGGCTTCAGGGAAACGAGCGCGTGTGAGGACGGGATCATGCTGTCACCTCTTCGCTCATCAGGTTCGCCACGGTACGGGCGGTACAGTTAAAGCGACGCATACCTGCCATCTGCGTAATCAGCTGGCTGACCCGTTCAGGCTGAAGCGAGTCATTCTGGTAAAGGGTTCGCACCACTTCGCCACCGGAGGATAGCAGCACCAGAAGCCAGTACGGCGAGACTTCGCCAGGACTGCATACGCACAGATGCCAGTCATCGCTGCCGTCCGCGCTGAAGCGACACTGGACGGGGAAAAAACCCCCGAACTCGCTGCGGTATTCGGCGCAGACGCGCCAGCCTTCAGGTACTGTCAGCAGGCCGATCACGGCATCACTGAGGGCGCGTCGCGCGTCCTCGCCCTGCTGGCGGATATACTCCAGATCGGAGGCGGTAAGGGTGTTGATTCGGGTCAGGTCATAGTGCATGGTCATGTCTGTTCCCGCCGCCCGAAGGCGGCGGCCTCCGGTATTAAGCAGCGTGGTCAGTGGTGTCAGCGACAGTTTCAGTCGTTTCTTCAGCCTGAGCGGCTGGCACGGGGCGTACCATCCAGTCGGGGAGCCAGCCCTGAGCGTTCAGATCCTGTTCCGCAGCCTTCGCTGCATCACGGCGCTTGAGCTTCACAACTTCACCCGCACGGGCGCTGAGTCCGGCTTCTTCATATGCTTTTCCAATCTGCGCGATTTTGAGCTTGCCGAAGTAGTTTTCCGCATCCGGTTTCCACCACTTGCACAGATCGAAGTCCAGTGCCGCTTCCAGCCCGTCCAGTTCGCTTTTTTCCGTATGGTTATACAGACGCTCCTGAATACCGTTGATGCCGTGCGCCGCGCAGAATCCCAGCAGGGTGTTCACCTGCTCTGCAGACCATGACAGCAGCCAGGTAAAATCAAGATGCCAGTTTTCAGGCAGCGTCGCCTGAAGCGCCTTTTTCTGCGCGTTAAGCGCAACCAGTGCTTTTCCTTCGTCGCCTGACGGAGCCAGTGATGCGAGGTGATACTGATTCGAGGAGACTGAGGCTTTCAGCGGTTCGCTGCGCTTACCGTAGCTGCGGTCAAACAGACTGAGGCACAGCGTCCACGTCAGGAGTGCGACCGACACATCAGGACGACCCGCCAGCTCGGCCTGAACAGCCAGGGTACGCTCGGCAGACATCGCCTTAACCAGCGTGGCGGGAAACGCATCGGCGGGAATATCAGGGGTAGTCCAGGTCACCACCTTATCCCGGTGCGTCTGAAGGGATGTCTCTTCCTCCTGACGTTCCTCCTCCGTCACTTTGTGAATCCCCGCCTGAACCTTAAAGTTGTCGCCATCCCATGACACCCAGACGCCGTGTGCGGCGCGGAATTCCGGTGTGGCCTCGCGGTACGTCGCCTCGCAGACAATGTCGTCAATCTCCTGCTGGAGCGCGTATTCATCATCGTAGCTGTCACTGGTTTCTATTTTGTCTTCCAGCTCGCTGACACGCTGCTTTTCTTCTTCCGTCAGGACGGGGGCTGGCATGGCAAAGCGGTACTGTTCACGGTCGGTCACGTTGTCGCCCAGCTCGCTCATGCGAAACTCTGACCAGCCCCAGCCCTGCTCATGCTGAATTCGCGCCGCAATGACAGTGAGCTTTCCTGACAGCAGAGATTTAACCCGTGCTGCATCGGCAAAGGTGCTGTCCCTGTCGCTGAACAGATCGGCAGTCAGCGTACCGCCAGCGGCGATATACGCCTCCTCGCCCACAAATTCGAACATTGGGTGACTGGCAGCCATCTTGTCATCCGTGACCATTCTGCGCAGGGTCTGCACGGCAGGATCACGCCACTGTTCCACCGCTTCTTTCCAGACCTGCTCCTGACGCTCATGTGTGTCGGCAAGGGTCAGCGCTTCGCACTGCTCGAGGGAGATGCCATCCCGCGCCAGCGTATCCAGCAGGGAGGGTGCAAGGTTTGCCAGTTTCAGGCAGCGCTGAACATGGCGCGGGGCATAGCCCAGCAGGGCGCTGATCTGCGAGACGGTTTTGCCCTCCTGCTCCAGCGTGCGGAAGCCGACAATCTGCTCGGCAGGGTGCATATTTTTACGCTGACCATTTTCGGTCATGGAGGCCACCACGGCCAGTTCCAGCGGGATCACCTTCACAGGAACAAACGGCGCGTCAGCACTGGTGATGCCTTTTTGGACCAGAATACCCGTTGCCTTGCGGCGACCTTCTCCGCCGACCACACCGACTGAGCCGTCAGGCAGCTCAACGCCGATCAGGTTCTGGAGTATCCCCACGGCCTCAATACTGTCTGCCAGTTCTTCCACCTCCCTGTCCGTGTGCGGAATACGGCGCACGTTCAAATCCGTGCTGGACAGGCGTGAATAAGGCAACAGCTGTACGGGGGTCGCGATCAGCAACTGTAACAGCGTCTGATTTGCTGCCTGTGCGGCGTCAGGCGCAGCTTTTTTGCTGCGGGTGGCTTTTGCGGTTTTGTTTGCCGTAGAATGGGTGGTGACCATGATTTTTACCTCTTAGTTTAAGTGATGGTTCGCCGTGACCGGATTGCCCTCCGGTCACGGCACTCAGTTAATCGGTGATACGTTTCGGGTGTGCGACCAGCGCACCAAATGACGGACAGGCATCGAGCACTTTCATCATCGCTTTTGCGCTTTCCAGCATCTCGGTATCCGATGCCGTGGCCCGGTTTTCACAGACCGCGATCGTTGCCAGCACCCCTGCCTTAATGTCAGAAAAGCGTTCATGCGTTCGGGTACTGAACAGAATGCGCTTATCCCCTTCCATAACCTGCCAGTTCGAGCAGTCGTTAAAGCGCGTGTCCACGTTGTCAAATTCCACTACATGCGTGTCAGTGGCCTGAATACGCAGCAGCGTGACCATGTCACGGCTCGTGCCTACCTTTTTCGGTGATGTTGCGGCTTTCAGAACCTGCATTTCTGTCTCCTTTTGTTGGCGTACCGGTAACTGTGTTTTACTGCCGCACATCCTGAAGATTACTGTCCAGATCGGCCAAAAATCCCGATTCAAAAGACCATGCGCGCCAGTTTAGGTGGCCGTTGGTACGGATTTCGACCTGAACATCGCCATATCGGGACACGTCTGACACGGTGACAGTGACCCCCTCTTTCAGGTCAGCGACCTGCGCCACGCGCTCCCGCGTAACAGAAGCGAGATCCTGCCCTTCCCCCATCTTCCTGGAAGATTCCTGAGCGGCGGTTTTGACGTTGACGTTTTGTGTGTGCATCCTGGTTTTCTCCTGTGGGGATGGTTGTCCATCTCCCTGGTGAGTTCTCTCGCGGCAAAGGGCAAAGGAGCAACGGCGAAGGGAGGAAGGAAAGGGGCGCAGACAAAAGTTTTTGCCCGCAAAAAGTTTTGGCGGAGTGCATTTCACCCCTTGGATGACGACCCGACGGTGCTACGACAAGCCCTCCGCGTGAGGACGCACGGGGAATGGCTTCACCGCATGAACAGGATGCACACACCCGACACGGCGGAACGTCGGGGCGGACTCAGAGCGACGGCCCTGCCGGCGCGGTCAGGGCGGCGTGACCGGAACGGTCGCAGCAAGCCTGGGGTTGACCTCAGCCATCAGACCCTAGCGACAGCCCGAACCCCGAAGGGATTCGGCGGAGACTGGCGGGTGCGCAGCAGCTGCCCGTCGGAGTGGGGCTCGACGACTGAACCGCTACGCGGGTCAGGAGCCGAAGGGGGCCATATCCCTGCTCGTTTTTCTGGTCCTGGCCAGCACTGAGATACAGCCAGGAATGCCAGACAGCAGGACAGTGAATAACACCATCAGGAAGAAGATAATGAAGAGACTCAGGCAAAACCGGAGCAAAAGTATGAGCACTAAAGCGGGGAACAGCGGGAGCGCCGGAGGCGCTTTCGCCCTTCCCGTTCCCCGGAGGGGATGGCGGTTTTTGTGGTTGCCCCGATGAACGGCACCGGGGCGCGCCATTCGGATCAGATAGGTTCTTCCCCTTCGCTGCCATTTTCCTGCTCATAGTGCATGATGGCCGTTCCGAGCATCCCGTTAAACCAGTCGATGGCCGCTCCTTGCGTGTCGCACTGTTCGCACAGGTGCAGCAGGTTGGCCAGAAAATCCGTGATGACGGTTTCAACGGTTTCGCTTTCCCTGTTCAGGCCGGTTTTACGGGCAAATGACCAGAGTACATCTGCCGCCAGCGCGGCGTGTTCGTCGGTGCTGCGGATTTTAATCGGCTCAGGCTGGCCACTCAGGTGTCTGGCCATCATTTCCAGCATGGTCGCCGGAACAACATTTTGTGTATTACCTGTCATTGCTCTCTCCTTGCGGCAGGTCGACCCTGCCGCATTGTTTGTCAGGCGGCCACGGTGGCCATGAAGTTTTTCATGGCTTCAAAACGCTTGCGGAACGCCATACGTCCCGGCCAGTCATTGAAGTAATGAACGGGCGTATAACGCACACGCCAGGCCTGGAGAGTCAGCGTATTACCTGTCACCACTTTCGCCGGAATACCCAGTAGCGCCAGCTGGATGAACGCCATATCGGCCACCATCGGATCGATATCGGTGCAGGTGGCATACAGTTGTTCTGACGGATTCAGTCCCTTCTCAGCCATCCAGTAAGCAAACGCGATCACCATTCCGGCGCTGCCGCAGGTTGGTTCATCGAGCGTCATCCACCCCTCACGCTTTATGGTCTCCACTGCGCCCGGCATGAGTAATCCGGCCATCAGGCGGGAGACGCTGGACGGTGAAAAATACTGCCCCATTTCGTCCGCGCCCAGCTCCTGCTCCATATACAAGGCGCCGAGAAAATCGTGAAATTCACCCGCCAGCCCCTCCACCATCAGGCAGAAAAGCTGTTGCATGGCGTCTATATCGGACGGCTGATACCGTTCGCAGATCCGGCGGCTGTTTTCGATTTTTTCCGGGGTACGTATACGCGCCATATCCAGATCGCTGGCGGCCAGGCTGATAAAATCGCGGAACACTTCGGAACGGCGCATATACGGCGCGGTGTGCCGGAAGACGCTGGCGAACTGCTTACGCGCCTCAGCGGCAGACAGCATCCCCACAGGTGCTGACGTCTGCGGATCGGTCTGCTCAGTCAGGAACAGGGATTCAAAACACAGTTGTGACATGCTTTTCTCCTTATCGGCCGCCCTTGGGCGGCCGTCTCCTGTTATGCCAGACCGAGACCGGCGTAAACGGTGGTCATGAACTGCTGCCAGTGTTCAAAGCGCAGCGCGGGCATGTGGGCACGTCTTCCGGCACGCAGGGCATTTACAAATGCCTCGGCCTGTGCGACAGTTTGCGGGTCAAATTTCACGATCAATCTCCTTACTTTGGTTGTGATTGCCGGTTCACCGTTCCAGCGGCTATCCGGCGTTGAGAAAGCGGGGGCAACCCCGCTTTTTTAATGCGTGTTATTGAGGTTTTTATCCAGACAGAAACGGGTGATCACACTCCCGATCAGCTCCCTGTGTGTCAGGGTGTGCAGGTCGTGGCACTCATAGAAACGGCCTTCGAAACGCGCAAAAATCGCCGTCACATCCCCGCCCGTAAAATCCATTGATTTGAACGACTCCCCGCCGTAGCCACGGCACCAGTCCGTCAGAGGTAACGTTTCCATCTGGTCAACATAACGGGCTTCCGTGATTTCCACCCACGGGTGGCGATAACCCGTGTTCTGCATTTCCAGCGTTGCAGCCTGAGTTACCAGGACAGTATCCGGATAGATACTCCGCAAGGAGGCCATTGGTAATGAGTTCTTTGCAGTCTTAGTCGACATGTTTTGTTCCTCTTATCCAGATATTTCCCGGCATTCCTGAATACCGGGAGTGTTCATTTTTTAAACTTCAGTGGAGCCAATCCAGTTGCCATTCAGGTAAACATCAGCGCCATCTCTGGCCGCCTGTGGCTGAACATTACTCAAGCTCTCATGCGTCCATCCCGCTTGTGGTGCAGCAACATTCAGCAGTGTATTTCCTGCGAGATCGCGCACTTCCAGCGTTGCTAACTCGAGTCCGTCGAGGATGTTGGTTTCACCAGATCGCTGGTCTGTGATGTAAGTGATCATCATTTCTCCTTCGTGAATGCCCTGTCGGATAGCGACTTAAATCGCAATCCCCATGCGTTCAATCTCACGACCAAACTGTTTGAAATGGTTCGCTTCGACTACGTGGAGATGCCGAAACTGTTTATCCACACCGCTGCTGAGGGCGTAGAAATAGGTGCAACTCATTGTTTCGGGGCAGCGTTTGCGCAGTTTCTTCAGCTCAGCAAGGCTGCTGAACTCCAGAACATCGGGTTCCTCCGCTGAGTTTTTTTTCTGCTCAGCGACGAGGATCGTGTACGACACGGTTTTTCCCCCTATCTTCCTGGAAGATTCCTGAGCGGCGGTTTTGACGTTGACGTTTCGTGTGTGCATCCTGGTTTTCTCCTGTGGGGATGGTTGTCCATCTCCCTGGTGAGTTCTCTCGCGGCAAAGGGCAAAGGAGCAACGGCGAAGGGAGGAAGGAAAGGGGCGCAGACAAAAGTTTTTGCCCGCAAAAAGTTTTGGCGGAGTGCATTTCACCCCTTGGATGACGACCCGACGGTGCTACGACAAGCCCTCCGCGTGAGGACGCACGGGGAATGGCTTCACCGCATGAACAGGATGCACACACCCGACACGGCGGAACGTCGGGGCGGACTCAGAGCGACGGCCCTGCCGGCGCGGTCAGGGCGGCGTGACCGGAACGGTCGCAGCAAGCCTGGGGTTGACCTCAGCCATCAGACCCTAGCGACAG